>Ga0209542_10006315_pt1 | contig 23105 bp, 19 predicted proteins | sample RifCSPhighO2_01_FD_184028 | JGI IMG/M metagenome (GOLD analysis project Ga0209542, IMG submission 184028) | Soil microbial communities from Rifle, Colorado - Rifle CSP2_plank highO2_0.1 (SPAdes) (version 2) | ecosystem: Environmental > Terrestrial > Deep subsurface > Rock core/Sediment ... | reverse complement strand
ATACCCATGATGAAAACGGGGCAACACATAGCGCAAACGGGGAACATCGGATGGCATACCACTCCTTGCTAGGAGTGCAATATGTATCGCGACTTATTCAATAGGAGGAAAAGGAGAGCGAATAGCAGATAGCGGATAGACAATAGATAAACAATTGACAGACATAGATAGGCGGTAGAAAGAGCAAATAGCAGATGGAGGATGGATTATAGCTTATAGCTAATAGTTAAGATTTACCATTACTCATTATTTCTTACTCATTATTTTCTGTTTCGTGGCTGATGGCTTATAGCTGATAGTGAATCGTGGATAGGAAACAATGAATAGGGAGCAAGAAAAGGGGGAAGTGTGCTATAGTCAGAAAGCATTGATTTTGCACTATGTATCCGGTCTTATTTTCTCTCGGGCCAATCACCCTCTATAGCTTTGGCTTGTTTGCATTTTTTGCATTCTTGTTCGGGAGCTTTGTTTTCTGGAAACGAGGGAGAGAAGCAAATCTTACAGAAGAGGATCTTTTTGACGGGATCATCCTCGTAACAATCTGCGGATTGTTGGCAGCGCGGTTCACCTATATCCTACTTCATTTCCAGCGCTTTGGTTTTTCCTTGCTTCACTGGCTGTCTTTTGTCGGTATCCCTGGTTTTACCTTCTACGGTGGGTTAGTCGGAGGTGGAATCGCTTTGTGGCTTACCGGTCGGCACAAACGATGGTCGTTTTTTTCGGTTGCCGATATCGTTGTTACGAGCCTGTCAATCGTGCAGGCTATCGGATGGCTCGGAGCCTTATTCTCCGGGTTTGGTTACGGACGGGAAACGACACGCCTCGGAATTGTCTTCCCGGGGTCGACATCTCCCCGTTTTCCGACTCAGGTACTCTGGATGCTTGGCTTTGTCCTTTTGTTTATATTTCTCTGGAAAGTGGAGCAGCGCTATCGGACATTTGACTGGTATCGCGGGAAGAAAGCGGGTACCCAGACCGGATTTCTGACGTTTACTTATCTTACAGTCCTAGGGTTACTTCAGCTGTTCTTTGCCCAGCTGCAAGAGGCCCGTGTATACTGGTTTGGCGTTGTACCGGAAATCTGGATTGGCTGCCTCCTCATGGTGACCGGGATCATCGGACTTTATTGGCGCAGCGGTCGAGAAGTTTCCGATGATTGGTCGCAATTGAAAGCACGGTTTAAGTTCGGGAGAGCAGGGGGAGGCCGGATCGGCAAACTCTTTGAGCGCTTACGAATAGGGACAATGAAGAAAAAGGATCACCATGAAAATTAAATCCAGTCGAGTATCCAGCCTATTTGCATTTCCCGCTAAGGTATTAAGGCCGGTCAAAAATTACCTTGTTTTTCAACAACGAAGGCTCGAGGTGAGGAAAAAGAGACTGGTTGCTGAGGATCCTTTTTCGGATTCGTCCCGACTCAATGACAACGCGGCTAGCGACGCTGATGCGGCCGAAATCTCCGGACACGACCGGATCGAAGCGCTGAAAATTGAAGTTGAGCGCCGATTAATTACCATCCGCAAAGCGCTGACAAAGATTAAACTCGGGAGGTACGGGCTCTGCGAAAATTGCGGGAAGATGATCGACACCGACAGGTTGCGTATCGACCCGACCGCGGAACTGTGCATGAACTGTGCGAAAAAACGAAGCAAGCGGAAGCAGATAACAGAGAGCGGATAGAGAATAGATAAACAATTGACAGACATAGATATGCGGTAGATAGACAGTAGCAAGAAAATAGCAGAGATCTGATTGCGGATAGTGAGAAGATTGAAGATTCATGATTTTTGATTTAAGAATTAGAAGCTTGCCTTTATTTTCCTTCTTCATTGCGTTTCTGGTAGTTGCTGTAGATCAATTGATCAAGCGTTCGGTCATTGTGTCTCAACGCTTTTATGTCATAAACACGGGAGGGATATTCGGAATTTTCTCGAACAATGAATGGATGACGGACATTCTGATATGGGGATTAATCCTCGTTGCAGTTTTTTGGTTGATGCGGACGAAAAAGACGACTTTTCCTGATTTTCTGGTTTTGGGGTTGCTACTTGGCGGAGGGGTGGGGAATGTCATCGACCGGTTCTTTCGAGGCGGAGTTGTTGATTTTTTCCATATCAATCCTTTCGGGTACTTCAATTTTAGTGATATCGCGATTACCGCGGCAGTCGCAGTAGGCTTTTGGAATATGCTATCTTTCAGGAGAAAGCAGAGTTTGAGGGATTAACTAATGGAAGCAAAGATTGTCTACGAAGATCAAGCAATCTTGGTTATTGATAAACCAGCGGGAGTGGTCGTCAACAGAGCAGAGAGTGTCAAGGAAAAAACTTTACAGGATTGGATTTCGGAGACGTTGGTTTTCCCGCTTTCAAGAAACAGCGGATTGCGAAACGGGATCGTGCACCGGCTGGACAAGGAAACCAGCGGTGTCATGATTGTCGCCAAAACCCAGGACGCTTTGGAAAACCTGCAAATGCAATTTCGCATGCGAGCAATCGAAAAGCATTATCGTGTGCTGGTGCACGGCAGGATGACTCCCCGAGAGGGCAGCATTGCTTTACCGCTTGCCCGCAATCCGCGCGATCGGGAACGATTTGCCGTTTCAGCCACAGGGAAGAAAGCGGTTACCGGTTGGAAGGTGCAGCGTTATTTCGACGCGGTTCTCAAACCGGATGTCGATACCGGTAGCTATCAAGGTTTCAGTTTGCTCGAAGTGAAGCCCGGGACCGGAAGGACCCATCAGATCCGTGTTCATCTCTCTCATCTTCGGCATCCGGTTGTTTCCGATACCCGCTACGCCGGGGAGAGACGAGCGAGGGAAGATCTGAAATGGTGCCCAAGGCTATTCCTGCACGCACAGTTGATCGCTTTTGCGCATCCGATCACTAAAGAAAAGGTGCAGTTTGAGGTGCCATTGGCGGAGGATCTCAAGAAAGCTCTTGAACTGTTGAAGTAGGGTCAGGGAACAGCGTTTTGATTTTAATAGATATTAAGGCCTTTATTTTGCTTGATCCAAGCACATCTTGTTACTTCTTTACTCACCTAAAGAAGTAACCAAGAAAGGGAGCCCTGTGAAACCCTGCCGGTGCATCTTCGCTTCACTCGGCGGGATCCCTCGGAAATTCCCCTCGACAGGCTTGTGGTCAGTTTCCGTATCCCGCTCGAGATCATCTTGATGTACAACGGCACAGGGTTCACAACGGGCTTTTCTGTTTAATTATGATATTTTGGGATGTATTTATTGAGATTTGATCATTTTATTCGGAGGAGGCGTGAAATTTGATTTTGCGGTTATCGCAAAAGATTCCCGCACGAAAGCACGTGCGGGGGTGCTCCATACTGCGCACGGAGAAATTCGCACCCCGACATTCATGCCCGTGGGAACGGCGGGATCGGTGAAAGCCCTGTCACCTGACGATCTCAAGGGATGTGGGGCACAGATCATTTTGGGAAATACTTATCATCTCTATCTTCGCCCGGGGGATCAAACCATCCATACGCTGGGCGGATTGCACCAGTTCATGAGATGGGATGGACCGCTCTTGACGGACTCGGGAGGGTATCAGGTTTCTTCACTCGGATTGTTTAAGGAGAATGCAGGCCGGATGTTCACACGCATTGATGACAATGGGGTTACCTTCACTTCTCATTTGGATGGAAGCCGGCATCGGTTTACGCCACAGAAATCAATTGAGATCCAGCGAAACCTGGGGGCGGATATCATCATGGCTTTTGACGAAGCGACACCGGCAAGAGGAAAAACGTACGCCCGTGAAGCCATGCAGCGCACACATCGATGGCTGAAGCTGTGTAAACAGCGCTGGAGCCGGTTTGGGGATGAGCGGAGGAGGGGAGAGCCTCCCCAAGCGCTTTTCGGTATTATCCAAGGAGGAAATTACCGGGATCTCAGGCGGGAATCGGCACTGTTTGTTGTAGAACAGGATCTTCCCGGAATTGCCATCGGCGGAGGGTCGATCGGGAGGAACCCGGAAGAAACCAGCGAAAACGTCGGTTGGGTGAGCGATCTTCTGCCTGCGCAAAAGCCGCTTTATCTTATGGGAGTCGGAGTCAATCCCACAGACATCTTGGCTGCTGTGGAATGCGGAGCCGACATTTTTGATTGCGTGGCTCCCACCCGATTGGCAAGAATGGGGCAACTGTACAGCGGGAGGCTCACAATAATCGGCGGAAAATGGTCGTTTGAATCCGAATATCGACACGGACGATTGAATATTTCCCAAGCGCGATTCAAAGTCGACAAGGCGGTTGTTGATCATGGCTGTGATTGCATGACATGCGTCAATGGCTTTTCCCGGGCCTATCTTCACCATCTCTTTAAGTCACGGGAACTGCTCTACTACCGTTTGGCAAGTGTGCATAACGTGAGGATCATGGTGCGATTGACGGAGGAGTTGCGACGGAACATCCAAGACGTTTCAGAAGAAAGAAGGCAAAACACCCCACGAATCTAATATATCCTATAATTTTGCTTCTTCCTATAAATTATGGTACCATTCCTGCCATCTATGATACCGGAAAATTCTTGTTGCAGAATGCCCTTCACTGGGTTGGAAAGAACAAATTCTGCCCTCATTGAGCCAAGAGCAGGGGAGACGCCATGGCTTTACGTTGAGCGATTGTCTGAGACTGTCTACAAACGTGATGTTCAGCGCTCTATCCTTGAGACCTATCGTTTATGTTTGGAGGTTGGTTGCGTCGGACAAGTGTGCATTAAGCATTATGACGACGTCCCGCTGGAACGTATTCACGAGCTGTACATGCCTGAAGGTCTGGCGGAAGCCCGTTCTCGCTATGAACAGGCTGCGGAGATTATGGGCGAGGAGGAACGGGAGGATGAGTTCTGTTTCGGTGCTTCTTTGAAGCTTCAACCCAAGGTTTATAGTCAGGTTGTTTCAAGCTTGAATACTCTAGGGTATCGGTTACATAGAGAGAATCCGCGTCTACATCGAAAGTTCCCTGAAGCCTTCCATTCTAAAGCATTGCAATCCCTTTCGCGAAAGCCATTGGCTGTAGCAGTTCTCAAGTTTCTCCCTCCTCAACTACGTGATCGAATACTTGTACCGCTCATTCGGGAAGATTTATCCATGGGGACTTGGGCTCAGATCTTTAAGGATCATGATGATGCACCCCGGAACCTCTCAAGAAGTATGAGCGCAGACAGGACAATCGAGTTAGGAGATTTTGAACAAGGAGCTGTTATGATCGGCGCTATGGAATTTCTCCGTTACGGGATTGACGTGGAAGTAGCCTTTCAGATGAATCGATTGATTGACGATTACTACCAGTTGTCCGGGAAATTAGTTGTGCATCAGAAGAGGTTTTCTGAAGAGGATGGCGAAATTGCGAGCTAGCTCCCTGCATAACTAGCTCACACTGCAGTGTGAAAGTTGTGCTTGTTTGAGATGTCAAAGAGGACTTCAAGATTCTTCTATAGCTTGATTTCTGTTACTATTATGATGTATGAGCCGTCGGACCCTGCCCGGATCCGCAAGAGCGGATTCCGTTTCCGTCAAACGGGAATCACGGAATCAGGTCTCCAAATCCCGGAAACAGACTTTTTACTCATCGTTTTTCTTTACCATAAAGCGCTGGCTTCTTGTGCTGGGTATGGTGATGACCTTGGCACTGATCGGGATGAGCCTGCGAGCTTACGGTCAGCGTGTCTGGAAGGGCAATGACAGGATCACGATTGCCTTGCAAACCGGACAATCATCTTTAAAGTCTTCCGGTGTATATGTTGTGAGTTTCCTTAAATCTGAAAAGGCAGTTTCCGTGATTTCTTTTCCGGTCGGCATTCAGGTGGAAGCGAGCGGAGGACACGGCTCCTGGAAGGTTGAATCGCTTTACCCGTTGGGGGAGCTCAATGGAAAAGGCGGAGAACTCTTGAAACATAGCCTGAGTGAATTCTTAGGGGTGCCGATCCAAGGATGGATCGTGGACGAGAAAACCGATCCAGGGATGAACCGGGAGGGAGTTATTCATAATTTACAGCAAATTCTCGGCAAATCAATGGTCGCGCCGAGGACAACCAACTTGACTTTGTGGGATTCTTTCCGGCTTCTGTCAAACTTGTTTCTGACTCACACCAGCGTCGGTGACTGGGTTGATCTTTCACAATCGAAGATTCTAATCCAGGCAAGCCTGCCGGATGGTTCGCAATCCTACAGCGCCGACCCGGCGTTGGTTGACCATCTGAGCCAGCAATTATTTTTGCAACCACAATTGATCGATGAGGCATTGTCCATCGCCGTCGTCAACGCGACGGAACATCAAGGTTTGGGCGCCCGCGCTGCACGACTCATCGCAAACTCGGGGGGAGAGATCGTCGGCGTTTCCGATAGAAACCAGATAAGTGAGGAAACCACGATTATTGTTTCAAGCAAGCAGAATCTTACGTCTTTTAGCGCGGGGTTTTTAAGCAGTCAGTTTCTCGCTGACCAAGTAATCCAAGGGGAAACTAGCGGAGAACGGGCTGATATTGTGCTGGTTGTGGGAGAGGGATACTACCGATACTTTGCCGAGCCTTAGGCATCTTCGTCTTCACCTGTTTCTCTGGTATCGAGCGGTTCCTCCCGAAGTTCCGTATGGCGCAAATCTGCTTGATATGTCGCGTGAGTCGTCATGGGAAAAGAGGGTGTATTCTTGTAGCGCCGAGAACGCTCCGTTTCCCGGATGAAGATAAGCACGCCGTGATTGGCCGGGAGGCCTTTCACAAACGTTTCATATTTGTTTCCACCCCGGATTAACCTTCCGAGTCGAAATGAGAGGTCATCGGGCAAGGTTCCGATATAGGTACCGTCGCTCAAGAGGACTGAGACCGACCGCTTTTTGGCTTCCAGCATAACCGACTGGCCGATGTGCAGATTGGCCAAATTATCGGCATCCGTCAGACGAACGAGTTGGGTGGATTTCGTCTTGCCGGGCTCTTCAAGAAAATTAGCCTGGATTGCAGGGCTCGGATTGATTGAACTCTGGATTTTAACTTTTTCTTTCGTTTTGAGCCGGATTAGGTTTTTTGTGGCGATGGGATTGTATTTGTCCAGAGACAAAACCTTTTTGTAGGTGTTGTTGGCTTTCTCAATATCTCCTATTTCGGTGTAGGCTTTTGCCAGACGATTGAGGGCGGTAATATCACCCGGCTCGTCTTTAATGAGATAAAGATTAAACTCGATCGCTTCCTCCCATTTACCTTCAAGCGCCGCGCGAATGGCTTTCTCGGTTGCGTTACTCTGGAGGTTTGTTATGGGTAAAACGTTGGGCATAGGATTATTGATTCGGACGAAAAGCGTTTAAACAGGGAGAGTTCTCCTGACGCATTAAAAGGTACATTAGATTGAATGGCTCTGTCAAGAGTGATACACTAGCAAATAGACAACAGATAAACAATTGATAGACATAGATAGACAGTGGATAGACAGCAGCAAGAGTAATAGCTGATAGCTAATAACCTATGAAGCTAATTACCTAAACATATGAGCGGACACAGCAAGTGGAGCACCATTAAACATCAGAAGGCTGCAAAAGACCAAAAGCGGGGCGAGGTTTTCAGCCGGTTTTCCCGCGATATATCGATTGCGGTTCGAGAGGGAGGCAGCGGAGACCCCAATGATAATCCTCGCCTGCGTATGCTCCTTGACAAAGCGAGGGCGGCCAATATGCCTCAAGAGAATATCAAGCGCGCGATTGAGAGAGGTATCGGAAAGGGGAGTGGTGCCAACCTCGAGGAGGTCATGTATGAGGGATATGGTCCCGCAGGGATTGCCGTGATTGCCATTGCCCGAACCGATAACCGGCAGAGAACCTCCGCGCAGGTTCGTTCCGCCTATGAACAGGTAGGAGGGAGTTTAGGCGGTCCCGGGGCTTGCATATTTCTGTTTGACCGTATGGAGGGCAAATTTGCGCCCAAGGTTGCGCTTCCGGTTCACGAACAAACAGCCAAACAACAACTCACCACTTTTCTTGAACGGCTTCAGTCACAAGAAGACATCGTTGCCGTATATACGAACGCGCAACTCTCAAATGAATAAAAGGAAGCGATTCGTACTCGTCTCACTTCTCCTTTCGCTCGGACTTTTAGCAACACAATTCGTCCGCGTGGAATACCGGTATCAGGCGATCATTCTTTTCGGGGGATTTTCCTACGCCTTGTCAGCCTGGGCGCTTGCCGAGGATCTTAAAGGGGTTGAATGGCTGACCGTGTTATTTCTGCCGTGCTTGTATCCGGTTTCCGTGGGACTTTTTTATTTTTTGCTTCCCGAACGCATGCTTACCCGTTTGGCCATCATGGGTGTGTTCGGTGTTGGGATGTATGCGCTCCTGCTTACCGAAAACATATTTTCAATGGCCGCTATACGTACCATACAGCTCCTGCGGGCGGCGCATGCCGTCGGATTCCTCTTAACACTGGTCACCGCGTTCTTCCTCTTCGACACCATTTGGTCTTTCCGCTTGCCGTTTTATCTGAATGGCATCCTGGTCGCCCTCGCTTCATTTCCGCTGTTTCTGCAGGGCTTGTGGTCTTACAGTCTCGGAGAAAATGAGATTGGGAAACGCACGCTTCAGTACGCGGCGGGGTTGGCGTTTGTTCTCGGAGAGATCGCGTTGGCGCTGTCTTTCTGGCCGGTTACGGTTGCGGTCGGTTCGCTGTTTTTGGTAACCATGGCGTATGTCGGACTGGGTATCAGCCAATTTCATTTTTCGGGAAGGCTGTTTCGCAAAACGCTCACTGAATACTTGGGAGTTGGTATAATCGTTCTGGTGACCATGTTTGTGGTCACGCGATGGGGGTAGAAACCTATGCAAGAGGTGGGTGAGAAGACGAATGGAAGACAACTGTCATTTGAGGATGAATTTGCGAGGGTAGCGCAAGAGACTAGAGCTCAAAAGAGTACGGTCCGAGACGCGCAGGAACTGGAGAGGATTGCATCCATTGAGCTTCCCTCCGCGGAGGATCTTACTCAGCAGATCAGAAACCCTGATAATCTTCGAGCGGTGATTTCAGGTTTCGGGGTCAGAGCAGTCGCTCAAGGAAAATCGCCAGAAGAGGTGAGTCAGTGGGCCCGTCGGGTGTCAACACAGCTTGGCGTGAATGGAAATGAACAATCCGAATCTGAGCGTTAAACCTTGAGGTTGTCTTCGATTATTTTTACAATTTATTCTTCCATAAAGACTCATTTTTTGGTGTGAGGGGCAGGAACAGGGGAGTACGAGGGGAATATTGGGAGCTATAAAGGCCTATAGTAGATGTGCATGCCTGGTATATAGTCCTATAGTATGTTTTCACGAGTTTCGTTCCTTTCTTTTCACACTTTAGCAATTGGGGAGAAAGACTGCTTTCAGTTCAGTCTTTCCAGGCATGATAATGAATAATGTTACGGTACAGCGGTCTAATATTGACTGTAAATGAACTGGGTACAAAGTGTCTTCGCTCTCCCGCAGTCGGCTTCCTATTGTGGATAACATATAACCTTCCAGAGAGAATGATATCGAATGATATAGTTAAAAATTCGGGACCCATGGCTCGCAGAGGAGGGGGTAAGAACAATACCCGAAACGGTGTTTGGACAAAAACATGAAGAGGAGCGGCCAGCCGGCAGCAACGAGTCTATATCATTTTTTTGTGAAATGAATTTACGTGCCGGCAGGAGGCAATGATTGATAACCAGGCAGGAGTATCCCTCTCTTCTCCGCAGGTGGCTCTGAAAGAGGAGAGGGATGAATATGAATCATCTATAATGACGCACAATAATACTTTTACGACATAGTACCATCCGGCGGTTGGGGCAGGGATATCCTTCACTTGTTTTCCTGTTTGCTCATTACTGCATTGTATCCGGCTCGAGTGTGCATCAACTCCAGCGTTTATTCATCTCCCTCAAAAATCCAGCCAAAAAAAATCCCTCAAATGAATAAAAACCCGAAACTCGTGGGATTTAACGAGCCAATCGCCGTAACCTGCGCAGCGCAAGCGCTATTGGATATATCGGTAACCGACCGGTGTCGCCAAAAGCCGTTTTAGGGGCATTAGAACGCTTCTGCCAGATAAGAAATGAGGGAATAACACCTGAGATAAACCCGAGAGATCACGGTAAATCAAAGGATAAGGAGATTCCGCTGATCACTGTATTTGTACTATTGCACCATTGTTCTATTGTTACTCACATGTATCAGTGCACTGATTTCTCATTCGAAGAACGTTACACAGCGCATAATAAATCGTTTGTTCTTTTTTAACATCGAACGAGCGTGTAAACGAAATTCTTTTTCACGAATATTGCTGACAGTTTTTCAATTGTTTGTGAAAAAATATTGCGCCGGTCAGACGCCGATTCCCCGTGACGGTTTTATTCAATTATTCATGGCGATCAGTTCGCGTCTGCCTCCCCCGCTTTGTTTGCGCAAGATATTCAATTAAGCAGCTTTTCATTATGTCGCACAATATTGACACATCTCCCCCGACCTGTTATCATCGTTTTTATACTGAACTTCAATGAACGTCAGGCACGTTTTCCGGATACCCTGCTCCCCCATCGGATGCGGAGGCTTAAAAAAATCAGCAAACAGTTCCCTTTTCGAACAACATCATAGTAAATGCTCTCGGATTATTTAACATACACACTATAGGGTTTAGCAAATATACTCTTTTAAACGAATGAATGTGTAACAGAAACATACATCACTATTGGACCGATGTATCGCTATAAAATAGAAAATGACCATTTTGGCAGGTTATTTCGATGAGTGCTAATATAACCCGAAAACCTATAGTTAACTCCCCTTCGAGACGTACAGAAGGGCAGTCATATCACCTCGAGGAACTCATCCTTTTATTTTTAGAAAGTATTGAGATCGAACGCGCAGTCAGCCACTATACAGTGCGCAACTATCACTTCTATTTACGACGTTTTACAGCTTGGTTCACCGACGCGACGGGAAGCGATGACATCGGCAAGTTGAACCTACCGGTTGTGCGCAAGTATCGAGTGTATTTGTCCCGTTACAGCGATAAAAAAGGCCGGACGCTGTCGCGGGTGACGCAGTCGTATCATGTTATTGCCCTGCGTTCGTTTCTTAAATGGCTCGTGAAAAATGATTATGATGTCCTGCCTCCTGATAAGATCGATCTTCCCAAAGGTGAGAGCCGATCTATTAACTTTCTTTCCAGAACTCAAGTAGAACGGTTAATGGATCAGCCGTCGCTTTCCAAACCTCAAGGCATGCGGGATAAAGTCATCCTTGAGATGTTGTTCTCCACGGGAATGCGGGTGTCCGAGTTGGTCGGACTCAATCGGGACCAGGTTGATCTGGAAAGACGGGAATTCGGCATTATCGGGAAGGGAGGCAGGGCGCGGGTGGTTTTCTTATCGAAGCGAGCCGCCGACTGGGTGGCGCGCTATCTTGTCTCCCGAACGGATCATTGGCGCCCGCTGTTTACACGCTTTTCGCGCGGTGCTGACGAACCTCAATCAGACGGAGAAACCATGCGGCTGACTACACGTACGGTGCAGAGGATTGTGGAGAAATACAGAAAGAAGGCAGGGTTGGCGCAGCGCATCACTCCGCACGGGCTGCGGCACAGCTTTGCCACGGACCTCTTGCACGCCGGCGCGGGACTGCGGGAAGTCCAGGAGATGTTGGGGCACAAGAATATCGCGACGACCCAAATCTATACCCATGTGACGAATCCGCAGCTACGGAGGGTGCACGAGGAGTTTCACGGAAAAAGCTAGGACGGAGCTGATAACTCTTCGCTGACGTTCGTTGGTTGCCCATCCTTCTCAATGCTCGTAACCGCCGAGACCAAGTCGCCCGATTTAGCAAAACGCATGAGGATGACCCCCTGCGTCGAACGCTTCAAGCGAGGAATGTTTTTGAGCGGCAGTTTGATGACCTGCGCTTTTTGGCTGGTCATAATCACTTGGTCGGTCGTCTGATCGACGAACATGGCAGTGGCGAGGTCCCCGGTCCTGGTTGTCAACTTGGCTACCTTGACCCCCTGCCCTCCCCTCTTCTGGCGGGGGTAGAGGTTCACCGGCGTTCGTTTCCCCATACCTTTTTCGGTGATGATCAGGAGGTCGCGGAAGAATTTTTTCCTTTTGTCGCCGGGGCGGGCCGATTCCTGCGCGAAGGATTCGACGTCGACGACGAAGTCGTCTTTTACGAGCCGGATGCCGCGCACCCCCATCGTGTCCCTGCCGGTCGGTCGGACATCGGTTTCGGTAAACCGGATGGATTTGCCTTTTTTTGTGATCAGCATGATGTCGTCTTTGCCCTCGGTTACCTTGACCCAGACCAATTCGTCTTTTTCCTCAAGCGTGATGGCGATTAAACCGTTTGATTTGATGTTTTGGTAAGCCTGCAGTCTGCTTTTCTTGACCACGCCGCTGCGGGTTGCCATGAACAGGAATTTACCTTGCTCCTCCTTGAGATCCAGAGAAGTGGTAAGCACGGACTGCACGAGTTCGTCCTGGTCGATGTTGATGAGATTGATGATCGCCTGGCCTTTTGCCTGGCGCAAGCCTTGAGGAATCTCATGAGCCGCGAGCCTGTACACCTTTCCCCGGTTGGTGAAAAAGAGGACATTGTCGTGGGTGTTTGCCGTCGTCAGATGAGCGATGTTGTCTTCCAGTTTGGTGGCCATGCCCACAACCCCTTTTCCCCCTCTGCGCTGCGATCGGTAGGTGCCGATGGGCATGCGTTTGATGTAGCCGCTTTCGGTGAGGGTGATCAACACCTCTTCGGAGGCTACCAGGTCTTTGACGCCGAACTCCTCCAGTCTTCCGAGGTGGATGCGAGTGCGGCGGTCATCGCCGAATTTTTGCTTGGCCGCATCCAATTCATTCTTAATCATAATCAAGATTTTGGCGGGGCTATTAAGAAGAGACAAGAGCCCGTCAATGGTCATTTTAATTTCCTTATATTCGTCCTGTATTTTTTTGCGCTCCAAGGCCGCGAGCCGGCGCAACTGCATGTCAAGGATAGCCTGAGCCTGAATTTCCGAGAGTTTGAAGCCCTTCATGAGCCGGACTTTGGCAACATCGGCATCCGGCGAGCGGCGGATGGTGCGGATAACCGCGTCGAGGTGATCCAGTGCGATGATCAAGCCTTCCAGGATATGGGCGCGCATCCTGGCCTTTTTGAGTTCGAACTGGCTTCTTTTGATGATGACCAACTGACGGTGGCGGACAAACTCGGAGAGGATCATTTTGAGCGTCATGAGCTGGGGGGTGCCTTCGTGGTTGAGGGCCACCATATTGGCAGGAAAAGATTCCTGCAGCTGGGTATGCTTATAGAGGTTGTTGAGAATGGCCTTGGGTTTTGCATCCCGCTTCAAATCGACAACGACGCGCATCCCATGGCGGTCGGACTCGTCCCGCAGATCCGTGATGCCGATCAGGCGCTTGTTTTTCACGAGCGTAGCGATTTTAGTCACCATCGTCGACTTATTCACTTGGTAGGGAATCTCGGTAATGACAATCTGCATTCTTCCTGATTTTGATTCCTCGATGCTTGCCTGACCTTGGGTGATGATCTTTCCCTTTCCGGTCGCGTATACCTCCTGGATCGCCCCGCGGTCAAAGATGGTCCCTCCGGTCGGGAAATCGGGGCCTTTGATGTGTTGCAGGAGATCTTCGATCGTCGCTTCCGATGTGAAACTTCCGAGAATGGCGAGCGGATCGGCTGTTTCCGGGTTCTCTACTTTCTGCGGTTGCTCGGTCTTTCCCATGTCGATCAAGGTTTTGGTGGCGTCGACTACCTCTCCCAAGTTGTGCGGGGGTATTTTGGTCGCCATGCCCACGGCGATGCCCTCCGACCCCATGAGCAGGAGGTTGGGCAATGAGCTGGGGAGCACAGTCGGTTCCTTTTGCGAAGCGTCAAAATTGTCGATGAACGGAACCGTTTCTTTATCGAGATCCGAGAGGAGCGTTTCCGAGATTGCGGTCAAGCGGGCTTCCGTATAACGCATGGCTGCAGCAGAATCCCCGTCAACCGAACCGAAATTTCCCTGACCGTCGACCAGCGGATAGCGCATGGAGAAATCCTGGGCAAGACGAACCAGGGCATCATAGACAGCCATGTCGCCGTGCGGGTGGTATTTTCCCAACACCTCTCCCACGATCCTTGCCGATTTTTTATAGGCAGTTGCGTGCGTCAGCCCCATGCCATGCATGGCAAAGAGAATCCTGCGGTGGACGGGCTTGAGGCCGTCCCGGACGTCCGGCAGCGCGCGAGCCACGATGACGCTCATCGCGTAATCCAAATACGAGCGTTCCATCTCATCGATGATGGCCACGGGCTGCACCGTCCCGTAGGACGTGTGTTTGATTTCTCTGGTTTCTATTTCTTTTTCCGCTTCTGCCATGGTTGGTTTATAGTATTTTGCGCATCACGCTTATTTCTTAAGTCCCTGAGTCTTTGCTACTTGGCCAATTTATGATATGAGGAATCCGGCGATCAGAAGAGCGACAACGTTGGCTATTTTTATCATCGGGTTGATCGCCGGTCCGGCGGTATCTTTGTACGGATCACCGACCGTGTCGCCGATCACCGCCGCTTTATGGGCGGGACTGCCCTTGCCGCCCAATTGTCCTGATTCGATGTATTTTTTCGCGTTATCCCAGGCAGCTCCGCCGGTGGTCATGGAAATGGCGACAAAGATTCCGGTGACGATCGTTCCGACCAAGAGCCCGCCTAAGGCTTTGGGGCCGAGGAGGAAACCGACCAAGATGGGTGCAGCGACCGGTATGAGGGCCGGCACGATCATTTCCCTGAGCGCGGCTTGGGTGACGATATCCACGGCCCGTCCGTACTCGGGTTTTTGCTTGCCTTCCATGATCCCTTTAATTTCCCGGAACTGTCTGCGCACCTCTTCAACGACGGAACTTGCGGCTTTGCCCACGGCCTCCATGCTTAGGGCACCGAACAGGTACGGCAGAGATCCGCCGATGAAGAGACCCGTTATAATTTTGGGATCGGAAAGTTCAAAGCGGACATCTCCCAAGCCCGAAAGTTCCTGCGTATAGGAGGCAAAGAGGACCAAAGCCGCCAGGCCTGCCGAACCAATCGCGTACCCTTTGGTGACCGCTTTGGTGGTGTTGCCGACGGCGTCGAGCGCGTCGGTTACCTCCCGCACCGACTCGGGTAAATCGGTCATTTCCGCGATGCCTCCGGCGTTGTCGGTGATCGGGCCGAACGAATCAATGGCGACGATAATTCCCGTCAAAGAGAGCATCGACATGGCGGCCACGGCGATTCCGTAGAGCCCTGCCAAAGAATATGCCAAGAGCGAGGCGGCGGCGATGACGATGACCGGTAGAAAAGTTGATTTCATCGATACGGCAAGGCCGGCAATGAGGTTGGTGCCTGCACCGTAGTTTGAGGCCTGCGCAATATTTTGTACCGGGGAGTACTTGCGGGACGTGAAGTATTCGGTAATCACCACGAACGCTGCGGTTACCGCAATACCCAAGAGGCTGGCAAGATAGAGATTCATTGCGGATACCGATTGCCCGGACATGAGTGCGGTGGTAATCGGATAGAAGAGTACTGCGGCGATCAATGCCGATGCCAAAAGGCCGCGGTAGAGCGCAGGCATGATTTGTTTTGATTTGGGAAGGCGGACGAACAAGGCTCCGATCATTGAAGCGACGATGGCGGCGGCTCCGAGAGCCAAGGGGTAGACCACGGCGTTGGTATTGGCGAAAATCTGGCTTCCCAGGAGCATGGTGGCTATCGCCGTGACGCAATAGGTTTCGAAAAGATCCGCGGCCATGCCTGCGCAGTCGCCGACGTTGTCGCCCACCAAATCGGCGATGACGCTCGGGTTTCTGGGGTCGTCTTCCGGAATGCCTTTTTCAACTTTGCCGACCATGTCGGCGCCGACATCGGCCCCTTTGGTGTAAATACCGCCGCCGAGCCTCGCAAAAACAGAGATTAAAGAGCCCCCGAACGCCAGACCGATAAGCGAGTGAACATCCTTGGTGATTGTAAAAAAGACAGAGGTTGATAAGAGCGCCAGGCCGACGACCAAAAAGCCGGTGACCGAACCGCCGCGAAAGGCGAGCGTCAGGGCTTGGGACAAGCCGGTTTTGGCCGCTTGGGCAGTACGGACGTTACTGCGTACGGCAACCATCATGCCGATATAGCCGCTGGCTCCCGAGGCGGCGGCACCGAGGATAAAACCCAGGGCTGTGTTGATTCCGAGAAAGACCGCCAGGATGACGGCAACCAGGACGGCCACCACCGCAACGATGCGGTACTGCCGTTTAAGATAGGCAACGGCACCTTCCCGTATGGCATCGGCAATCTCGGTCATGTTTTTGGTTCCGCTATCGCGAGAAACAATCCAGCGGGACAGGACCAGGCCGTAGATCACGGCAATCAAGGCCGTCAGCATCGACACGGGTACTGCATTGGCAACTGTCAGCATATTTCTTTGCTCCTTTTTGGTCGAATCATCTTGGTATCACACCATTATATATCTAAGGTGGCTAGTTTGGCGTGTGTTTGGATGAACCGCCTCCTGGGAGGTACCTCCTCCCCCATCAAAGTGGTAAAGACGTGATCGGCGCGCACAGCGTCTTCGATCGCTACCTGTTTTAAGGTTCTGGTTTTCGGGTTCATGGTGGTTTCCCAAAGCTGAGTGGGGTTCATCTCACCCAAGCCTTTGTAGCGTTGGAGATCGACGCTGCCGTCTTTGAATTGCGTTTTAACCAGCTCGTCTTTTTCCTGATCGGTGTAGGCGTAGCTTACTTGCTTTTTTCCCTGGATTTTATACAGCGGCGGCAAGGCGATGTAGAGATGGCCCTTTTCAATCACTTGGTTCATATGGCGATAGAAGAAGGTCAGGAGGAGCGTGGTGATGTGTTCCCCGTCCACGTCGGCATCGGTCATGATGATGATGCGGTGATAGCGAAGCTTGTCAGCATTCATGGTCTCCCCAATTCCCATACCCATGGCAACGATGAGATCTTTGAGCTCGGCGAACTCGACGATCTTATCCAGGCGCGCCCGTTCGGTATTCAGGATTTTGCCTCCGAGCGGCAATATGGCCTGAAACTTGCGGTCTCTTCCCTGCTTGGCGGAACCGCCGGCCGAATCCCCTTCGACGATAAAGAGTTCGCTCAGTGCGGGATCGCTCTCCTGGCAATCGGCGAGTTTTCCGGGGAGCGTTAGACCTTCCAAGGCGCCTTTTCTGATGACGGCATCTTTGGCGGCGCGCGCGGCTAAACGCGCCCTGGCGGCGAGCATGACTTTTTCGGCAATATGCCGGGCTTCGGCCGGGTGTTCCTCCAAATATTCATCAAGCTGTTCCTTGACGACGCTGTAGACCGCCGATTGGGCTTCCGAATTGTTGAGCTTGGTTTTTGTCTGGCTTTCAAACTGAATTTCGTTGGCCGGCATCTTAACAAAGACCACCGCGGTCAGGCCTTCTTTGAGATCATCACCGGTGAAGCCGTTCTTTTCCCCCTTCAAAAACCCCGCCTTGGTCGCGTAGTCTTTGAGGGATTTTGAAAGGGCCATGCGGAAACCCGTGAGATGAGCGCCGCCGTCGGTGGTATTGATCACATTGGCGAAGGATTCGATGTTCTCGTTGAAGGAATTGTTGTACTGGAGGGCGGTTTCCACCCCGATTTTGATCGTTCCGTCGCTCCACTCACCCCCGCAGTAGATCGGCGGATGCAGCGGTTTTTTGTCTTTGTTGAGGTGGACTACCAGAGAGAGAATGCCGCCCTCGAAGAAGAAGTGTTTTTCCTGCCCGGTCTCTTCATCCAAGAGATGGAAGAAAAGCTTCCTGACCAAATACGCCCGCTCCCGCAGGAGATGTTGCACTTTTCTAAACGAGAAGCGGTTGCTTTCTTTAAAAATCTTCTTATCGGCAACGAATTGGGTGACGGTGGCGCTTTGAGCGTCAAGTACCGGATGGACGAATGATGGGAGTTGCGCTTTGATTTTATCCTGCGGGATCTGCTTTACCTTATATTGCGGTTTGCCGATGACGTATTCCTGTATGGAGAATTTTTTATCCCGTTTGACGACCACTTTCATATGCGAGGAAAGGGCGTTGACCGCAGATGCGCCGACACCGTGCAGACCTCCGGATGCTTGGTAGGCGATTTCTTCAAATTTCCCGCCCGCGTGAAGTTTAGTCATGGCGATTTCCAGGGCGGAAACTCCCGATTTATGCTTTTCGACAGGAATCCCCCGGCCGTCGTCGGCGACCGTGACCACGGAATTCGTGTGCAGGACGACCCAAATGTTTTGAGCAAAGCCGCCGATGGCTTCATCGACCGAGTTGTCAACAATCTCGGTGATCAAATGATGGAGTCCCTTGCTGTCGGTTGACCCGATGAACATTCCTGGACGCTTCCTGACCGGCTCGAGGCCTTCGAGGACTTTGATCTGTGCGGCCGTATAATTCTGGAGCAATTGAGAAGTTTTTGGCATTTAAAAAAAAAGACTAGCGAACTCGAGCAACCGAGCTCATTGTAGCAAATCGACACTTTTCTGTCTATCTCACAACCTCATATTGGATCGTTTGCCTGCCAAAATCCCCGAAAAACTGCAGGATTTCTTACTCAGGTTTTATTGAAAAACGGACCGTTTTTTTGATCCACAGACTCAAAGCCGTCCTCGAATAGACGAGGAACATGTTCATAAACTTTGATTTACTGAACCCGTACCTGCGGTTGCGGTAATAGACCGGAACAATCAGGCTGCGAAGTTTCAGACGGCTTGAATCGGCTAAGAGACGCATGAAATATTCTCCGTACCCGACAAAGATCTCTCGCGTGTTCATCTTGGTGAGGCAGGTTTTTCTGATGCAGTAAAAGCCGCTCAAGTAATCGCTGTAGCCCGTACGAAAGAGGATTTGCAGAACAGAGTTGTAGATTTTACTGGCTCGATAGCGCCAAGGCGACTGCATGCCGCCGCCCGGAACGAATCGTGATCCAACGACAAGATCATGCCCGCGCATCTTACTGAGCATGACGGGAACCATACGAGGGTCGTGGTTAAAATCCGTGTCCATGACCACGACGTACTCCCCCTTGGCTTTCTTGATCCCTTCGTGTACGGAGGAAGCGAGACTGGGTGGACCCGTTCTTTCAAACACGCGTACCCGCGGATCTTTCCTGAAGGTTTGGCGACAGTCGGCTGCCGTTTGATCGGGACTGTTGTCGTCGACGACAATAAACTCAACGGAATCAAACCTATTTGAGAAGATGTTCACGAGCCTGCGAATGAGAAGCCTGATATTTTCGCGTTCCATATACGTGGGGAGAATGATTGAGACGTTCATAGTTTTACGGCGTCGATAGCGACGGAACTCTGGGCAGTGCTGTTTTGATCCGCTGTTTCCAGACGGCGCAACAATGGAACCAGTATGCGGGTCACGGCAACTGAGCGTACAGATTTAAACAGCACTTGACGGTCTGCAAACCTTTTGGTGACTGCAGACGGAAAAGCAAAGGGAAGCAGCAGTTCGTGCGTGCGCGTCGTCCGTTTCGGATTGTAATGACGGACGGAGACGATATGCAAGCCGTGCCGTTTGAGAAACCGTCTCCAGGTGGGTACGTCATAGAGATTGTGGTGGCGAAACATGCCGTTGACCATCCTCCCATAGGCTGCCGCGCAGCGACTGCACCCGATATTTTTAAGGAGCGAGTAGCCCATCAGGTTTTGAGTCAGGCGTGAAGTGGGGCAGGTGAAGATGAGATGGCCGCGGGGTATCAGAACCCTTGACACTTCTGCGAGGACTTTCTCAAGTTCAAGGATATGTTCCAGAACCCCATTGGAGAAGACCGTCCGTTGCGACTGCGCTTTCAGCGGAATGTCGGTCGCGCTGGTGAGGATCAGGTGTTTGTAGACACCGGTTTTGGAAGCGCGCTCCAATTCCTGTTTGTGGATATCAATGCCGACGTCGACTGCGCCTTTTTTTGCGAAGAGCACTTGACTGAAGATGCCGTCCCCGCAGCCGATTTCCAAGATAGGCGGGCGAAATGAGAACTGTTCGAGCACTTCGGCTTCGAGCGCGCGAATTACCGCCCAGGCACTCGGCGCTTGCAAAAGCAGAGGTTTCAAGTATTTAACTTTCATAGGTGCTTCACATACCGATTCCAGCGCTTGAAATAGAGACTGAACTCGCCACTTTTTTCGAACGAGTGTTTCCGGTAAAAATGATTGGCTTTCCGATTTGCCTGCGTGCAGGAGACTTGGTAGAAGTCGATCCCCTGTTTCTTCAATGACGCCTCGAATACTTTCAGCAACTGGCTACCGATGTTCCGTCTTTGCTGCTCTTGTTTCACGGCGATCACCGCGAGTTCGGCTTTTGTCGATTGTGCTTCCGAGAGGAAGGAAAACAACAGCGTACTTGCGCCCTCCACGATAAGCCTGGGCGAGCGCAAGCCCTGTTTTGCGACAAGCAGTAGGTAACGGAAGAAGCGGGATGAGAGGACTGCGCGCAGGAGCACGGGAAAATCAAGACTTCCAAAAATAAATCCCTCGATTTCGTTCTCCTCCATCAGATAGATGATCGTTTGTTTTTGGAGCAGGAAATCCCGATAGAGCGTCTGTAAAAATTCGTCTCCCAGCCTCACCAAAAACTCACCCTTGAGTGCCTGGAGATGGATTTGCGCAAGCTCTGGGACGTCTCGAAGCGTTGCAATCCTGATCATATTCTGAAAAAATCGTGTATGACATGACTAACTCTTGCGATATCAATCCTCGTCAGCGTGGTTCCGGAAGGTAAACTCATCCCCCGTTTTGCCAGCATTGAGGACACCGGGAAGCGATCCGCTTGCCGATACATGGGAAGCCTATGGAGCGGAGAGAAAAAGGGCCTTGTTTCAATGTTATTCGATTCAAGGAAACCCATGAGATCGGCTCGGTTCCCCTTTTTCCCCGGTTTGAGGAGGACCGAGAACATCCAAGAGGAACTGCGGGCCCACCGTTCCTGCGGAGGGAAGACGAAATATTCATGCAAATCGGCAAGGAGCGCTCTATACATTGAAGCGATGCGCCTTTTTTTTGCAATGAGCCCGGCTGCCCTTTTCACCTGCGCCAGGCCGAGGGCTGCCTGCAGACTGCCCATCCGGTAACTGTAGCCGATGATGGGGTGGTAATACTTCCTTTCCTGGCTCATGGCGTGGTTATTTAAAAAAACGATGCGGTTGTAAAGACGTTTGCTGTTGGTGGTGATGATTCCCCCCTCACCGGTCGTCAGCGTCTTGTTGCCGAAAAACGAGAAGCACCCCGCGGAGGCGAGTCCGCCCACATGCCGCTTTTTATAGCGCGCGCCATACGCCTCAGCGGCATCTTCGACGATGGCAAGCTTGTGGGCCTTGGCAATGCGCAGAAGCGGCGACATATCGGCAGGATGGCCGTAAAGATGGACGACGATGATTGCCTTGGTTTTTTTACCGAGCTTGGAGAGAATTTGGTCGGGGTCGATCGTCCAGGAGTTGCGCGTCACATCGACAAGCACCGGACGGGAACCCAGATAGGATACGGCATTGGCAGTGGCTACGAATGTTAAGTCAGGCACGATGACTTCGTCATCTTTTCCGATTCCCAAACCCGCGAGTGCCAATTGCAGGGCGGCTGTGCCGCTCGAAACAGCGTGCGCATAGCGGCAGCCCACCGAGCCCGCGAACGCTTCCTCGAATTGTCGGACCGCGGGACTTTTTGACGACAGCCAGCCGCTCTTCAGACTTCGGGAAACTAGACTGTGCTCCAGCGCAGAAATATCCGGTTCGCAGATTGGAATCCGTTTTGTCGTCGAGACAGCGTTTTCAACCCCGCCTCTGTTTGTACGCATCGGTTCATTATAAACGAATCAAAGCGATCAAGAACTTTTTGCCTCTAACCAACGGAGATCGTCTTGTAGTAGTATAGTTTGGCATGAAAATGATCGCTCCCTTCCTGTTTGCCATCGTCATCCCGCTCATCTTTTTTGCAAAACTCTTTATTCCCGAACCGAGCATTTATGTTACCCCGGACTTCGCGGCTTCCGATATTTGGAATTTTAATTATCCGCTCAAGGATTTTCTTTCACAATCGCTTAAACACGGAGAATTACCATTTTGGAGTAAAGGAATTGCAACTGGTTCACCGGTTTTTGCGGAAGGCGTCATCGGGTCGCTCTATGGATTCAACCTCCTATTCTTCGGATTCCTGCCGACATCGCTCGCTTGGAATCTCTCCTATCCGGTTCATCTGTTCCTGGCACTTCTGGGTAGTTATTTTTTCTTCCGGAATTTAGGCTTGAAACCTGCCGCCTGTTATTTCTCTGCGTTCTCCTACAGTTTCGGAGGATTTTTTATCACCCATCTGCAGCATCTCTCTCCGGTGCAAGCGGCAGCGCTCATGCCCTGGATATTTTTGACCGCGGATCGTGTTTGGATCAAGGCAAGTAAAACAAACATCCTGCTCTTTGCATTCCTGGTTAGTCAGCAGATATTCACGGGTTTTGTTCAAGCATCTTTCATTACCCTGGTTGGCGTCATGCTCATGCTCGTCGCCCGGAGGCGAGAGCGCAGCATCACTACTTTCCTCAAAAAGATCGGCCTCATAAGCATTGCCCTCGTTTTGGCTTTTGCTTTGGCGGCCCCGCAAATCCTACCGACCATGGAGTTCAAAGACCTCTCCGCCAGAAGTCAAGGGCTCTCACAAGCCGAAATCTTCCAGTATCCGTATCGGATAAAGCAGCTGGTCACAATGCTCGTGCCCAATGCATTCGGAACACCGAAAGACGGAAGCTTCCCTTCACCTTTCTCTGACCAATCAATGGGTATCTACTGGGAAAATACCGTTTATATGGGCATCTTGCCAGTGGTCTTTGCGTGCTTTGCACTCTTTCATACGCGGAAGAAGCGGTGGGAGCGGTCATTCCTCTTTTTGGCCGTGATCTCCATCCTTCTGGTGTTGGGACGGTCTTCGCCCCTCGCCTTTATCTATACATACCCCGGCTTTAATTATTTTCGTGTGCCGTCGCGATTTCTCCTGCTGACTTCCTTTTTTCTGGCGGCCATTGCGGGAGTCGGATTTGAGATGGTCGTTGATTTTATCAAGCGCCAAAAACGACTCGC
>Ga0209542_10006314_pt1 | contig 23109 bp, 25 predicted proteins | sample RifCSPhighO2_01_FD_184028 | JGI IMG/M metagenome (GOLD analysis project Ga0209542, IMG submission 184028) | Soil microbial communities from Rifle, Colorado - Rifle CSP2_plank highO2_0.1 (SPAdes) (version 2) | ecosystem: Environmental > Terrestrial > Deep subsurface > Rock core/Sediment ... | reverse complement strand
ATAAGGGTAGCATCTCCAAGATTGTCCAAATGAAGCACAATCATAATTATCTCTCCATTCTGCTTCTTTATCTTTAGAGTTATAATAACTCTCCCTAATATTGTTTCCATCAGAACAATAATCTATATGCCAAAGGCGATTTTTATATTGCAAACCCATATAACCTGTATCTCCCCTTGTAGCGCTAGGAATTTTATATTCCGAACCCCCATCATCAGAATCTAGATTACGTGGGTTGTGAGCTTCTTCTGACTTAAATACAAGATTTATATTTTCTTCAGGTAATGCACCAATCACACTCCAACTACTTACTAACATTATTGATATTAACATTAAACTTAACAAAGATATTTTTAGATTTAAACTTTTCAAATTAACACACCTCCAAGAATTATAATTTTATAATTTGAAATCATTTATAAATCTCAAATTGTTTTTATATATAAACCTTACTATAGATAATTTTTAAATGAAAACAATTAAATTTTAATTTTTTAAACTAAAAATAACAAATTTCCAAAAGCTTTTTAAACAAAAAGACAAAATTACTAACAGTTTTAAAACAAACAAATTCGAACTTTAATCAAAAATGGAACACAACGCAGACTTTAAACACATTGTAAGAGTAGCAGAAACCGATTTAGACGGAAATAAGCCTCTTGCTAGAGCTTTAAGAAAGATTAAAGGCATAGGTTACTCATTTTCAAACGCAATATGTGGTTTAACAGGCTTAGATAGAAAAAAGAAGGTCGGAGACCTATCAGAAAAGGAAATAGAGCTGATTTCAGACACTATAAAATCACCAAATGTACCAGAATGGATGTTAAACAGAAGACGTGATATGGAAACAAATAAAAGCTTTCACTTAGTTTCATCAAAATTAAAGTTCCAAAAAGATGTTGATATTAAAAACCTCAAAAAGATTAGATGTAGAAGAGGTATTAGACACGGACAAGGCCTACCAGTAAGAGGCCAGAGAACTAAAGCCCACTTCAGAAAGGGAAGGGCTGTAGGTGTAGTAAAAAGAGCACAAACTGCACCTGCTAAAGCTGATAAAAAATAATTAACACCAGCTAAAAATGGGAGATCCTAAAAAACAAAGGAAGAAGTATGAAACTCCAAGACATCCTTGGAGGAAAGAAAGAATAGATAGAGATAAACTTATTCTTAAAGAGTTCGGATTAAAAAACAGAAGAGAAATTCTTAAGATGGAACATATTCTTAGAAGATTTAGAAAACAAGCTAAAAATCTTAAAGCTCTTGATACCGAACAATCAAAAAAAGAACAAAAACAATTAATCACTAAATTAACAAAATTATCATTATTAAACAAAGACTCTTCATTAGATGATGTTCTTGCCCTAAGTTTGGATAGTATTCTTAATAGAAGACTTCAAACATTATTAGTAAAAAAAGGCCTTGCAAAAACAGTTTCACAATCAAGACAATTTGTAACTCATGGACATATTAGTATTAACAACAAGAAAATAACTTCACCATCTTATATTGTTCCAATTGAAGAAGAATCATTAATTACTTTTAGACCTTCTTCAAAACTTTCAAATTCAGAACATCCAGAAAGAGTTATAAAAGAAAAAATTGAAAAAATAAAAAAGAAAGTTGAAGAATAAAAATGGCAAAAATTGAAAAAATAAAATGGGGAATTGCACACATTATGTCTAGTTATAATAATACTATTATTCATGTTACTGATATGTCTGGTAAAGAAACCATTGCAAGAGCATCTGGTGGAATGGTTGTTAAATCAGATAGAATGGAAAGTTCACCAACTGCAGCAATGAGTGCAGCAAAAATAGTTGCAGAAGGATGCAAAGAAAAAGGATTATCAGGAATTCATATTAAAGTAAAAGCTCCAGGTGGACAAAATGGACCAGCATCACCGGGCCCAGGTGCACAAGCAGCTATTCGTACATTATCAAGATCAGGATTAAAAGTGGGTTCAATAGAAGATGTTACACCTATTCCACATGGTGGATGTAGAAAGAAAGGTGGAAAAAGAGGTAGAAGAGTATGAACATAAAATTAATTGAAAAAAAGAAAGACAGTATTTCATTCTTAGCTAAAAATATAACTGCACAATTTGCAAACTCACTAAGAAGAACTATTCTTGATGAAGTTCCAACTATGGCAATTAATACTGTAAAAATCTCGAAAAACTCATCTGCATTATATGATGAAATGATTGCACATAGACTAGGATTAATTCCATTAAAATCAGATATTAAAGGGTATGAATTAAAACAAGATTGTAAATGTAAAGGAGAAGGTTGTGCAAGATGTCAAACAACTTTATCACTTAAAGCAAAAGGACCAGCAGTAGTTTATGCAGAAAATTTACAAGCTCAAGATCCAAAAATAAAACCAGCTTACCCACAAATAATTATTGTTAAATTATTAAAAGGTCAAACTTTAGAATTAGAAGCAACTGCAATTTTAGGAAAAGGAAAAGAACATGCAAAATGGTCTCCAGGATTAGCATATTATCATCATCCTGCAAAAATAACTTTAAATAATTGCAAAATAAAAGAAGCTGAAGAAATTTGTCCAAAAAAAGTTTTCAAATTTGATAAAGACAAATTAAAAATTGTAAATGAAGAAGCATGTGATTTATGTAATGCATGTGTAGAATTAGTTAACAATGATTCAATAAAAATTGAACCAATAAGAGAAGAATTCATATTCGAAATAGAATCATTTGGACAATTAGATCCAAAAACAATGGTACTTACCGCATTAGAATTACTTAAAGTAAAAACTGATGGTGTTGCAGAACACCTGAAGTAGATAACGCGGGAGTGCCGGAGTGGTCAAACGGGCTAGCTTAAGGAGCTAGTAGCTCAGTGCTTACGCAGGTTCAAACCCTGTCTCCCGCATAATATTTACAAAGGATAAACAAAATGTCTAAAAGAACCGGACCAACAAATGAAAAACTTATCAAAATGATAAGAGAAATGAAAACACTTTCAAATAGTCAGAAAGCTCCAATTTGGAAAAGAATTGCATTTGAATTAGAAAAGCCTACACGTTCAAGAGTTTCAGTTAATTTATCAAAAATAGAAATTTATATTAAACCAAATGAAATTGCTCTAGTTCCCGGAAAAGTTTTAGGCACAGGAACTACAAAAGCAAAAGTTGTGGCATTTTCATTTTCAAGCTCTGCAAAAGAAAAACTTGGAAAAAATATGATTAAACTTGAAAATTTAATAAAAGAAAATCCAAAAGCAAAAGGAGTAAGAATTATTTGTTAAAATGAAATGTCAAACTTGTTTGACAGTCATTAAAACCAGAGGTTTAAATGATAAAAATAAACTGTGAAAATCTAATAATGGGAAGAGTTGCTACTTATGTTGCAAAAGAAGCTCTTAAAGGTGAAACCATAGAATTATATAATTGCAGTAAAATTGTAATCTTAGGAGAAAAAAGCGTAATTGTTGCCCATTATAAAAGATTAAGAAATTTACTTATGTCACCCACAAAAGGTCCTTATATACATACAAGCCCATTAATGATTATGAAAAGATGTATTAAAAGAATGGTTCCATTTAAACAAGAGCGTGGAAAATTAGCATTAAAAAGAATTAAATGCTACAACATGGCTCCAGAATCAAAAGAAAATTTAGTATCTTTAGAAAAAGCATATTTCAACGGAAACTCAAGATTTATAACCTTGGAGGAATTAAGTAAGGGTTTAAGATGATTGTTTTTAACAATCATTTAACTTAAAAAATTAAAATGACAAAAGTAGTCCATGTATCTGGAAGAAGAAAAAAAGCAGTAGCAAGAGCAACTGCAAAACCAGGAAAAGGGATAATCAGAGTAAATCGCCAATTATTATCAAATTATAGTACTGAATTTAATAGATTAAAAATGTTAGAACCAATAACAATTGCAGGAGATCTTGCAAAAAATATAGATTTAAACATTAATGTTTTCGGTGGTGGAATTGCATCACAAACAGAGGCAATAAGATTAGTTATTGCAAGAGCATTAGTAGAAATTACAAAAAATAAACAATTAAAAGCAGACTATTTAATATATGATAGGCACTTATTAGTTGCTGACGTAAGAAAGAACGAATCATCCAAACCTAATGATTCAAAGCCAAGAGCAAAGAGACAATTCACAAAGAGATAAGACGAGCATTGTATCAATGCCAGCCGTCTTTGTTTGTAAACAAACAAGGTTCCAACAAGTTGAAACCTTCGACAAGCTATAAAAAAGGAAAACAAAATGCAAATACCAATTCGTTGCTTCAGTTGTGGAAAGCCCGTAGCGCACTTATGGGAAGAATACAATAGAAGAATCAAAAAAGGAGAAAGCAAAAAGAAAGTAATGGACGATCTAGGATTAAAAAGATACTGTTGCAGAGCTTTATTCCTTGGACATGTTGACCTAGTGGATACAATAGGTAGATTCAAAAAAAGCTAATTTTTTACTATTCTTAAATTTCATTTAATTAAACAGCTAAATCTATAGAAAGATTTAAATACTTTAAAATACTTTAAAATACTCATATAAAATGACTCAACAAATAAGTTTAACCATACCAAAAAATCTATTCAACGCTTCTAAAGAATACTATCAAGAATTAGGATATAAAAATATTCAAGAATTTATATTGGATTTAATGAGAAAAAAGGTAATTCTAGAAAATTTAGAAAGATATACTCAAATAGAATCTAGGATGAAGACTGGGAAAGGAGTTAAAAAGCTTGACCAAAAACAAGCAATAGAATATATAAAAGGTCTATAATATGGAATATCTCATTGAATTCAGTGAAGAATTTGAAAAATCAATGAAAAAACTAAAGAAAAAAGACAAAACCTTATTCTTACAAATACAAAAAAAACTTTTAGAACTAATAAATAATCCAGAACATTATAAACCTTTAAGTAATGTCTTAGCAGGTTTTAGAAGAATCCATTTCGGAAGTTTTGTATTAATCTTTAAAATAGAGGGCAATACTATCAAAATAATATCTTTAGATCATCACGATAACTCTTATTGACTAAATTTATAAATTCTAAAAAATTTCTCAAATTTATGCGCGATAATGAATGGTTAAATAACAAACTTAATCAAATTTGGACATTTTTATTTCCAGAAGTTGCAAGATCAAACGATGTTGTAATTAGATTCAAAGGTAAAAGTAAAAATAGATTTGGAAGTATTTCTTTAAAAGATAAAACAACCATAATTACAATAAATAGTTTGTTTATGCATGAACTTATTCCAGAATATGTTATTGATACAACCGTAGCTCATGAACTTGTACATTATATGCATGGCTTCTTTAGCCCACACCAAAGATTATACAAACACCCACATAAAGGCGGAATTGTAACTAAAGAACTAAAAAAGAGAGGTTTTGAAGCAACTCTAAAAAAAGAAAAACTTTGGGTTAAAAAAGAATGGTGGAATACTTACAAAACAATAAAAACAAATGGAATTAATTTACAGGAATTCGAGTAAACTTTCTACATTTATTACAGTATTTTATTACCCGTGATTTATGTATTCTTGTTCTTGAATTCTCAGAATTAAAATAATTATAACAATGACTACAATATTTTCTTTTATATTGTAAAGGTATTCTTAAATTTACTTTCATAGCAATCTTTCTTGCCAATTCAACATATCTATTAGCCATATTAGGATTATCTTTAGCTTCGCTAAATAGAATTTTTATTCTTTCTAAAGCAATCTTTCTTTGTTCCTGTTTTTTATTTGGCTTTACCATTTTAATAGTTAAAATTATCTAACTTATAAATTTAGTTAAAAATTAAAGAAAAATAAGGTGGACAGCTTTCCACGCTTCCCGCATAAGTGCAGTAGCACATGGAACGTAAGCCTGTTTAACTTCTGTGTTCGAGATGGGAACAGGTGATACAGACCACTATGACCGTCCTACCCTATTAAATCTGTGTTAAATTTATAAAACTTTCTATTCGTTTTCAGCCTTAGCCAATGCTTTCTTAGCCTTTTCATCAGCTTTTAACTTATCAACTACAGTCTTAAAAGCACTTATTTGTTTATCACTCAATTGCTGATGAGTTAAGTAAAAAATCTTAATATTTCTCAAAAATAGACTTTTTTTATAGAATTCTTCAGGAATATCAAAAAACTTCTTCATCTCAGGATCTTTTATCTTTTTACTTAACTCTTTCTTTTGACATTCATAGCATAAAGGAAACTTTTCTCTATAAGAAATCAAGACATAATTCTGCTTACATCGCATACATTTTTGATTATAAATTACCATACTTATTAAAAAGGAGATAAATTTATAAGAGTATGCTTATTATATACAAAACAAACATTTAAAAATAACATTAGCCTTTCTAAAACTTGTGAAAACAGAAAAATTTGAACGAATGGTTCCTGATACTAATATTATTATAGAAGGAATTCTCTCAAAAAAATTAGAATCAAAAGAATATATTATTGACGAAATACTTATACACGAAGCAGTTCTAGCAGAATTAGAACATCAAGCAAATCTAGGAAAATCTATTGGATTTTTGGGGTTAGAAGAAATAAAGAAATTAAAAAAATATAATATCAAATTTGCAGGCACAAGACCAAAAGCAGTAGACATAAAATATGCTACTGAAGGTGAAATTGATGCTATTATTAGACAATTAGCTTATGAAACTGATTCTACATTAATAACTTCAGATAAAGTTCAACACAAAGTTGCAGAAGCAAAAGGAATTGCAGTTATTTACATTAAACCAGAAATCTCAAGTAAAAAGATAAAATTAGAACAATTCTTTGATGAAACTACAATGAGCGTACATTTAAAAGAAGGTGTTGAAGCTTATGCAAAAAAAGGATTTCCAGGAAATTGGAAATTTGAGATTATCTCAAAAAAGAAATTAACTCAAGAAGAAATTCAAGAAATCTCTACAGAAATAATTGAAGAATCAAAAATAAGAAGAGACGGATTTATAGAAATAGAACGTACAGGAAGCACAATTATACAATTAGGAAAATTTAGAATAGTTATTACCAGACCGCCATTCTCAGATGGTTGGGAAATTACTGCTGTTCGTCCAGTTAAAAAATTAAACCTAGAAGAATATAATCTTAGTGAAAAATTAAAAAAGAGAATTGCAGAACAAGCAGAAGGTATGTTAGTTGCAGGTTCTCCAGGTGCAGGAAAATCAACATTTGCACAAGCTTTAGCAGAACATTACGCTTCAAAAGATAAAATAGTAAAAACAGTAGAAGCTCCAAGAGATTTACAATTAGCAGATAATATTACTCAATATGCAATATCGCACGGAACACCTCAAGAAATACATGATATACTTTTACTTTCACGTCCAGATTATACCTTATTTGATGAAATGCGTAACACAAAAGATTTTGAACTATTTGCAGATTTAAGATTAGCAGGAATTGGTTTTATAGGCGTAATTCATGCAACTAATCCTATAGATGCAATTCAAAGATTCTTAGGAAGAACAGAATTAGGAGTTATTCCCCATATTATTGACACTGTAGTTTTCATAAAAAACGGTTTAGTAGACAAAGTTCTAAGTGTAATTATGACAGTCAAAGTTCCAACAGGAATGACTGAAGCAGATTTATCACGTCCAGTTGTAGAAGTAAGAGATTTTGAAACAAATAAATTAGAATTTGAGTTATACAGCTATGGTGAAGAAACAGTAGTTATTCCAGTTTCAGAAGAATCAACAAACAAAAAGCCAACATTTGCATCAAAAGCATTAGAAGAAGAATTCAAAAGATATTCAAGAAAAGCAAAAGCAGAATTAATTAGTAATCACAAAGCAATAGTTTATGTTCCTAAAGATGAAATTGCAAAAATAATTGGAAAAGAAGGAAAACACATTGCAGGCATAGAAAAAGAACTTGGAATAAAAATTGATATTAGAGAATTAGAAGATGAAGTAAGAAATGAAAAAGCTCCAATCAGATATAATTTAACAAATAGTAAAGGTTATGTTATTTTATCATTTGCACCAGAACTCGCAGGAAGAAATATAGATGTTTACAAAAATGATGAATTATTATTTTCTGCAACACTCTCAAAAAGAGCAGAAATAAGAATACACAAAAAGAGTGGTCTAGGACAAGAGATTTCTTCAGGTAAATTAGAAGTTAAAATATAATTATTTAATTAAGACTTTTTTCGCTTCAAAATCAATATCCCATAATTCGAAAAATTCTCTAAACTCTTCAACCTTAGATTCAGGAATAATAACTACTGCTTTTCCAAAAATCTTTCCACCTAATTTCTTTAACATCCCCTCATTCGAATTATGTCCATGCAAAGCATAAGAAAATAAAACTTTCTTACTTTTTGTAAGATTCTTAAGATTAAAATTAAATATCATTGAAGCTTCGTAACCCATTAATTCAGATAAATATCGATTATGTATAAGTGAATACCCCTCTTCTAAAAGCGTAGAAAAAATAGACAAACTAAAAATTTCTTCTATATTATACCCATTATAGTGAATCTCTTTATCAGTTTCTTTTTTAAATTCAGAATAAATCTTTTGCGAAAATTGAGAATCTGAATTTTTAAATAGTACAGCTAAGTCTAGATCATTAGGACGTAATTTCCCTTTAACACAAGATCCAAAAAGAAAAATATCAACTATTTTTTCTCGATATTTTTTGTATAATCTCTTGGAAATCTTCTCTAATTCCTGAAATTGCAATAATTTTTGATATTTCATTTCTTATTTTTTTACATAACTCCTTATCCATTTCTTTTGAATATGTATCTCTATACATTTTAAAGGTAGTATCCACCAAAAAATAAAGCTCCTTGTTATTTTTTTCTAATATTCTAAATCTTTCACTATGATTTTTAGGCATAAACCCTATCTTTTCAAATAATATTAAATCGCATATTTGCGAAATTGCCTTAAAATAAGCTGTGACTGCAAGTCTGAACCTTTGTTTATTTTCTTCATCTAATCCCCCTTCGATAAACTCGTTTATACCTTGTTTAAGGATATTTTTATTCATTATTTACCTTATTAAATTTAAACGTATATAAACCTTTCTTTTTTAACACATTAAATTAGAGTAAAATTAAGAGATTAGAATTTAACATATTAAATTAAATAACTTTTATAAATTAAACAACTAAATATGGATTGTGGGCCCATGGCGCAGCCTGGATAGCGTAGCAGATTCCTAATCTGTAGGTCGCAGGTTCAAATCCTGCTGGGCCCGTAAAGTTAATTAACCCCCAATAAAACTTAATATAAATGTTTAAAAAAGTGTTATTCTGGTCAGAATTTCCAAATCAAGTAGACTGGAAAAAAGCAAACAAATACTTAAAAAAACTTAAATGTAAAACAGGTGTTTATATTGCTTCCCAATCTTTAACAGAATATAAAAAGTATTCTTCTCAATTAGATAAGCACGATGAAATAGGAATTTGGATTATAATTCCAAAAGAAAAAGGTTACTGGTTTTCAGGAGCAACACCTAAAGAAGAAATTACAAAACTAAAAAAGTATAAAAATCTAAACATAAAAATAGATTTAGAACCACCAATTCCGAAATTTAAATATTCTAATCTCAAAATGCTCTTCTACATTATCAAACTTTACTTTATGAAATATCAAAATTCAGAATACTTACACAAAACAATTTCAGAAATATCAAAGGATAATAAAATAATGTTGAATGAATTTTTAGCACCAAAATTTTATCTTAAAAAAACAGGTTGTTATTATGAAAACAAAAATATTACTAAAAATGTGATGTTTTATAATACAATTGAAGGTAAACTTTTCATACCTTTCTTAAGAAAAATTAACACAATTTATATTAAATCTTATAAAAAGCAATATCCCCTATTAAGAGCTTCAGTAGGACTTATAGGCAAAGGAATCCTAAAAAATGAAGGAGTTTATCCAGATGAAACTTACTTAAAAAAAGATTTAGAAGTTCTAAACAATTTAGGTCTAGAAGAAATAGTAATTTACTCATTAGAATCTATGCTAAAAAGAAACCCAGAAAAATGGTTAAAGGTTATTAATCAATTCTGCAGCTAGTTCAGTTCCTTCTTTTAATCTTAATTTTTTAATCTTATTTTCAATTTTAGTTCTATTCTTTAACAAAAGTTTAATTTGTCGTTTTAATTCTTTCTCACTCGGTTCAGTATAAATCACGGGATATATTTTCTCAACAGTTTTAGCATTTAAATATTGCTCAACATGGTTTTGTATAGGTAAAATCAAACAAGCTTTTTTATGAACTAAACATTCAGAAATTGCAGAATGTCCTGATAAAGAAATAACTGCTTTTGCGTCTTTTAAATAGTCTATGAAATTTGGATTAAACTTAAAGGCTTTAACATTTTTCAAACCTAAATCTTCTTTATACCCAAAAATAATAAACTGCTCATTCAACTCTTCAGCAAGCTTAATTATCTTATCAGCCATAAACAAACCAAATCTTGAACCTCCAAGCATAACTAGTATCGCATTATTGGACACCTTATTTTCACTTTTTCTTACAATCGAACCAACAGAATAATATCTGCCTTTATGCTCTGTCTTTCCCAATAAAGAAGGGGTAATAACTAAATCTGCATTTTTATGTCCCCATTCAATTAATGATTTAGTAAGTTTTGCTAAAAGTCTCATATCAGAATTATAATCTCCTTTAATTATCTTCCACAAACCTTTCAAATTTTGATTATGAATTAAAACTGATTTAATTTCTCCTTTTTTGCTTAAAAACTTTGCAATAGGCTCATTATCAGAAATTATAACCTTAATATTTTCTTTTTTAATTAATTTTCTCAACCTAAAATAATCAAAAATAGAATAAAACAGAGAAACAAAATTCGCGGGGATAAATAATTTTCTAAATTTTAATATATTCCTTGCATCTGAAAATCTTATTCCAGAAATTTTTATAGTTGGATAAAAAGCTTTAAGATAATTATAAGAACAACCATATCCTGCAAAAAAGATTTTTCCACTCAATTTTTCTGCAATAGCTTGATCTCTTGTAACATGTCCATATCCTACACCTGTTGAGATAATTAATTTATTTTTAATCATTATCTTACCTTATAAAACAATTCAGCATATTTGCATTTGTTTTTATAACCATTATAAATAGCCTTAAAATACATCGAAGGCATCAAAGGATATATACTAAACAATAATTGGCTTTTAAACTGTTTTAAAGCGTTAATTTTGCTTGAAAAGGTTTTTGTTATATTAATGTATAATTTAGGCATATTCTGTGGAGCATCAATCATTTTCCACACATCAAAAGTATATACAGGATATCTTTTATCTAAACTATCAACAACTTCTAACATTGTTTTAAAAACAGTTCTATGATCTAAATGATAATCTGGAGAGTGTGTAAATATTTTTACAGGTTTATACTTCAAAATAATTTTTTTAATTCTTTCTTTTATATTTTCCTTTTCAATTTGTCTTACTAACTCAAAATCTTTCAACTCAAGAAATATAATCTCTCTCTGACCAATTTCATCATTTATTTTATGTGCTTCTTTTTTCCTTAAATTTGCTAAATATTTTTCATTTAACCAAGGAACACTTTTCTCACCTTTAGAAAAAATAATTGTAACTACCTTTTTATCATCTTTAATATAATTCGCAATTGTGCCACCCATCCCTAAAATCTCATCATCTGAATGAGCACAAAATACAAGTATTGTATCCTGCATATATGCATCGGCTGGGACTCGAACCCAGATTATCAGCTTGGAAGGCTGAAATACTAACCATTATACGACCGATGCTTAAGAATATAACTGGGTTAAAAGATTTATAAAGGTTTTTATTTAAATCTGCTTGAAAAAGAAGGATTTTGTTTTTTTGAATTCGCATATTTTTGTATGGCTTCGTCTATTTGTTGAGGTTTCCATCCTTTTGATAAAAGATTCTGTCTTACCTTAGATATTGGAACTCTTAATTTTTCAGAACTTCTAAGATATTGTAACAAAGTGTTTAATTGAGTAGTATTTAATACACTTGTAGAAGGTTTACTTTTTGGCTTTGTTAATTGAGGGTATAAAATTGCAAATCCTACTGCACCCAATAATATTACAACCGCTATAACTAATACTATTAAATTTGTCCCCTTCAAACTAAATCCACTACTACAATCTTCAGAACATGAATCCATTTCAGTTATATCACATTTTCCATCTCCACACACACAATCTTGTGGGCAAAGAATATTATCTTCTCCATCTTCACAAGCACTATTTCCACAAACAAAGTCTTCTCCACCAATATAACTATTAACTGAAGATATAGAACTTGGAATATATAAAGTATAAAACATATCTAGTCTTGAAACTAATCCACCCTTAACTTTATAAGCTACTTTCTCAGGTAAAGCAATCTCTTTTAGTTTAAGATTATTACCCTCTTTTTCTGATACACCCAAAGTCATTCCTTCAAAAGTCACATCTATAGGAAAAATCTCATAATAACTTCCTTGTAATTTTTTAGAACTACTCAAATCTTTAGTTATTAATATAAATTCGTCTGAATTTCCATTTAAATAATTTAATTTTATCTTTCTTGCAGTAGATTCAACTTTCAAATTAGTATTTTCTTTCAAAACACTCAAAAAATCTCCTGAATTTACCAAACTTGTCTGAAAATTTGCAGGTAAAATATTATTCTCATAAGTCAAAGACTTAGACTCTGAAACACTGAATCCTAAAACTAAATTATTTCTTATATCTGTCAAATCTTTTGAAACTTCTTGGTAAATAACTGCTTTTTGTGAGTCAGTTAAACTACTATTAATTCTTGATTGTATTATTTTTATTTTTGATTTTGATTCTGCAACATAATCACTTAAGCCTAAATCATAATAAGCTTCTTTTAATCCTGCAGTTTTATTACTGTTTATCTCCTTTTCTAATCCATTTAATAAATTTAAAGTTTGATTAATTAATTCATCAGTTACATTTTCAGGGTTATTTACATTAATTAAAACACTTCCAATGCCTTTTCTTTGTTGTTTATCTTTAACTGTTAAAGTTACTTTATAAGTTCCTTCATCTGAATAAGTATGTACACCTATTGCTTCAGTAGATTCATCACCCTCGCTAAAGTTCCATAAATAACTATCAATTTCAACATTATCAACTAAAGTAATATTTGCACTTAAACTCAAATTTTGTCCTGTAAAAGCTGTTGCAGGAGCAGTTATACTTACAGTAGGAACTTTTGTAATAGTATATTTAATCTCATCATTTTCTCCAGAAAAATAAGCTTTTAATTCATAAGAGCCATATTTACTTGGAAGAGTTATTCCAAACTTAGATAAAGGTAAATTTAAATCATCACTAAAAACAAATTTAGGCTGTGTACTTTGAAGATTAGTAACAAACTTATTTCTTATAATTTTACTTAAGCCATCAGATTCTATAATTGAAACTTCTAATTTAGATAAGATTACTTTACTATTCTCATTTTGATTAAAAGTAATATTAATAGGGATAACACAGTCTGCATTTTTAGGACAATAATAAGTTTTTAGACTTTGATAAAACGGTTCTGTAAAACCCGTGTTGGCTACAGAATATTCTTCTTCAGTTTTTAATGTATTATCATATTTTTGAGGTTTCATTTTTATAAAATAATTTTTTCCAGATAAAATACATCCACCACTCAAAGTACATCTATAACCCAAACTATCACTTTCTTTATATGAAATATATCCTCCAGCTGAAGAAGTTAAACAAAAGAGATATTTAGAGTTTATAGGCCTATTAAAAGTTAAATTACATTCTGTCCAATAAAATGAAGAAGTAGATTTTTCACATATGGCCTCTTTAATATTAGCTAAAGCTACAAGACTTTTATTATTACTATAATCATAAACTGATGGAGTCATAATAATTCCATTACCAGAGACATATCCATAAACCTGAATTTTATCTGTTTCTCCCACATCAAATAATTGGCATGATCCAAAATTAGAAGATATCTCTGCTTTATTCTCAAAAGTATCGTCTACCCCGTTTGGAATTTGAGTAGACTCCCATTGCCCTTCTACAGATTTACCAAAGTATTTCCATTCTGTGTCTAAATCATTACCAACATTTGCTGCAACCGATTTAGCAAAAGGACTTAAACTTGAAATATTAAATTTAGCTACTTTTGAAGTATCAATTTCTTCTCCTTTTTTCTTTTTAATACCAACTAGCAAACCAGAAGTTTGAATCTCAGGAGAGAAAACTTCTTCACTAGAAGTATACATCTCACTTATAGATGTGCATTTATCATAATCTCCACAAACAAGAACATCAGATAATTTTTTAGTATATGTATTATCATTTGTACTTAATTCTATAACCGTATCTTTAGTATATTCTCCTTTAGGCAAAACAATATAACCATCTAATTCAGAACTTGGACCATAATTTACAGTATCTAATTTTAGATCAACAGAACTTGCGCAAACCAGAGGTATAAATAACAAAGTAACTAATAGCAAAATAAAACTATTTAACTTCATTCATTGCACCCCTTTATTATCTTATTTATAAACTCTTTATATTTAAATATTGCTGTTATTTAACTCTTTTTTAATTATTTTCAACTATCTTTAATCTATTTGAAGGTTTAATTTTAATCTTGCCTTTTATCTTTACAAACTTTCTGTTGTTTAATTCATAAACTAAAACAGCCAATGCAGCAATTTCTGAATGCGGTTGATTTGCAACACTTAAATTATAATCTGCAATTTTATAAATTTCTGAATCCACTTTTTCAGAACCAACAACAATAAACAATTTTTTTAATTTCTTTAACAATTTTACACTTTTTTCAAACTCTAGACCATACATTGTTAAATGAATTATACGAAAACCTTGTTTCTTTTTCAAAGAAATCAATCTCAAAGTATTATTTAAGCTTTCACCAACATATTCAACAGAAAATTTAGAACCCCAATTACCATTAACGTTTTTAACAGTTTTCTCAAGACCTTCATCTTTATCTCCAGTATAATATATCTTAGAAACACCAAAAGCTCTAGAAACCAAACAACAATGAGTACTTACTCTTATATCTCTATTTTTCCTATGTGTCAGCCTTAAAACTTCTATTTTCATATTATCTTTTTATTATTAACCTTAACTTTATAAAGGATTATAAAAAGTTATTTAAATATAAGCTTTTTTCGATGAATAATGAAATTTGAAGAGTTTTACAACAAAAATTATAAAAAATTCATGATTATACCCCTTCTTATACTACTTAGCTCCTTATTAATCATAGGCTTAAACTATCAAAAATATGGTTCATTTTTCCAAAGAGATGTAAGCCTACAAGGTGGAAGCGCTATATCTATTATTAATATCCAAAATATAGATAGACAAGAACTTGAAGATTATCTAAGAAAAGAAGTAAATCAAGATATATTTGTAAGATCAGGTATTGATGCATTAACTAAAGCCCAAAGATTTGAAATAGAAGCAGGAGAAAATGTAGATGAAAATATAGTTCTCGAAAAGATTAAAGCAAAAGGTATTGAATTAACAAAAGATAACTATAGTATTAAAAAAACAAGTGCAATTTTAGGAGAATCAACTTACAAAGAAATATTCATGTCAATGCTTATCGCATTTGTATTTATGGCAATTGTTGTTTTTATAACTTATAAATCTTTTATCCCTAGTATAGCCGTTGTATCTTGCGCATTTATAGATATAATTGGGACAATCGCAGTTGTAGATTTAATAGGCATGAAACTTTCACTTGGAAGTATGGCTTCTATCCTCTTACTTATTGGTTATAGTGTTGATACAGATATCTTAATGAATACTAAAGTTCTAAAAAGAAAAGGAGAAGGTACAGTAAATCAAAAACTTTTAAGTTCATTTAAAACAGGAATATTTATGACTATAACTAGTATCATTGCTGTTTTAATTGAAATCTTCAAACAAATCTTTTTAATTATGATTATAGGCCTAACCCTAGATATTTTTATAACATATTTACAAAATGCATCATTACTAAAATGGTATGCTGAAAAAAAACATATAGAATAAAATGTCACTAAAAAAATATTTAACATTAAGAGTATGGATTTTGATATTTTTTTTAATCATAGCTATACTTTCAATCTCCCCAAGATTAAACACCTTAGGAGTTGAAGTTACTTATTCAGATGAAATTATTAAAGATGCAGGAATAACTTCGGGAGATATAATAAGATCTGTAAATAATCTAGAAATAAAAGATATTAAAGACTTTGAATCTGCTTTAGAATCAATAAAAATACCTGAAAAAGAAATAATAATTATTACGGATAAGTCTACAGTAACTTATACTTCTAAAGGAGAATTAGGATTTGAATTAAAAAATCTTACAGTTATAAATTCAAAAATCCAAGGTCTTGAAAACAATTCTATAATCAAAAAAATAGATAGTTATGAAATCAATTTAGAACAAGATTTTATAAACCATTATTATGATATTTTACCTTATTCAAAATTAGAAATCTCAACAACTAAAAAAGATTATTCTCTTTTAATAACTAAGGTGCCTTCAATAAAAGTAAAACAAGTAAGTTCATCAAATATTAAGAAAGGACTTGATTTAGATGGCGGTGCAAGAGTTATTTTGAAACCTACTGAAGAAGTTTCTGAAGAAAATCTTACTCTTATGATTGAAATTCTTACTAATAAACTAAATATTTATGGTTTAAGAGAAATGAAAATAAGATCTGTTTCTGATAACCTAAATAATCATTATATCTCAATAGAACTAGCGGGTGCAACAAAAGAAGAGATTGAAGAATTTGTTGCAAAACAAGGTAAATTCGAAGCAAGAATCGGAGATGATTTAGTATTTACAGGAGAAAAAAGAGATATAAGATATGTTTGTAGAGGAGATGGTTCATGCGCAGGAATACAAAGTTGTGGTCAAACTGCACAAAACGAGTATATTTGTAACTTTGAATTTGCAATACGGTTAAGTGAAGAAGCCGCACAAAAACAAGCAGCAATTACTAAAGATTTAGATTTAGTAACAAAAGAAACTGGAACTTATGTTAATGAAACTTTAGATTTATATTTGGATGGAAGATTTGTAAGCAGCTTAAACATTGGAAAAGACTTAAAAGGAAACCCTAGCCAAAGCATTTCAATTTCTGGACCAGGAGTTGGAAAAACAAGTCAAACAGCAATGCAAAATGCACTTGCAGAAATGAATAGACTTCAAACAGTAATGATTACAGGAAGCTTACCCTTTGAAATGGAAATTGTAAGTCTCGAAGAAGTTAGTCCTATTATGGGGGAACAATTTACTAAAAATGCTTTATTAATTGGAGTACTCGCATTCTTAGGTGTTCTTGCAGTTGTATATATTAGATATAGAAAATTAAAATTATTAATTCCAATTGCAATTAACTTATTTAGTGAATTATTAATCGTGCTTGGATTTGCAGCATTATTTAAATGGAATTTAGACTTACCGTCTATAGCGGGATTTGTTGCTTCTATTGGAACAGGCATAGATGATCAAATAGTTATTACAGATGAACTTCTTTCAGGTAAAGATAAAAAAGAAACATTAAGTTGGAAACAAAAAATAAAAAGAGCATTTGGAATTATACTTACTGCTTATTGTACAACCTTTGTTGCAATGATACCTTTATGGAACACAGCAGCAGGATTATTAAGAGGATTTGCATTCACAACAATAGTTGGAATCACAATCGGTGTTCTTATTACAAGACCAGCATTTGCATCAATGATGGAAAAGATTTTAGAGTAAAATTTCTTTTAATAATTTAATCTATATATGCTCTACATCAAAGAATTTTAATTTAGAATTGGCATATTTAAGTAAATCAAATATTAAAATTAAAAGTAAAGATAATCCAACCATAATAATAAATCCTTCCAATCTCAAAGGTATAGTTCCAAAGATTTTATTTACAGGAGTATAAATTATAATAAAAGTTGCAGCTAAAGATATCAAAGAAGCATAAAATAAATAAGGATTTACTAACGGACTCCTAGTTAATACTTTTTTTCTTAAAGATCTAAAATTAAATGCTGAAACAATTTCTAAACCAATTAGAGAAAATAAAGCGACAGTTCTAGAGTATTCTGTATTCTCACCAAATAAGTTAAACGATAAGTAGTAGGAAATTAAAGTCAGTCCAGCTAATAATGCTCCATTAAAGACTAATAAGGCAATTAATTTCTTATTTAATATTTCTGAATTTCTTCTAGGAGATTCATTCATTATATCCCTTGATGTGGGATTTAAACCAAGAGTAATTGCAGGAAGATCATCTGTTACTAAGTTCATAAATAAAATCTGTAAAGATAATAACAACGGCGCTTCCCAACCCAACAAAGGAGATAATAATACACCAAAAAATAAAATAGATAATTCAGCACAATTACAAGACAATTGATAAGTCACAAACTTTCTTATATTTTTAAATATAGTTCTACCTTCTCTTATTGCAACAACAATAGTATGAAAATTATCATCTTTCAATGTTAAGTCTGCAACAGACCTAGAAACATCAGTTCCATTTTTACCCATTGCAATCCCTATATGCGCATCTTTTAATGCAGGGGCATCATTAACTCCATCCCCGGTCATAGTTACAATCTCCCCATTTGCTTTCAAAGCACTAACAATCCTCAGTTTATGTTCAGGTTTAACTCTTGCAAAAATAACTATTTTATTGATAGATTTAGCAAGCTCATCATCAGTTAATTTATCTAATTCATAACCTTCGATTAAATCTCCAACTAAACCAATTTCTTTGGCAATAGATTTTGCAGTTTCTTTATTATCTCCTGTAATCATTTTTACTTTAATTCCCGCATTTTTACAAGTTTCAATAGATTCTTTAACTTCCTCACGTGCAGGATCTTCCATTCCAACTAAACCTACAAATATCAAATCTTCTTCAAAATGATCTTTTGTAAAAGTTTTCATAGTTTTATAAGCCAATCCCACAGTTCTCAAAGAATTTCTAGCCATTTTTTTAGTAATAGAATTAATTTTTTTCTTCTGTTTATTATCTAATTCAATAACTCCATCTTTAGTTTGAATAAACTTACATTTTTTTAATAAAAATTCAGGTGCACCCTTAGAATAAACAAATTTCTCTTTACCTTTCTGACATAAAACAGACATCATTTTTCTATCAGAATTAAAAGGTAACTCTTGCACCCTTTCAAATTTAAAATCCTCTTTAAATAAATTAGCCTTAGCACCTAAAACTAATAAAGCAGATTCAGTAGAAGAACCAATTGTTTTAAATTCCATATCATTTCCCGTTCTTTCAATTATAGCATCATTACACAGTACAGCCCCATACAAAAGATTTTTCAGAACAGCATCATTAACAGGATCTATTTTCTGTTTATCCAAAAGGAAATCTCCTTTACCTTCATAACCTACTCCAGTAATTTTAAAAAGATTATTATCTGCAAAAATAGTTCTAACAGTCATTTCTCCTTTTGTTAAAGTTCCGGTTTTATCAGCACAAATAACTGTTGTTTCACCAAGTGTCTCAATAATAGACATTCTATTTACAATAGCATTCTGCTTAGCCATCTTATATGCTCCAAATGCCAAGGTAGTTATCAAAACAACCGGGAATCCTTCTGGAAATGCAGAAACAGATAAAGCAATAACCATAATAAGAATATTTATTACAATTTCTTCAGTAATACTCGTAGCTCTTAAAAACATAATTAAACCAGTTAAAACAGAAACTAAAATTGCCATGATAGCCATATATTTTGCAACTTTGTTTATTTTATTTTGTAAAGGAAGTTCCTTTTCTGTAGTAGAAATCAATTCTGCAATATTTCCAAATTTAGTATTCATTCCAGTATGAATAACTTTTACTATACATCTACCATTAACAATATAAGTACCCATAAATACTAAATTCTCATCAGTATACTCTTTTTTACTACTAACTTTTTTAGTTACATCCTTAGATTCACCAGTTAAAATAGATTCATTAACTCTGAGTTCCATTTCTTCTAAAACCAAACAATCTGCCGGAATTTTTTCACCATTCCTTAAAATTAAAATATCTCCTGGAACAATATGTTTAGAAAATATTTCTTGCTCCTTACCCTTTCTTATTACTAAAGAAACTGGAACCAACATACCTTTTAAAGCAGCTATAGCTTTTTCAGATCTATACTCTTGTACAAATCCTACTGCTACAACCATTAAAATTACAAAAATTAAAGTATAAGCAGTAACATATTTACCAACAAAAAAAGAGATAATAGTTGCAAACAAAATTAAATAAATAACAAAATTGTTTCTAACTTGTTTAAATAAAATATTTAATGGAGTTTTTTTAGAAATTTCTTTTAGTTCATTAAAGCCATACTGTTTTAAATTATTTTCAGCTTGTTTATTAGTTAGCCCCCTATATTTCAACATATTCTTTAAAATAATCACTACTATAAAAACCTTTTTTATATAACTAAATTAAAATCTAAAATGATACTCTTTTAAAATAGTGAACAAATTATTTAAAGCATATAATCTAAATATAACACAATTAGAGGTGATTTAATGGAAACTAACATAGCACTCATACTTTATGTTCTACTTGGAGCTGTGGCTGGGATGATTTATGCCCTGAGAAGAATATTTGTTCTTGAAACAAAAATTGATGTTATAGATGAGAAGATTGTTCGTGTATTAATGCATCAAGAAAAGTTAATTGAAAAGGATTTAGCACTTGATATGCGTGCAGCAAAAAAGAAATCATCAAAACCAAAAAAGAAGAAAAGAAGGTAAGACTTCTTTTTTATTTAATTTATTTTAATATTCTATTTAACTTCAACTAATTTTTTCATATATTTTAAAGTCCAAATTGCTTGTTTTAATTTATCTTGACTTTCAGAATAAATAGTGAATATTTTATCTCCCCTAACTACTTCTTGATTTATTATAACATTTAACAAAATACCTGCACCTTTATCAACTGGAGCACCTGCAATTCTCGCAATAGTTTTTATGGTTTTCATATTAAATGAATTTATTTTTCCTGTTCTTTCAGCATAAAATTCTTTTTTATATTCCCCAACTTTTAATTTGTTAGGATCTGTAATCTTTCCATCCTGGGCGTTTATTATTTCACACATCTTTTTATAAGCCAAACCACTATTCAAAACATATTCAACTGATTCTTTGGGATTTCTATGTCCGACTAATTCTAACAATTTAGTTGCTAATTCTATAGATTTCTCTCTTAAATCTTTAGGCCCCTCTCCTCTTAAAGTTTCTAAAACATCTTTGGCTTCCAATACAGGACCCACACCGTAACCAATAGGATTAATACCATTTGTAAAAACCACCCTCATTTTAATATTAAACTTTTTTGCAATCATTAAAAATTTCTTTTTCAAAGATTTTCCTTGTTTTAAGTTTTGTATTTTTGCTTTTAACCCGATAGGAACATCAATTAGAACATGTGTAGATCCAACAGCCAATTTCTTGGCCATAATAGAAGCAACTAACATCCCTTCAGGATCTAAACTTAATGGATGTCTTAATCTTATTAATTTATCATCTGCAGCAGCTAAATTCATTGCACCACCCCAAGCAATACACGAATTAGTTTTTTTAATTATTTTAGTAATTTCATCTGCAGTAAATTCAACTTTAGCTAAAGCCTCCATTGTATCTGCAGTTCCACTTGGTGAACTTATTGCTCTTGAAGAAGTCTTAGGAATAGTATAACCTAATGACGCAATGATAGGAACAACAACCATTGTAGTTCTATTTCCTGGAATACCTCCAATACAATGTTTGTCTAAAACCATTTTCTTTCCAAGATTTAATTTTTTACCATTTTCAACGATTGCTTTAGTCAAACAATAAATCTCGTCATTACTTAATTTATCAGGGTAACAAGCAGCAATAAAATAAGTTAATTCAACTTCACTTAATCTATTTGACAATAAATCTTTGATTATAGTATTTATTTTTTCACAATTTAATTTTTCTCCTTTTAATTTTTCAAGAATATATTCAACAGAACTTGGAGCAGGTTCATAAATTAATTCCACTAAATTATTTTTTTTAACACCTAACAAATCTGCAACTTCTTTATATATAATCATATGATTTGGCTTAACAGAATTTTCAATTATATCTACAACTACAATTACTTCTTTATTTTTATATTTTAATTTAACCCTATTTAATGGATGTAAGTCTTGTTTAATTGCTTCTTTCTTAGGAATAACAACTATCAGGGGTCCCCCAGTTTTAACATCTAAAACATTTACTTTTAGTTTCATGTTAGATTGCCCTTGAATTATCTCCACTTACCATAAAATTTTAAAATTTCTAAACCAAAGCTCAACATTAAAGGGCCTATAATTATGCCTATAAATCCAAACAAAGATATTCCTCCCATAACTCCCAACAATATTAATCCGGGATGTATTCCTGCTCTATCTCCAATTATTTTTGGCCTTATTATATTTTCAATAGTAGACATAATAAATATACCAAACAAGCCTATTGCTACTGCCCCAACAATATCTCCAGAAATATACTTAACAATCACAATTGGAATCCAAACTAAAGTCGGTCCCAATAAAGGCAGCAAAGCTAAAACAAAAACTATCAAACCCCAAAATAAAGGTGCTTCAACTTTAAAAATATAAAACACTATAGTTAGTAAAACTGCTTCTAAAATACCTGTAAAAACTAGACCATAAATTACTGAATTGGTTACATTCTTAAAACTTAAGAACAAAGATTCTTTATGCTCTTTATGTAAAGGTATAATAGATTTCAATCCTTCTAAAAGTTTATCGTGGTCTCTTAAAAAGTAATACATAAACAAGATTGCAATTACAAAACCCAAAATCTGTTGAGGCAAAGATTTTGCAATTAAAATAGCTGAATCATAAACTTTCTGCGTTAAAGCACCAGTTATTGTCTCAAGATTTATTCCAAATTGTCCCATAAATAATTGGAGGGCATCATTGCCCATAATGATATTATATATCCTAAGAGATTGGTTTACTAACTCTCTTGCAATAAAATAAGTGGGGA
>Ga0209542_10006313_pt1 | contig 23109 bp, 34 predicted proteins | sample RifCSPhighO2_01_FD_184028 | JGI IMG/M metagenome (GOLD analysis project Ga0209542, IMG submission 184028) | Soil microbial communities from Rifle, Colorado - Rifle CSP2_plank highO2_0.1 (SPAdes) (version 2) | ecosystem: Environmental > Terrestrial > Deep subsurface > Rock core/Sediment ... | reverse complement strand
TGCTCGCCAGTTTTGACCCATTGATCATCCTCTTCAAATATTCAATCGAATACTTCGCTCGTATTTTCGAACTCTCGCTTAAACTGATCGAAGTGTCATCCCCTTCCTTGATCTCAATCAAAGCTTTACTGAGATCTCCTTCCGCTTGAATGCACAATCTTCCGGGCTCCGCGATAAAACTCACGGACTCTGCGACGATATCCGCGTCCTCAATAGCGCCGTTTAAAATGGATGAATCCGTTTTAATCACCGCGTGAAACTTAAGGTCGGGGATGCGCTGCTCTTTTTCATCGAGGTCGATGAGGGGAATGCTGAACGTCCTCGTTGTCGTGCCTCGAAGCGAGATCACCAGCTTGCTTTTGTCATCAAGCTCAAGCGTCATCGTGTCATTCGAGGCGATGCGCCGCAGAATCTGTTTAACGCTTTCCAGGTTGACGCAAATAGTAATCGGTTCCTTGAGCGAGTATTCCGTGAACGTGCTGCTGAGAAGTTTGAATATGACCATCGCCACATTCGCAGGATCCATGGCGACGAGCTCGACACCCTCTTTCGTGATCTTGAACCGAGCCTCATTGACAAGCTCAGAAATGATCATGACACTATCTTTGAATAGTTTAGGTTCAACGAGTGTAAGCTTCATATGTCCCCCATATTCATGGCAGCGGTCGTCCTTTATATAGTTTATTATTATGAACTAGGCAAGTTGATCCGCTGCCCGTCTGAGAGCAAATGGACATGCTCTTTCTTGTATCCCATCTCATACGCCAATTCAGCGAGTGCGCCCCGCATCGCTGGCGTGCCGTGGCTTGGAATGATATGCTTTGGCTTAAGTAGAGTGATAAGATCACGAACATCCTCCCTTCCCGCATGCCCGCTGACATGGATATCCCTGAAGATGCGTACGTTAAAATCCCGGAGCATGCGCTCTATATTCTTGCGGTTGAGCTCATTCGTCGGTGTCGGGATGATCTTGCATGAGAACACGACATGGTCTCCAGGATCAAATCTGAAGTCCGTAACCCGTGCTGCCATCTTTGAAAGCGTTGCTTTCGGCTCTCCCTGATGCCCCGTGACGACAATAAGGTATTTGTGTTTCCCTTCCTTCATAATATTCCGCAATTTCCTTTTGATCTTTGAGGCATACTTGACGATCTCCACGTCTTTTGAGAACTGGACGATTTTGATGTCTTCCGCGGCGCCCACATATTTAGCCAAGGATCTTCCGAGAAAGACAATCTTCCTGTTCAGCTTCTTGCCGATGTCAATGATCGATTTAAGCCGTGCGATGTGGGAGGAGAATGTCGTTACAATAATTGCCTTCCCGCGAGCATCCGTTCCAAGGAGAACATCTTTCATCATATCCCGCGCTACGGTTTCCGAGGGCATTTTGATCGGATAATTTGCGTATGTGGAGTCGACAATAAGAGCGAGAACCCCTTTCTTTCCGAGTTCCTGCAGCCGTTTGAAATCAGGAGTTCTTCCAAGGACAGGGTAAAGATCGAATTTGAAATCGTTTGCATACAAGACAACCCCTTCAGGGGTGTGCAGCGCGACCATGACCGTGTCCGGTGTGCTGTGCGTTGTATGCACAAACTCAACTTCGAGCTGCGGCGTGATACGCATTCTTCCTCCTGCCTTGAGCGTCTGCAGAGGATTCGGCAGCTTGATCTTCTCATTTTTGAGAATTGTGCTAATGACGCTTGTCGTGTACGGGCTTCCAATCACGGGTGCAGAAAATGTTTTGGCGATGAACGGTATGGCTCCGATATGGTCGAGATGTGCATGGCTTGGTATGATGGCTTTGACATTCGTTTTCCAGTCTTGGATGTATTTAAGGTCAGGAATCGCGCCTGCAAGCGTTAAGGCTTTGGGATCAAGGTTTATGAGGTCTTCATCTTCCGTGAACTGAATATAGTGTTCAACATGGATTCCAAGGTCAAAGAGGATCACGTCATTGCCAAGTTTGAGTGCGGTGCAGTTTCTTCCAACCTCATTATAGCCGCCAACGGTGCAGAGTTCGATAGGCATACGATCACCGTTGCTGCGCGGTATAAAAACCTTTAGGGGAGATTATAACTATTATTAAGTAGTAAATATAGAAATCTTTTTAAACTCGCCCTCACTTAACCCTATGATGAACAAGCGCTATCTCTTTTTCATGTCACTCGTGCTCATCGTTGGAGTTATGTTTCTCGCAGAGCTATTGTTCGTATTCTCGCTTGATAAGCCTGCTCCAGAGCCCAAGCGACAGCAGGATATAGTCTTTCTGGTAAATGAGAATGTTCCGGAACCGCTGGCTGAAGTGAATTTAACCGAGCAGACAGAAATACCAGAGATTCCTCAAGGATTTGCAGCGCTCGGCAACGTGTTTAATGTCGAGGAATTTATGATGCTGTCCAGTGTTGAGGAAGAATCCAAGGAGAATATTCGCCTCTTTGAGCAGGACGCCGTGAATTTTGATACGAATCTAGGCCCATTCCTTATGAAATTCGACAAGGGTGCAGGAACAATTCTCTCAATAGAGGAAGGACACGACAGCAGGTATCCAACAATAACGATCTCTGGAGATCTTAAGAAATTCCTTTATGACTTTCAAAAAGCCAACGCGCGCTCCTCGTATCAAAACCTTTATGCAATAATGCAATGCCCGCCCCCTTTATATCCCACGTGCTGGGATATTGCGAAAAAGTATGTCTAAACATTTAAATAGATTCTCTTAACTTCTATCTCTGTCGGATTAACTACATTCGCGGGGATGCCGGAGTGGTCAAACGGGGCAGACTCAAGCGAGTTTCATGCAGATCATGCGTGAAACTCTTAGTCATCTGTTGGCTTAGTGCCTTCGGGGGTTCGAATCCTCCTCCCCGCAATCCTTTTAAAAAAATTGAGTAAAAGAAGAGGGTTGAGCGCTCGCTCAAGCTCCCTGAGTTTCATCGCTAACTTATGCTATATGCTACGCACAATGCTTCGTGCAATTGATTAAGCGCACCTTCGTCGTATCCCCTTTAATTTCAACAATGCTGAGTGCAGTGTTTTTTGGCAAATACTTTCCAAAATCGCTTGATCGTTTCTTGCAGAACCTCAGCATCAAGGTTGTTTTAAGCCCTCCATGCGTCATGATCAACACGTTTTTGCCTTTTTCCCTGCGCATGATATCTCCGAGGATTCGAGTTGCCCGAACTTCAACATCATGCCACGACTCTCCACCCGGTGTTCTTGCTCTCCAGGGCTTTTGCTTCTTCCATGCTGCATTAGAATCACGGTATTCCTTGAATTTCCTCGACGGGGTTCCATCAAATATGCCAAATGTCCGCTCTCGAAGATGCTTCGTATATATAACCGGAATCTTTTTGATCCTGAGCAACGGTTCTATGGATTGCGTACACCGCCTCAAGTCCGAGCAGTAAATGGCATCAATAGGCTCCTTGGCTAATCGCTTTGCAAGCGCTTTTGACTGTTGCCATCCCAATTTGGAGAGCCTTCCAGGAGTCTGTCCTTGCGTGATTCCTGTCTTGTTCTCTAACGTCTCTCCATGCCGCGCAAGATAGAATTTCATACAGGGGAGTAAGCACCGGAATTTTTAATATTTACGCTATTTCAACTTCCCCAACTGCAGCTCGAGATCATCCAGCTGCCCTTCAAAAACGTCAAGATTGTCTTTTTTTCCTTTAGAATCAATTTTTTTCTCAATTTTTATGGGAGCTGCCCGTATTCCTGCCTTGGGCAGAACTTTCCGAAGTCTGTTTGAAAGCACGCGGATGTCGAGCATCGTCTGGTTAAACTCGTGTAATAATGCAGTTCTTTGATGCTTCATCTGCTCATATTCCTCTAAATGCGTAAGCGATCGGATAATCTCACGAGAGCATTCAAGCAGTTCCTTGCGCACTTCTTCAGGATTGCTTAGTCCGACAAAAAACCGGGAATCATCCATCACATCTGCTCCGGCTCGAATAATGTTTTGTCAATCAATGACAGCTTGCGATCCACTTCGTCAAGCGCCTGGTCCCATCCTTCAAGCTCGTTTTCTTCCTGGCTTCTGAGCTCATGGATCCTGTCAAGAATTGCCTTTGCTTTCTTAACTTTCGAGCGTAATAAGCTGATAAGATCAATTACATCCCGGTAATCATCAATTTTTATGAATACGCGCGCCCGCGGCTCTGTCATCATCATGTTATCCACCTATCTTTTTGTCGATATAAACAATCTTGCGCTGGATGTCCTCAAGCTCTTGCCTATATTTCTCTAGCTCGGTTTCTTTTGTTTTCTGAAGTGTTTGCAATGTGGACAAAACACCTTCCGCTTCACCGACAAGGTTTTTGACGCGGTTTACTCCTGTCAAAATTTCACGATAGTCTTCTCCTTTAATGTATAACGGTTCCGTAGGTGTGAGCGCCTTTTGTGCCATGGGCTTTAAGGGCTCCTGAAACACGGCTTTTGTGTCTTCCGGCTTCCATGTTTCCGCTTCTTGAACCTCCGGATTCTCTATGGATTGGTCCTGCGTGAACAAGCTCGTGTCAATCTCCTCCGGCTTTGGTGGCGGGGGAGGGACATCTAGCGGCGGCAACTCTTTCTTCTTAAACCATGATAATGCCATCACTGCACCCCTTTATAGGAGTTACTGAACGAACTTCCTTTTAAAACTTTGTGGAGCATTAATGAATGGTGACAAAGATTATGCAGACACGGAATTTTTGCGGAATTTTGTACGCAAGCTTTATGAAGCATGCACTCTCAAAAAAAGTATGCGCTTTTTTATCCTCTGCATCATTTTTGTGCCGTTTGTGCACGCTGCAATAGATGTTGATATTCACGTTCCTGCCGAAATTTATGCAAACCAGCCGTTTGATGCCTCAATTACGCTGACAAATACGGGTAAAGAGAGCATCCAGGGGGATCTTTGGACGTATGTCTACCGAGGTTCAAAAACGTATTCTGGATCAAAGGAGCAGAATAAAGAGCCATTTCTTCTTGAGCCTAAGCAATCTTCCGTGTTCACGCAATCCCTTACTATAAACGATGCTGATCCCGGAAATTATTCGCTCAAAGCGAATGTTAAAACCCCTGATCGTAAAACTGTGCAAGAACAACGTATGAATATCGTCGTTCTTACTGAAAAAACAGATAATACTGAGGAAAACACGCAGATTACAACAGCCAAAGTTCAAAATAATGAAAAAGCGCGAATGGAGCGCCTCACATATTATGCAAACCCAATATACAGGAGTAATCAGCAACGCGCATTAACCATGCTTCCTCTTGGAATGCTCATCCTCGAAACCCTGCTGTGCGTGTATCTGATAACGCGGGAACACAAACTTATTTAAAGCATCTTTTGTTTAATCGTGCAATGGCAAGTACTAAAGAAGGAGCAGTAACCGCAAGGGCCATCCTGCAAATAGTCGGGAAACCTAAAGAGCATATTACGGAAGCCCTCGATTTCCTCATCCAGAATATCAGTGATGATGCAAAGCATACTATCCTGCGCAAGGACATTCAGCCAATAGAAGAGAAAGAAGGTCTGTTCACGATCTTTGCAGAGCTTGAATTTTCATCAAAATCGTTTGAGGACGTTGTATGGTTTTGCTTCGATTACATGCCCGCAAGCGTGGAAATTCTTGAGCCACGAGAGCTCCAGTACAAGGCAGACAGATTCACAAGCTTTTTGAATGAGCTCCAGGCAAGAATCCATACGATTGACCTCGCGCTGAAGGCATCAACGCAAAAAAACCATATTTTGCATAGAAATGCAGCGGGATTATTCCGAAATCTTGTGCGAGCAACTACGAAGACGCCGAAAACAGCATCCACACTCTCGAAGGAAACGGGCATTGTGGAGGAGCAGCTGAAAGACTTGCTGCAGGAACTCATTCAGAAAAAACTGGTGCGGTTTGAGCAGGATCGCTACTCTTGGATACAATGACAGATCTCCAACATCAGCTTGAGGCATTGTTGTTCTCCTCGGGAAAGAAGATGGATGAAGAGGAGCTTGCGCGACTCTCCCGCGCTTCCGCTGAGGATGTACACGCGGCTTTGCTCGCGCTGCGACAGAGGTATGATGACCGTGAGAGCTCGCTCATGATTATTAATGAGGGCTCTGCCTGGAAGATTACGGTCAAAGAGAGGCATCTCTCGCTTGTCAAAAAGATTGTGACGCATACAGAGCTTTCTAAAACGATGATCGAGACGCTTGCCATTATCGCGTGGAAGGCTCCGTGTCTGCAGTCCGAGATCATTCGCCTGCGTACGAACAAAGCGTATGACCATATCAAGCAGCTTGAGCAGGATGGGTATGTAACGAGGAAGAAAGAGGGGAGAACCCAGCGCATCACGCTTGCTCCCAAATTTTACGAGTATTTTGACATTCCCCATGAGAAAATTCAGCAGGTCTTCGGCAAATTCAAAAACTTGGAAGGCGAGATTCAAAAAAGAGAGGAGCAGGGTCACGACGTGAAGGAAAAGATCAAGATGCTCGAGGAGGAACACCGCAGGCAACGGGAAGCCTGGGAGAAGGGCGTGCAGATTGATGATACGGCGATGGAAGTGGTTGCACAGGACATTCCTTCCCGGGACGGATCTGCCGGGCTGCAGCCGTATGAGGAAAAGCTCGGCGAGCTGACTATTGTTGATGTCGAGCCGGAAAAACCACCTGCACCGCAAGAGCCGCCTCGCGAGGAACCGATTTCCAAAGAGCTTGAGCAGAGAATTGACAAGCGTGTTGAAGAAATTGTAGGATCTCCTCTGCCTGCTGAGGATGCTACCCTAAAGGAAAATTTGAATGATTCAAATTCAGAGGAGGAAATAGCAGAGGATGCGAGCCCTATCGCAGATCCCCGTGGGGCTGAGGATGCTGATTTGCCTCCTGAAGATAAGGAGAAAATTGTGAAGCGCATTGACAAGCGCGTGCGCGACATTACAAACCCAGATAGTGATGCATGATGTATCTTGTTGTATGCCCGCAGTGCCGTAATCATATGAAATATGACACAAAAGATACCCTTCTAGCGAAGAAAGTCAAGCGCTGTGTCTATTGTGGGCGGTCATTCAGTGTGAGACAAAACCTTCTCAAAACCTTGCCTAAATAAACGGGCTATTAACACCGTTATCAGACCTTATAAGCCGTATTGTACGATTTGGAATAGTAAACTTTATAAAGGTCCGCGTGTTCATTAAGCGCAAGGTTCTCAGCATGACAGAGTCCACTAATACTACAGACAAACAACTTGCTCCCGAGAGAATTCTTCCTAGGGAAATCGAGGATGAGCTCAAGAATAGTTATCTCGCGTACTCGATGTCCGTGATTGTGGGAAGGGCGCTTCCCGACGCCAGAGATGGCTTGAAGCCCGTGCATCGGAGAATTCTCTATGCTATGTACGACATGGGCATGTTCCATGACAAGCCGTTCAAAAAAGCAGCAAGGATCGTTGGAGAATGTTTCACCAAGGATACTCTTGTCCTCACAAGCCGAGGGCTTATCCCCATTAAAGAAGTGAAAAAGGGCGACATAGTATATACACAAAACGGCGTTGAGGAGGTTCGTGAACTCTATGAGATGCCAAAAAAGCAGCTGCTTGAGATAACGCTGAAAAACGGTATAAAAAATACGGTTACTCCATCTCAGAAATTTAAAGTCATTAATAAGCAGCTGGAATACGAGTGGAAGGAAGCAAAGGACTTAACTGAAAATGACTTTGCCGTTGTCAAAGCCCAGTATCCGAAAATAACTGAAACCGTAAAACTGCGCGTTCTCAACAATCGTTTTATCGAGCTTAATGAGAATCTTGCGTATCTCCTTGGTCAGTTTCTCTCCGATGGGTGGGTGGAAAAATCAAGCGGTCGCCTCTGCTTTTTCTCAACATCTGAGCCAGTCATTAACCGAATCAGATCCATTTTGCAAACTGAACTGGGGTATGAGGCAGTTGTTGAACAAAAGCAATATAACTATATCATGGTTAATGGGCACGTCACTCTCGGGCTTGCATATCAGATACGGATCAATAGTCGCGCTATCTGCTCGTATGTAGCGGACACATTTGAACTACACTACGTTGATGCGCTTTCAAAAACTATCCCAAATCAATTCTTTACATCCCCCACAAGCGTCATCTATGCGCTTTTAAGTGGCTTAATTGATGGTGATGGCAGTGTTCATAAAACAAGGAACGTAATCCACTACGGATCTGTCTCCCCCGCAATGTTTAAACAACTTCTGCAACTGACACAGCAACTCGGGATCCTTGGTAATAGGAGGGTTCAGCGTCCAAAAGCTCACAGCATAAATGGCAGATCAGTGAAGAGCAAATACCCACTTCACTGTATCGAGTGGACTGGCGACTTTGCCGCGCAGCTCGCGTCGCGTCTCACACTCTCATGCGAGAAAAAAAGTGAGCGTGCACAGCGTATTGCTTGCACAAAAAAGGGAAAAGGAGAGTTTGAAGTAATTCCTTACGCGGGCGAGGTCCTCTTTGGCGAGCTGAGCAAAGCGCATCTGGGATCCGGTTGGTATGCGGATAATGATGGAAACAGGTTCAGGGCCGGCATCAAATATCGGACAGGGTCAAAAATACGATATGCAAAGAACCTTCGAGAAAAAGGTCTGAGAAGAAGCCAGATCATCGAATGGGGCATGCTCGACAAACTTAAAAAGATACGATCTCCCTATGCTCCGTTCTTAGAGGAAGTTATTACGCAGAACCTCTTCTTTATCCCCATCCAAAGAATAACAGCAAAAGAACCTGAGCCAACATATGATATCCAAACGGGGGCAAGCCACGAGTTTATTGCAAATGGTATGGTTGTTCATAACTGCCTTGGCAAATATCACCCTCATGGAGATTCAGCTGTCTACGACAGTTTGGTGCGCATGGCGCAGGAGTTCTCCCTGAGATACACGTTAATTCAGGGGCAGGGAAATTTTGGAAGTATCGACGGAGATTCTCCGGCCGCAATGAGATATACAGAGTGTAGGCTCAACAAAGTAGCTGAGGAGATGCTTCAGGATTTGGATAAGGAAACCGTTGACTTTAATCCGAATTTTGATGATAGTTTAACAGAGCCTTCTGTGCTTCCGGCGAAAATTCCCAATCTGCTCCTCAATGGCTCAAGCGGCATCGCCGTTGGCATGGCGACAAACATGCCTCCTCATAATCTGCGTGAGATATGCGCGGGTTTACGAGCGTTTATTGACAATCCCACTATCACTGTCCATGATTTGATGCAGCTCATTACAGGGCCCGATTTCCCGACAGGAGGCATTATTCAAGGTAGAAATGGCATCATCAACGCATATACGCAAGGCAAAGGGCATATCCTCGTGCAGGCAAAGGTGCTCATTGAGGATCTCAAGAAGGAACGAAAGCAGATTATCGTAACAGAAATTCCGTATCAAGTGAATAAAACGATGCTCATTGAGGAGATCGCTGATCTCGTGAAGCAAAAGCACATTAAGGAGATCTCTGATATTCGCGACGAGTCTGACAGGGAAGGCATGCGTATTGTGCTCGAGCTCAAGCAAGGCGCGAACCCCGACGTCGTCGTGAACCAGCTGTATAAGCATTCACGGCTGCAAGTCACGTTTGGCATCATTAACCTCGCGCTCGTCAACAATGAGCCCAAAGTCCTCACACTCAGGCAGCTGATTGAGCAGTATGTCGAGCACCGCAGGGTTGTCGTAAGGAAGCGCACGGCATTTGATTTGAAGAAAGCCGAGCAGCGCGCTCATATTTTGGAAGGGCTCATTATTGCGCTGAACCATATTGATCAGGCGATCGCGCTTATTAAGAAATCAAAGCAGACGGAGGAAGCGAAGCAGGGATTGATGCTCGTATTCAAGCTTTCTGATGAGCAGGCGAAGGCAATTCTCGAGATGCGCCTGCAGCGCTTGACTTCATTAGAGCAATCAAAGATCAGAGATGAGCACGCTGATCTTCTGAAGCTCGTTGTGCGGCTTAAGGCGATTCTCGCTGATGAGCAGAAAATTTTGAACCTCATCAAAGACGAGTTATCGCAGCTTGAGGCGCAGTATGGGGATGCGCGCAAGACTGAGATTCTGGATGCCGAGGGCGAAGACCTCGTTGTTGAGGATCTTATTGAATCCAAGGACATGGTCGTCACGATTAGCCATCAGGGTTATTGTAAGAGGCTTCCTACGGACACGTATCGGCAGCAGCACCGCGGCGGGAAAGGGATTATTGCTGCTACAACCAAAGATGAGGACTTTATTGAGGAAATTTTTATCGCGAACACGCATGATTATCTGCTCTGCTTTACGGACAAAGGGATTGTGCACTGGCTGAAAGTCTATCAGATTCCTGAAGCATCTCGGCAGGCGAAGGGAACCGCGATTGTAAATCTCTTGAACATTGAGGGCGAGAAAGTAACTGCGGTCATTCCCGTCAAGGTCTTTGATGAGCAGCATTACCTTTGCCTTGCAACGAAGAAAGGCACGATCAAGAAGACGAATCTTTCTGAATATGGCAACCCTCGCAGAGGAGGAGTGAAAGGGATCGTGCTTGACGAGGGTGATGAGCTTATAGGCGCGCATCTTACAGACGGCACGAAAAAGATTATTCTTGCCACGAAAAATGGAAACGCGATTAAGTTTGACGAGAAGAATGCGCGGCCTATCGGAAGGGTCGCGAAGGGTGTTCGTGGCATCATGCTTCGGGACAAAGATGAGGTTGTTGGCTTGATTATTGAGGAGCCTGAAAGCACGATATTGACGATTACGGAAAACGGGTATGGCAAGCGCACGGATCTCAGTGAGTATAGGGTCATTGGCCGGGGCGGCATGGGCGTCATCAATATTCAGTGCTCGGAGAGAAATGGTCCTGTAGTGCATGTATCCTGCGCTAAGGAGTCCGATGAAGTCATGGTCATCAGCAAGGGCGGCATTGTCATCCGAATTCCCGTTAAGGACATCTCAATCATAGGGAGAAATACGCAGGGCGTTCGCATTATGAAGCTTGAAAGCGATGATAAGGTCGTGAGCGCTGCTCGTGTTGTGGAGCAATGAGGGCAGGAGTTCTGACAAAGCGCGGCACTGAGGATGTTGCCGCGCTTGAAGTGAAGGAGATCATCGCCGCAAAGCATATTGGGACGAAGCCGCGTATGGCTTTATTTGATGCTGATTTAGCGGATCTTCTGAAGCTTGCATATCTCGGCCAAAGTTTTTCAAAAGTGTTTGTCGTGCTGGATAGTTTTTCCGCGTCGACTATTGACGAGATCAAAGAGCACGCTCGCACATGTGACGTGAGCCCTTGGATTACGGAGAAAACCTTGTTTTACACCGAAGCGATTCGCGATGGGCATCATGAGTTTTCAAGCCAGCATTTGTTCGAGGATCTTGGAAAGATCATTCGTGAAAGAACGCAGGCGGTTGTTGCCACGAAGGATCATGAGGTATTGTTTCTGAGTATCGTTGTTGATGATGCGTGTGTGCTTGGCATTGATATTACGAAGGCGGATCTCGGCAAGCGTGACTATCGCATTTTCCCGAATCAGCAATCACTGAGCCCTCTTATTGCGTATGCCATGCTCCGCTGGGCGGGTTTTGACGAGGAAAAAACGCTTGTGGACTGTTTTATGAAGAGCGGCGAGATTATCATTGAGGCAGCATTATTCGCGCTGGGGAAGAGCCCGCATTTTTATCGCAAGGATAAATTTCAGTTTCTCAAGATGCCCCAATTCCAGCAGATTGATTTTGTAAAGATGACGGAAAAAGCCGATGGACAAATGAAGGACAGCAAGATTGATGTCTCCGGGTATGACAGCAACATGCGCAATGTGAAAGCGGCGCAGAAGAACGCGAAAATCGCGGGTGTTCAGAAATCCCTGTGGATGTCCAGGGTTGATGTGTCCTGGCTCGAGCTCAAGCAGAAGGAGAATGCCGTTGATTGCATTGTCACGCAGCTTCCTATGTATACTGTCCATGCGGATCATGACAAAATCGCTAAAATCCATGACGAGTTTTTTTACCAGGCAGAGTTTGTGCTCAAAAAGAAGGGCGTGATTGTCGTCGCGTGCAGAACGGAAGATGGCGTTGAGGACAAAGCAGAGAAGTACAAATTCAAGCCGGAATGGAAGAAAGAGGTCTTCCAAGGCCAGGAAAAGATTCTTGTGTGGAAGTTTGGGAAATAGGCAAGTTTTGGTTAGACTTTAACATATTGATTTTCTGTCACGATCTCTTGAATTCTTCCACATAAATCATGAAATGCTTCTATAAGTTCTGGATTTTGTTCAATATTTTCTCTTGAATGGAGTCGGTGGCTGTGTTGAAGGAGACTGAGAAGACAGTGGTGGCTTCTTCTTAGAGGTTTTTCCGCTATAAGTGTTACAAGACCTTGCCTATCGTCAGGAAATTGAGCTTCGTACGCAGCGACATCAGCTGCCCAACGATCTCTAATTCCGAGCCATCTCCATTCCATTGAGCGCCAGAATACTCTTTGGTGAAGGTCATACGTAATTGCATGTGTTGGATAATCGGCATTATCAGGCAGATCCGCAATGATTCTTCCACATACAAACTCCTGCAGAGTTCCGGCTGTCCGCTCTGAATGGTGGTCAATTCTATAGTGCTCATGAACCCACTCAAAAATCCGTTTTGGCCGTTCTGATGGCTCTAATTGGAGATCCTTAAACGCGCCATGAGCGTAGAGATAGAGTTGAAACGGAACATATCCTGATGCGAGGATGTCAAGTGATCGCTCAAGGAGGGTATACATCTCTCCGGGATTATCAGACAGTTCAGCAGGTGATTCAACTTGGTGTGCAATTCCGAAGAGCGCAATATTGGGCGCTGTAAACACATCATCAGTTGCGACTTCGCTGGGGTTGCGCAACTCATTGAGTGCATTTACAACACTTTGAAGATCATGACATGCTGCTTTGCCTAACGGAGCCCAACAACTTTGCCATAATGGACCATGGATATGATTTCCCCTCCATGCTTTCGCCCTTACGTGCTGCCATGCTATACCCTGAAGGCAACTAAGATATGTTTGAAGTTCTGAAAGCTTTATCGCTGACATGAATATCGAAAGTGCTTTTTGCTTTAAAAAACCCTATGAATCAATTGGTAAATCCATCATTTCCAAAAACTATATTAACCAGAAGTGTTTGTGCTGAGTATGCACCCATTCATGGATATGCTCAAACAGCAGTTTCCAGGGTACATTCTCTCTGAGCTTCCGCACGATTCGGTCTCGATTCGCCCCAGGCCCCCGCCGAAGCCGACCGAGCGTCATATAAACCCCGTTTTTTCTGCGCCTTCTCCCGATTTGGTCGACAGAATCGCAAAAGAAACATTGCATGGCCTTGACCCAGAGGTTGTGCCCGTCACATCATATCAGCAGCATATGTATTCAGACGCAGGGGACGTTCTTGTTTCTTTAAACTCGCTTCCTGAAGGACGCCAGCATCACGTAATAGCCGGACCACGGCAATCGCTCATCTTCCACCTTGATGGTACTCCATTGACGACTGAGCGACTGCAGCAATACCTTGTGTTTGCTCAGTCATTTTATGGCAGGAAGCTTTAAAAAGCAGCCTCAATTCTACTGCCCTGGGAGGAAGGGTACTTAGCCAACGGTTCTTCGTGAACTGAGGAAAGTCCGCCCACTGATGATGACGCGGTCTTAAACGATCGTGTAATCGGAAACAGCCACTCACGGAAGTGAGCTCCAGTAATGGGGAGCAACCGCACAGAAACGAGACCACCCGCGTTTATGGAATGACGCAGCGAACCTCTTGGTGACAGGAGCGAGTTAATCTGCAGACGTCGCGCAGGGTTTGGATGAAACGGCGAGCCTTGGCTTGTGCAAGCCTAAACGGCGCTCAGTAGAATGCTAAGACGGGCTGTCGGCATTTCCTAATGCCATAGCGGGCCTGACAAAAGGCGGCTTATTCCCTTCCTACCCAATTTTCTAAAACTTCTCCGGTTTTCCTTCTTCAAGCCCTTTGAACTGTATTCCTTTGCTCGGCAGTACTTTTCCGGGCAGCATATGCACGGGCCCTAATCTTCCAGGTTGCAACATTCCATCATGCACAGGAAAACAGATCTTCGGTTTAACTTCTTCCGCGTATGCAATGGCCTCTGCAATTTTCATCCAAGGGCCAGCGACTGGAAGCGCAAGGATTTCCACATGTTTCCCTGGATTTGTGAACGCGTCTCCCGGGTAGAAAAACCGGTTTGCGATAAAATATCCCGTATTATCCACCACTGGAACAGCGGGATGTATTTCCGCATGTTTTTTCCCAAAACCCTCAATAATCACGTTGTTAATCGTCGTATGCATTCCGTCAGTGAGCAGAGAATGCGGGATCTTTTCTTTATCGAGAATCTTCGCAACCCCTTTATTCGTGATAACTTGCGCTTTTGGGTTATTTTTGAGCACGGTTTTGAGCGAGTCCACATGCAGATGATCCGCGTGTTCGTGCGTGATGAGAACAACGTCAATATTTTTTATTTCATTCTGTCCTGTGCTGTATGCTCCCGGATCTGTAAGAATCCTTAACCCTTTTTCTTCAATCAGCAAGCAGCAATGCCCGAGTTTTGTGATGTTCATATTCTCACCTGATTCTTGACATTCTATTAAATGTTGCGCCTAATTCTCACGCTTTACAAAGTAAAGTATATAAATCCCCACTAACTTAGGGGAAAGCATGAAACCAGTCCCGATCCCTCGGTTTAAAACGGTATATGCTCAATACTCCTGCCCCATTAAAAACGCAGCATCTCTCATAGGCGATAAATGGATATTATTTATCATACGTGAGTTCCTCTATGGCAAAGAAAAACAAGGATTTTTGGAGCTTCAGCGGTATCTTAAGCCAATCAGTTCCCGAACCTTGGCAAAAAAACTAAAGACTTTGGAGCAACAGGGAATCATTTTAAGGAAAGTCATAAGGAAATTCCCGCCAAAAGTTGAATATGCCTTGACTCCAAAGGGAAAGGCGCTACAAGAAGTACTCAAAGGACTTGCTGCGTGGTACAAACATCAAGCATAACTTTTTAAACCTCTGACGATTTCTATAGCGTATGGCTCAAGACAAGATTCAAATGCCCTCTTCTATGGGCGGTTTGCTCAGGTACTTTGACGAATACAAAAGCAAGTTTGAGTTCAAGCCCGGCCACGTTGTCGTTTTGTGCATCCTTGTTATTGTGGCTGTTGTTCTTTTGCATATGTATGGAAGAAGCATGTTAGGCCTTCCATAGGGGCAGTATGTTTCCCGGTGTAGATCCCCGGATGATGAAGCAGGCGATGAAACGCCTGGGTATGTCTCAGGAAGAGATTGACGCCCAACAAGTCATTATTAAAACCCCGGGAAAGAACATCATCATCAACAATCCTTCCGTCATGAAGGTACATATGCAGGGCGAGGACAGTTTTCAGATCACAGGAGAAATTTCTGAGGAAAGCGCAGATACAAAACCCACGATTTCTGAGGACGATGTGCAGACGGTTATGGAGCAAACGGGCGCATCAGAAGTCGAGGCGAAAAACGCTATTGAAGAAGCAAATGGCGATTTGGCTGAAGCGATTATGAAGTTGAAGAAGGATTAAGGATACGGGACTCCATCAACGACAGTACAAGGGTAAGGTTTTGTTTCCCATTGCATCTCACCTGATCCACCAAATACATATACGTATTCATAAGCGGTAGCGCATGCGAATTCGTCATCTCCCGTTTGACAACACGCTTGTCCATCAGGAGCGCCACCAGAGTCGCAACATTGCCCTTGCGTCCCACAAGATGCCATCCCTGAAGGGCATGGAATTGGTGGCAAATTATCATCAGTAGGCTTTCCCGTCTTCTGTATCTGAGACGTACACGCCACGAGTACAATTAAGACCAAAGTGAGGAATACATATAATACTCTCTTATCCATACTTCCAACGCATTTTCTCCCATATTTAAACCTTTCCTCACTCGAATCTGTGCTTTAAAAACAGCAATGTTAATATAGACGAGAGCCTTTTAAACCGCCATGGGGGAATGGCAGGCGCTTTTGGCGAAAGCGCGGGAGAAAGAGTATATAGTCAACCAGGTGCTCACGATTACGTATCCTTTGGCTAGAGACGCCAAACTCCTTTTGACTGCAGTTGAGAACATTTTCCTCAGCATGCATTACGCGCTCCAGGCTTTTTTAACGCATGAGCACGACCACGCGCGGCTCCGTGCAATCCCGGACACGTATGAGTCCAGAGTGCAAAAGGCGAAGTCATTAATGCCAGAGCACCGCGACGCGCTCCAATCCATGACGGAGTTAAGGGAGATTATCATGAAGCATCAGCAAAGCCCGATTGAGTTTAATAGGCAGGATAGATATGTCATCTGCAGCGATAAGTACCAATTGACCGTAATAACGTTGGATATGATCAAGAAGGCGCATGAAAAAAGCAAGGTATTTATACATGAAGTCGCCACAATACTAGAGAAAAAACCATATCTTGTTGTGATCTAAGGATGAGAGAAGCGTTGGCAGTGGCGAAGAAGGAGATGGCGCGCGCGGACCATCTTTTGTATGTCAGTCTGAAATACACAAGAACCGTGGATGTTTTTAAGAATATAATCGAGCGTTACATCAACAGTTATGATCAGTGCATGCTGAGCCTCTTGAAGAAAGCGCATGAGCAAAAGAAGGTTGCTTCAATTCCTGACCGTCCTTTGGAGATGGCCGCGCTTGTAAAGACCGTCTACAAAGATTATCCCGCAGTATTTGAAGCGATGGAAGAATATCTTTTGCTGAGAAAGATTAACAAAGCAGAGTATACGAAAGCCCGCGAGTTCAGAAGGCATGTGACGATGACCGCTATGGTAGATGGAGAGATGATGGATCTCACGATTGACAGGATGCATGAGATGTATGATAAGCTTAAGAATTTCATCCAGGTAGTGGAGGAGCTTCTTAATCTATGACGCGCTTTATAACGATTGCTTCTGGAAAAGGGGGTGTTGGAAAAACCACGGTCGCGATTAATCTAGGCAAGGCATTAGCGGATTTTGGCCGTGATGTCATTGTCGTCGACGCCAATGTTTCAAAGCCGAACATCGGTATTCATCTTGGGGGTTCTGTCATTGTGACCTCGCTGCACGACGTGATCAAACGTGATAAAAACATTAAGGACAGCGTCTATCTGCATCCAAGCGGGCTAAAAGTCATTCCCGGAAACATCTCGTTGGACGCGCTTGAGAATCTCGAGATTGAAAAAATGCCCGAGATTATCCATGAGCTTGAAGGATTGACAGAAGTCGTCATTATCGACGCTGCCCCCGGACTGCACCATGAGGCGATACAGGCGCTGCGCTCGGGAGAGGAAGTCATTATTGTAACCACTCCGGATCTTCCTGCAATCACGGATGCGCTTAAAACCATTAAGGCGGCAAAGCGGCTCGACTTGAAAGTCTTGGGCGTGATTGTGAATCGTGCGCACGGTGACGCGAACGACATACCGCTCAAAAACATAAGAGCTCTGTTGGAGCACGATATCCTCGAAGTGATTCCCGAGGATCCCGATATGCGCCGCGCGCTCAAGCTGAATCATCCGATCACATACACGCATCCTGACAATGAGTCCAGCATTAAATTCAAGAAAGTTGCCGCGAGGTTAATCGGCACAACGTATATTGGCGGAAAGCATGATTCTAAAGTAGAAGGATTTCTCAGGAAAGTAGGGATTAAAGAATGAAGGGGTATCAAGGCACAGATCAGAGGCTGAAGGAAATTGAGCATGCTGTCCGGGCAAGAAAATATGTCCATCCAAAGCGTGGCATGCATGACACAATGGTTTTTGTCACCGTGCTGCTTGCTGGAGTATTTCTCACGCTGCTGTTCTCGCCCGTGTTTCTTTCCCTCGCATTGTATGCAGAGCCCGTATTATACTTTATTCTGCTCTTTATCGTAGGATTGTTGTTGGGTGTCATCACTGATTTTTACCTGCATCATTTGCATATCATGCAAAAAAAGAGATATTCTGTCGCGATTCTCGTCTACGTAATTCTCGGAGCAATCGTGTTCTCCGGGGTTCCCGTGATCGCGCGGCAGCTTTCCGTCATTATTTCAGTGCCGTACATTCCCATCAATCCAACAGTTTCAGCATTGGTGTTTATCATTCCAGCGATAGTTCCATTAGCTTTGAGCAGAATCAAGGCGGCCAGCGGAATTTGAATCCGCCCTAGGAGATCCACAGTCTCCTGTGCTAACCAGACTACACCATGGCCGCCATGAAAGATGAACAATGGTGAATTCTATTAAAAAGTTTGGATTTGCTTAAGCATAAGATGCCTCTTTAACGCCACAGTCGGCGCTCATATGAATAAATTCTGCTGACCATTTTTTCAAAATCCTTTTCCGATACTCGGAAACCGCGTTTTAGAAACCTTTATAAACCATCCAGAACTCCCTTTCCCCATAACCCGAGTCCGAAAGGGCGCTTCTAGGGTCTCTAGAACGTGTTTCTCGGTGTATGAACAATGGCAGACGACTTTAAACACCTGGTGCGAATTGCGAGCACTGACCTAGATGGTGCTAAGCCCGTATATTACGCGTTAACGCAGATTAAGGGGATTAATTTTAGACTATCGGAAGCGATTTGCAAAGTCGCGGGCGTTGACAGGGTTGCCACGATTGGTAAGCTTCCAGATGCACAAGTAAAAAAGCTTGATGAAGCGGTAAAGCATCCTGCGAAGGCAGGCATTCCCGTGTGGATGCTCAACAGGAAGCGCGATCCAGAGTCTGGGCAGGATCGTCATTTGCTCGTTGCGGAGCTTGATTTTGAGAAGGATAATGATATCAAACGCATGAAGATGATCCGTTCCTACAGGGGATTGCGTCATATGTTTGGCTATCCTGTGCGGGGGCAAAGAACTCGATCCAATTTCCGCAAAAATAAGGGTAAAGTGATGGGTGTGAAGCGAGCTAAAACGGCAGGGAAGACCTAATGGGAGATCCAAAAAAACTCAGGAAGAAGTATTCTGGGCCAGCGCACCCATGGCAGCGCGCCAGGATGGAAGTGGAGTCAAAGATTCTCAAGGCGTATGGCTTGAAGAACAAGCGCGAGATCTGGAAATTAAACTCCTTGCTTCGTAATTTTAAGCATCAGGCAAAAAAGCTCTCCGCGTCGCAGACTGCGCAGGCAAAGATGGAGTCTGAATCCTTAGTCAAGCGGCTGCGCAGATATGGACTATTGCAGGAAAGCTCTCGGTTAGGGGATGTGCTCAGCCTTACGCTTCCTGAAGTGATGGATCGAAGACTGCAGACGGTCATGTATAAGAAAAACCTTGCGCGTTCCATGAAGCAGGCAAGGCAGTTTATCGTGCATCATCATATTACGGTTGCAGGGAAAAAAATCACGTCGCCGTCCTACTTGGTTGCTCTTGAAGAGGAGCCGCAGATCGCGTTCGCGGTGCATTCTCAGCTTCAGGATGAGGGCCATCCGGAGCGAACTCCGATAGAGAAAAAAGTGAAGCCCATGAGGGAAAAAAAGCCCGTGAGGAGGAAGCAACGTGGTCGATGATCAGCGCAGGCCTATGAGGCAAGCGAGATGGGGAATCGCGCATATTTTTTCCAGTTACAATAATACGATTATTCATATCACGGATATTACCGGAACGGAGACGCTGTCAAGAATCTCCGGCGGCATGGTCGTGAAGTCCGATCGTATGGAAAGCTCTCCAACAGCCGCGATGATTGCCGCGAAAAAGGCGGCGGAAACAGCTATTGAAAAGGGCATTAACAGTATTCATGTTAAGATTAAAGCTCCCGGCGGCCATAACGGCCCGAATAATCCCGGTCCTGGAGCGCAGGCGGCGATTCGAGCGTTGTCAAGGATGGGATTGCGCATCGGAATTATTGAGGATGTAACCCCTATTCCCCATGATGGGTGCAGAAAGCGGGGAGGAAGACGAGGGAGGCGTGTCTAATGGAAATCAAGCTTCTCGAGCACAATAAGAAGCAGAATAAAGCGAGTTTTGTTGTTAAGGGAACGACTGCTGCATACATGAACACGCTGCGTAAGTATGTTCTCGAGCGCGTGCCAACACTGGCGATAGAGGATGTTGAGTTTCGCGAGAACAGCTCAATCCTGTATGATGAAGTCATCGCGCATCGCCTTGGCCTTATTCCATTGAGGACCGATTTAAAATCATATTCACTAAGAGAAACGTGCAAATGTAAAGGGGAAGGCTGTGCCCGTTGCACAGTTCAGCTCACGCTGGAAGGCAAGGGCCCTGGAACGGTGTACGCTTCTGATTTGAAATCAAAGGATAGCCATGTCAAGCCAATCCATCCAGGCACTCCAGTTGTTAAGTTGCTTAAAGGGCAGGAGATCGAGCTTGAGGCGAAAGCCGTACTTGGACAAGGCAAAGACCACTCTAAATGGTCTCCTGGGCTCGCATATTATCGGCATAAGCCGATCATTGAAGTGAAATCCCAACCTGCAGATCCTAAGAAACTTGCTGACATGTATCCCGAGAAGGTGCTTGAAGTCAAGAATGGCAAGATCACGGTAAATGAGGAGAACGCGCTGAAATGCGCAACGTATGACGTATTTGAAGGAATCCCTCATCTTACTATCAAGCAGGCTGAGGACGAGTTCATATTCACGATTGAAAGCTGGGGCCAGCTGGACTGCGATGAGATTATGACCGCAGCAGTGGACATCTTCCAGCAGGATCTCGAGCAGTTCGCTCAAGGTCTGAAGAAGGCGTAACAAACTCCCACGCGGGGGTGGCAGAGCCTGGTCAAATGCGCTAGCTTGAGGGGCTAGTCCCTTAGTGGGTGCGCGTGTTCGAATCACGTCCCCCGCAATGTTTTTCCAAAACATTGATCAAAAGGGGGGGGTTGAACTCATGTTCAAGCCCCCTGAGTTTAGAGGGCTTGACGAGCAAAGCGAGGAAACCCTCAGATGCCAGCGGGCTTCCGCTGGTGGGAATCGTGTCCCCCGCAATGTTTTTCCAAAACATTGATCAAAAGGAGGGGGTTGAGTTCAAGCCCCAAAAATGTTCCCGCAGTTACAATGAAAAGGACAGGAACGGATAATCCGGAATTGAGAAAGCTCATTGGCGAGCTCAAGCGTTTAGGTAGTGAGAAGAAGGTGCCGCTGTGGCAGCGCGTCGCGTATGATCTTGAGCGGCCTTCAAGAAATCGGCGTATTGTGAATCTCTCACGGATTAATCGCTTTTCGAAGGAAGGAGAGACGATTGTTGTTCCCGGAAAAGTTCTTGGCTCAGGCACGTTAGACCATAAGTTGACGATTGCCGCGTTCACATTTTCCAAAGGTGCGATTGAGCAGATTGAGAAGAGCAATGCAATCGCGCTCACAATTAGTGACTTTATGAAGCAGGATATTAAGGGGAAGCGCGTGAGGATTGTAGGATGATCATTGACGGAACTGATCTCATTGTTGGCCGAGTAGGCACCGTCGTAGCGAAGCGCGCGCTGCTTGGTGATCAGATTCAGATTGTGAATGCGGAGAAAATGGTGCTGACGGGGAGCAGGGTGCACCTCCATGCCAGGTATCGCAGGAAGCTCAAATTGGGAACGCCAGCGAAAGGCCCGTTTATTTCCCGAAGGCCTGATCGTTTCGTGCGCAGAATGATCCGCGGCATGATTCCATACAAAACTCCGCGCGGTGCAAGCGCATTTAAGCGCATCATGTGCTATATCGGCGCTCCTGAAGAGATAAAAGGGAAGAAGGAAACAATAAAAGAAGCGAATATCAGCAAGCTCGATAACCTCCGCTATATGCGCGTGGGCGATCTGTGCAAGCTGTTGGGGTCTCACTATGAATAAACTAATCCATACCTCAGGAAAACGCAAGCGGGCAATCGCTCGTGCGACGCTTTATCCGGGCACGGGCATAGTAACCGTCAACGGAATAGCGCTGAATGTCTATCAACCGGCGATGTATCGTATGAAGATACAAGAGCCATTGTTGCTGGCTGGCGATCTTGCCCAGACAGTTGATATTCGTGTCAATGTGTTTGGCGGCGGGATCTCTTCCCAGGCGGACGCCTCTCGTCTCGTCATCGCGAAAGCGCTTGTCCAGCATACGAAAGACAAGAAGCTGAGGCAGCAATTCCTTTCCTATGATCGTCAGTTGCTCGTTGCGGATGTGCGCAGAAAAGAGCCTGCAAAGCCAAACAGGCACTCGCAGGCGCGGGCGAAAGTGCAGAAGTCGTACAGGTGATACCATGATAATTCCGATCCGATGCTGGAGCTGTGGAAAGCCAATTGCCCACCTCTGGGAAGAATACACGGAGCGCATTAAGAAAGGCGAGGATCCAAAGAAAGTGATGGACGCGCTTGGCCTCGAGCGATATTGCTGCCGTGCCATGATTCTTGGCCAAGTTGACCTGATTGATACCGTTGCGCAGTTTAAGAAGTTTTAACCATGAGCTACAAACACGATAAACCCATATTGAAACATCGCGGCCGGCACAGAAAGCGAAGGCCGAAGACGTTCTCTTCAGAGGACGCTGCGAATACATGGGCCGCGGGAAAGAAGATCAAGGAGTTTGACCTTGTGAATTTGCGTGTTAACGACATTCACAAGAAGCTGAGAGTTGTGAGAAAGTAAGTTTTATATAGCTCTTCGCATTCTCTATCGTTTATGCAACCTAGAATCTCGTTGCTAAGTCTTCTACTTCTTCTAAAGTAAAGTCTCAAAAACTTTGCCCATCATCGATTTCTTTCAGACATACGTGCAGAATTCTTTGGTGGTAGATAGAAGAGCGGAAGGGAGGAACAACATGCCAGACGTCGAATTGAAACGCAACACAATGGAAATGAGCATCGATGTAGTGTATCACCCACATTTGTTCGATCTAGAATCTGGCCTCCTCCTGACAAAAAAGGAGCAGGATTGGATTAAGGCATATCGCGCGGAAGGCTACGCTATCCAGTATGTGAGAGCTCCAACGCCGGAATTCAAAACGATTGATGTATACGGGTGATCGCAATGTACACCCCAAAAAACAAGATCATCGTATTTGACACGACATTAAGAGATGGCGAGCAGGCTTCGGGGTGTCATATGAGCCCTGATGAGAAAATGAGGATTGCAAAAGAACTGAAAAACGTTAATGTGGATGTGATCGAAGCAGGTTTTC
>Ga0209542_10006312_pt1 | contig 23113 bp, 16 predicted proteins | sample RifCSPhighO2_01_FD_184028 | JGI IMG/M metagenome (GOLD analysis project Ga0209542, IMG submission 184028) | Soil microbial communities from Rifle, Colorado - Rifle CSP2_plank highO2_0.1 (SPAdes) (version 2) | ecosystem: Environmental > Terrestrial > Deep subsurface > Rock core/Sediment ... | reverse complement strand
ATCACGTTTCGCTGACAAATTACCCAAAACCACATGATCGGATTGGCCCAAATGGATTCTGGCAACACCGTGGGAAATTTTTCTGGTGACAAACTCCAGACCTCTTCTTGGCGATTCATGATTGAAAAGGATTCCTGATACGCAAAACATGTCATATGATTCACGGTAATTAATCGCGATCCAATGCCCGTAGACTTTTGCAACACCATACGGGCTTCTGGGATGAAACGGGGTAGTTTCTTTCTGCGGACTTTCTTTAACCTTCCCAAACATTTCCGAGGAAGAGGCCTGGTAAAATTTCGCCTTGGGTTTAATCTGTCTTTGGGCCTCCAGCATCCTAGTTACTCCCAAAGCGGTAAATTCGCCGGTTAATACCGGCTGTGACCACGATGTTTCCACAAAGCTCTGCGCCGCCAGATTATAAATTTCGTCAGGGTCAGATTTTTCAATAGCGGTAATTAACGACTGCTGATCCAAAAGGTCGCCGGGTATTAGCTCCACCTTGTCCTGGATATGCTTAATCCTCTCGTAGTTTTGTGTTGAGGTTCGTCTTGTCAGGCCATATACTTTATAACCCTTGCCAAGCAAAAATTCGGCCAAGTATGAACCGTCCTGACCTGTAATACCGGTAATTAAGGCTGACTTTTTAGCCATTCTAGTAATTTTCAATTTTTAATTTTTATTGAATTTTCAATGTTTTAAATTTTAAAAATTAATATTTGATTAAAAATTTTAAATTTCAAATTCAAAATTATCTTAATGTATTACGCTCGTAATCAATTGTATCAGAAAGCGTTTTCTCGATGTTAATTTTCGGCATCCACCCAGTTTCTTTTCTAAATTTGGAACTGTCGCAGTATATTTTTACAATATCAACCGGCCTGTAAAGCTTTTTATCGATGACAACCTTAATTTTTACTTTTGAAAATGAAAGTGAAATTTTAAGAATTTGTGCGATTTTTATTGGTTTACCTGTTCCGATATTGTAAACACTTCCAACTTTTGCCTTCTCAAGTGTCAAAAGATAAGCGCGGACCATATCCCTGACATCCGTAAATTCCCGCCAAGTCTCAAGATTACCTACCCTTATTGTGCCGCCACCTTTAGTTTCCAAGTCGGCAATCTGGGATGCGAATGCGGAAACGACAAAATGCGGCGATTGCCTTGGCCCGATATGGTTAAACGGTCTTACCCTAACAATATTCAGATTATGGTGCAAAAAAAATTGAAGGCCCAAAAGATCCTGAGCAACTTTAGAAACTGCATACGGAGAAGGAGGTGCAAGGGGCGTATCTTCTGTGATCGGCAAATCCTCAGGATCGACATTGCCGTATTCGTCGGCTGAACCGACAACTAAAATTTTGGCGTGAGATTTGGTTTTGACAAGTGACTCAAGAAGATTCAGCTGCCCGACAATGTTATTTTCCAATGTTTGGCGGGGGTTTATAAAGCTTTGGGCAGGAGAGGCAAAAGCAGCCAAGTGAAAAACATAATCGGGTTTGATTCTGAAAACCTCATCCTCAACGTCTTTATTATTTAACAAATCACAGGCAATTAAATTAATTTTGTCCTTAATATGGTCAACATTTTCGACTGAGTGGCTAGGCAGATAAAACCCGGAGACTGCAATATTTTGGGAAAGTAAAAATTCTGAAAGATGACTTCCGGCAAAACCGGCTATTCCTGTGATTAAAGCCTTTTTCATGCGCCTATTTTTATATGGATAAAGCCAGCCCGTTTAACCTTTTCAGACTTAAGGAAATTCCTGCCGTCTACAATTATTGGCTTTTTGACAAGTTTTTTAATCCTTTGAAGATCAAGTTCTGCGAATTGGGTCCATTCGGTGACAATAAGAATTGCATCCATGTTTCGGACTGCATCATATTCATTTTTCGCATAGGTAATCTTGGGCAGAATTTTTCTGGCGTTTTCCATTGCTTGCGGATCATACGCTGTTATCTCAGCCCCCAACTCAATTAGGTTCCTGATTATTTTTACGGAAGGGGCATCTCTCATATCGTCTGTGTCCGGTTTAAAGGCAAGCCCTAAAACCGCCAGCTTTTTGCCGCTTAAATTTTCGCCCTTCTCCTCCTGAGCATCGAGCACAGATCTGACTTTGTTGATAAAAAGAGAAATTTGTCCTTCGTTTATGGATTCAACGGACCTTAAAAGGTGAAAATCGTAATTAAAGCTCCTGGCAATTGCGATAAACGCCAACACATCTTTTGGCAGACAAGATCCGCCATATCCCACACCCGGATACAAAAATGGTCTGCCTATTCGCCTGTCGGCACCTACACCTGCAAGAACTTTTTCTACATTGGCTCCGGTTTTTTCGCAGATTGCGGCGATTGCGTTTGCAAAAGAAACTTTGGTTGCCAAAAGTGCATTTGATGCATATTTTATAAGTTGCGCGCTTCTTACATCACACAAAATTCTCTCTCCGGAAATCGGCGCGTGCAGCTCCAAAAGAATCTTTTGGGCTTTTTTACTTGAAGCGCCTATTACAATTCTGTCGGGATGCAAAGTATCTTCTATCGCTGTTCCCTCCCTCAAAAACTCCGGGCAGGCGGCAAACTCAAATTTTGATTTCGCATATTTTTTAACTGTTCGCTCTAAATCATCCTCGAATCCCACCGGAACGGTACTTTTGATCACAATTAATGTGTATCCCGAAAAGTGCTTTGCAGCCTCCTCAACTGCCCCAAAAAGATACGAAAGGTCTGCTTCCCCGTTATTTTTAGGAGGCGTGCCGACACAAACAAGAATTACCTGTGATTTAGGAACAGATTCACTATAACTTGTTGTGAAAAAAAGCCTTTTTGATTTTAAATTTCTTTTGATAAATTCATCAAGTTGTGGTTCAAAAAAAGGTATCTTGCCCTTTTCTAGATCTTTGATCCTACCTTTATTTATATCAATACAAAAGACTTTATTTCCGAAATCGGAAAAAACTGCAGCTGAAACTAGACCTACATATCCTGCACCGATTACAGTCAGAGTCATGATCTGAAGTTTATTTTAGCCATATTGTTCTCTTTAAATCAATTTGCCGCCCGATTGCGCAAAAACAGCCTCTATACCCTTTTCCCAATCGGTCGGAAGAAAACCAAGCTCTTTGATCTTATTTATCTTTAAACCCCCTTTTACCGGTCTGGGGGTAGTTGAAGATTCCTTCAAAAAATCAACAATCGATCCCTTTTCCAATTTACCGGCATCTTTGCCGAATGTTTCAAGTACTTTTTTGGCAAATTCAAGTTGATTTGTTGTTCTTGGACTTGCCAGATGGAAAATTCCGCGCGCCCCTTTTTTAAAAAGAAGTGATATAGCAGACGCAACATCATCTATAAAAGTCGGCGTGATAGTCTGATCGTAAAACATCGGATAAAGATTTCCGGCATCATAAAGCCTTACGATCCTTTTTACCTGATCGTCTTTTTGGCTAAATGGACCGCGAAATGGGTAGGAAATTCTCAAAATAATATAGTCGTTGAGATTTTTACCAATTAATTTCTCTGCCTCCAGCTTAGTGATTCCGTACCACGAAACTTTATTTAAATCCGGTCCTGCCGGTGAATCTTCATCATAGGGACCATTTGAACCGTCAAAAACAAAATCGGTTGAAATGAATAACAGATTTTTTTTGTTATTGTTACATTCGGACACCACATTTTTTACTCCTTCAACATTTATCTTCCAGCATAGACCCTTGTTATCATTTCTTTGCTTCTCGGCCTCGTCAACATCGGTAAACGCCGAAAATAAAAGGACCCAATCAAAGTCATGGTTCTTAAAAAAATCGCTTACAGATTTTTGCTGGGTAATATCAATTGGGATTTTTCCATTCAAGTCCCCTTTGATTAAGACGAAATGGTCTTTGGAAAGATCACAGAATCTTGAGGCAACCATTGAAGAAGCACCAACTACGGCACAAGTTATCTTGGGGCTAGAAACCGAAGTCATTGGCAATCTGCCTCCAATCAAGCTGGGAATTTTCAACCCTTCCTTCATCTTCGCCCGTATACAGCTGTGTTGGAAAATTTAAAAGATAACCGGGCTCTTTGGAAACCACCATAAAACCGTGATAAACGTCCTCCGGTATAACTATCATAAACATCTCGTCTTCCTTGTCAGAACTCATCAAAAACAAATTGCTCTGGCCCTTGGTTTTTGATTCTTTTCGCAGATCGTAAAGTGCCGTAACGATTCTCCCTGAAACACAAATAAAGCGGTCTTTTTGGTTTTTATGAACATGCCATTTATCCTTATCGCGTACCTGACCTGACGGAGTTATCGAAATATACTGCATGGCAAAATTAAGCTCCTTGTCATTGATCACGTCATTCCAATCGCGCCTTAAAGTTTCCACTAAAATTCCCGATTCGTCCTTGTGAATTACAAGCTTTCTTAAAACAACATCTTTAATCAAATTCCGGCTATTTTTTAAGGTTATGTATTCCATGATTAATTTGTCTTGTACTGTTTATTGTAATAATCCATATAACTTTTATTCTTCAGCTTCTGCCACCAGCTTTTATTATTTTTATACCATACAACCGTTTTCCTCAACGCTCCCTCAAGGTCAAAAACAGGCTTCCAGCCAAGTTCGTTTTTGATTTTGGTAGCATCTATCGCATATCTTCTGTCATGGCCCGGTCTATCGGCAACATACTCTATCATTTTTTCATCTGCGCCCATTATCGCTAGTAACTTCTTGATTAAATCAATATTGGCAATGTCACTGTCCGTCCCGATTAAATAGGTTTCACCTACTTTACCTTTGGCAATCACCAAATCTATTGCCCTGCAATGATCTTCAACATAAAGCCAGTCCCTAACGTACAGCCCGTCACCGTAAATCGGCACTTTTTTGCCTTCCAAGAGATTGGTGATTGCCAAAGAAATTAATTTTTCCGGATACTGGTATGGACCAAAGTTATCGGCACAATTTGTGATTGTTACGGGTAATTTATAAGTAACATAATAGGCTCTTACCAAATGATCGGCTGCCGCTTTGGAGGCAGAATAAGGGCTTCGGGGGTTATAAAGCGTATCCTCAGTAAATCTTTGCGGGTCATCTAAATCTAATGCCCCAAAAACTTCGTCTGTCGAGATATGATGGAATCGCCTGACATTTGCATCGAGCGCTTCATTTAAAAGGACTTGCGTCCCCAAAACATTGGTTTTTACAAAAACCGACGGATCTATAATTGAGCGGTCTACGTGGCTTTCTGCTGCAAAATGAACAACAACATCGACGTTCTTCATAACCTTTTTGACGATTTTTGAGTCGCAAATATCACCTTTGGCAAACAAGTAGTTAGGGCTATTTTTGATACCCTTTAAATTTTCCAAATTTCCGGCGTATGTCAGCTTATCCAGATTTATAACAAAATCATCGGGGTGATTTTGCAGTAAGTAATGAATGAAGTTCGAACCGATAAATCCGGCGCCTCCTGTAATTAAAAGTCGCATATCAAGAATTTAATCCGGCTCTTCCTGAAGCCTTTTTCCGGCTGTTTTTCTAGCCCAAAATACGTTTGTTTTATAAAGACTCATAAATGTACCTGCATCCGACCAGTAACCGCTTAAATTCGCCCACCTAAGACTGCCTTCCTTGATATATATGTTGTTAATGTCGGTAATTTCCAACTGTCCCCTAACAGATGGTTTGATTTGGGAAATATGGTGAAAAACGTGAGAATCGTAAATATAAAGCCCCGTAACCGCAAGATTGGATTTAGGTTTTTTGGGTTTTTCGACAATCGTAATAACTTTTGTTTTGTCTTTGGGGTCAATCTCTGCAATTCCAAAGCGGTGCGGATCATGAACTTCTTTCAGGAAAATTAAGGCTCCGTCCTTAAAACTTTTGACCTCTTTTGAAATATCGGCATCCGTACAATTATCTCCCAAAATTACCGTTATCGGCTCGTGGTCGGAGAAATCCTCTGCCAACCGCAGAGCATCGGCAATGCCGCCGTTTCCTGAAGTTTGATAAGCATACTCCAAGTGGTCAATACCAAATTCTTTGCCGTTTTGTAAAACCCTGATAAAATCACCTGCATGGGGTCCGCCGACAACGACCAGAATATCGCGAATACCGGCATTTACCAGAGTCTGGATCGGATAAAAAACCATCGGTTTATCAAAAACCGGAAGCAAATGCTTATTGGTTGCGTGCGTCAGGGGATAAAGCCTTGTCCCCAAACCGCCTGCTAAAACAATGCCTTTCATTGGATTAATTATATATTACTCTACTTTCTCTCTCAATTATTTTTTTATTTTAATTTATACTCAACAGCTCAAATGCAAAAACTTCTTAATTATTGATAAAAAACCAAGTTGTAGTATTTTTGCAATATATCTACCGCTTCTTTTGGAGTATTATTGTCGTTAAAAATTGCTGTGGATCCTCCGTGTGAAACCCAATAATTAATACCAATTACATTTTCTTTTTGGGACAAAAGTTCCAATGCCTCATTAAGCCATTCAGCTTGGTCCTGATCTGTCATATTTTGGTGTATGTTTTTAATTGGTAACCCAATCTCCCCTATAACCACTTTTGCATTTTTATTAATTATTAAATAGTCTATATCACTAGAAATTTTTTGGGGTGTTTTAACATAATGATCTACAACAATTAAATTACTCATTGCTTTTAAAGTCTTTTCATCCATTACCAGATTGGCAACATCATAATTCATAGAAGCATAGTTCGTTGCAACTTTTTTACCAATATTATTGATTTCTTTCTGTGAAATTATATTTTCATCAATCATAAACTGTCTGAATTCGTCTAAATTAGTATCGTTTCTTGGATCTCCTGGCCCGCCATTCTCGCACTCCGGACAAGGAGTAAAAATATCTCCATCTTTAAAAAGATCAGAGTTGTTTCTTATAAAGGATTGTGTAAGGTCTATATGTTTTACCCGGCTTAAGTTTTTAGTTTCACCAAACCAGCCTTCCCAGCCGGAAAAATTGCCTCTAAACCAAACATTGAGATTGTATTTCCGAGCAACTATTACCCATCTTCGAAGATACGGAATAAATTTTTCATCATATGGCGTCCCAATCGCAATGTGTGTAGCCCCTGTATCTTTTATGGATTTTACCTGTGAATCTATTGTTTCATCGAATGAAGGCTCATTTAATTTTTCTTGTGCCAGATCACGAGAAAATTTCATGGTATCTATAGATTTTACTGACCAGGTTCGATTTGTTTTATTAGGATATTGCGCCGTGCGACTTTTAGTTGCAACTAGAAATAAGCTGCCACCAGTAACAATTACAAAAAGAATAAACGTCAATATTGTCTTATTCCACATCTCAGATCCGGCTATTTCTGCTTTCCCAGAATCGGCTCGGTAACCAAACCTTCCACAAACTCCGGTTTCAGTTGGTAAATATCGGAAAAGGGAAATTTTTCAACTAAATCGTACTTTGACAAATCCGGATTATTTTTAATATTGCTATAAGTTAAATCATTATCATCATAAGTTCTCATAATGATCCAGCGTGCCCAATGAGCCGGATTTGTAGTCGCTTCGTCCCAATACTTCCCTGTTCCTTCATGAATATATTTTTTCATAGGAAGACCTGAGGAAAAAATGATTGCATCATGAGATGCAACAGATATTAAAACAAATCCTTTTTCGGACTTTGCATTTTTATTAAGCCAACCGCTAACCTCAGTGACATTTTTTTGACTTGAGCCGACTTTTGCATCGTCTATTGTAACGGCATCCACATTACCATAGGAAAAAAATGTTACAAATAATATTAACCCGATTATCAGATATCGGAAAGGTTTAACCCTTTGAATTAAATAACCAATAAATATAGCAAATACCGGGACAAGCATAACCCCATATCGTGCATTAAACCATGTTTTTCCGGTAATGCCTTCAATAAATAGAACCGAATGGCCCATAAACAAAGCTAGGATATTAAAAATAAGCGGTGCCAAAAGAGCACTACTGGCAATCCTGACGCTTTCTTTAATTCGCTTGTCAAACCAAAAGGCAACCATACCAATTGTTCCCAAAAGAACAATTAACGCGCCTGAATTATAGATTAGGGCATATAGATAAGTTCTTACTGACAGAATCAGATTACCTTTTGTTGCTAACTCTCCCGCTTGTTCAATTTGTGCTTGCTGGGTATGTGCAGAAAAAGGACCGAATGCAAAATACAAAGGGTCTTTGAAAATCAACAAGTTCCACAGTAGCCAAAGACCAATTCCCAAACCTGCTAAGGTACTAAAAAAGATAAAATTGCCTTCGCTCATTTTATGGATTCTCTTTTTACTTGTATGGAAAACGATCAAAACTGAAGCAAATATAATTAGAAACCAACCATCGTAACGGACCAAACTTGATAAGAATATCCAAAAAGCCGCTTTTATTAAATGAAATATTTCTTCAGTGTTATGCCATAGCATTAGTTCATAGACTCCGGCCATCATTAAAACTATTAGCAGAAGCTCGGTCATGGCGGTTGATTGAAGATACAAAATATTAATATTTGCGATAAATACAAATATTCCAAATAATCTTCCAAATATCCCAACACCCATTTTTTGAAGATACAAATAGATTAAATAGCCTGTTCCTACAAATGAAATCATAGAAATTAATGCTCCGGAGAGACCTGAATGCCACATAAAATCATTCCAAATCGTAGGAATCATCAAAAAATGCTGCAGTGGTAACCAAACGGATCCTATCTGGGCAAGTCCGGGCTTTAAACCTTCTACTACTCTTCTTCCTATATCAAGATGGGATCGGGCGTCATTATAGGCAAGACCTAAATTATTATTGTAAAACCAAATAAAGGTTAAGATTGAGATAATACTCAACACTAGAATAACTACTTGGTTAAAATATTTTTCGGTAAAAATATGAAGCTTACCCAGGTTATCTTTTTTATTAAAAGAAAACTGTATTATTAAATTAGTGAAATCTAAATTAATCATGCATTTTATTCTTTGAAACAAATTTATAAAATCCTAATCTGCTTTTCCGTCATTTACGAGAAGCGCAAAGTAAGCTGCCATAAACATAACTGCAATGAGAACCACTAAAATTGCTAGATAAAATCCCGCCGAAAAACGATCTGCAAAAAATAGGTTATAGGTTAAGGAACTGGTAAAATTCTTGCTCAGGAGTTGGAAATTATAAACATAAGTATGTGGAATCGAAAGAGTAAGATAAACCGCCTCAATTTTAGGTGGAATCGCACTGCTTGTAAGCGCTCCGACTAAACTGATCACCGTACTATAAACCAAGAGAACAATAAAAACTGACAGGAAAATTAAATGTTTCCGGAACCTGTCAATGGTCACTCCTAATGCCGAAGCCATAAGTGCAGCCCCCGGAATCAGATACCGCGGGCCAAAAGCCCAACCACCCCAAGGGTCACCAAACATCGAATACACTACTATATTTAAAGCTAAAGTACCTATAATCACAGTTAACATTGCCTGTTTTTCAATTTTTTTGTAAACCAGCCAAAAACCACAAATCCCAACTAGCAGGATCGGACTGTAAAACAGCCATGAGCGCTCGTTGCTTAAAAGAAGAATGTAAAAACCTGTAAGCTGAGCCCTTGTATTGAAAGGCAGATTAAACACTGGGTTATCTTTTGATTTTGATTCAGAACTGGCAGGTGTCAGCATATTTCTAGCAGGTAAACTATCTTTAAAATATCCAGATCTGCCAATTATCTGGGCGATCTCAAAATACGAACCCGTGGTTTTCTGGTTATACCAGCCAAAAACAGCAATAAGTGGTATAAAACCTATCAAAAGCCCAATAATCCGCATACTTACAGAAATTCTAAGGTTATCTACGAACCCTTTAAAATCGAAGTGTTTGGAAAGAATATAAATTCCCGCAGGTAAAACTAGAATTAAATTGGGTACATCCAGAAGCGCTCCAACCCCCGCTAAGAACCCGAAAAGGACATTGTTTAAAAATGTCCTTTTCCCTGTCGCATTCAAAAGACCAAGTATAATTACAGTAGTACTTAACGTATGTTGAGTGTAATTTAGGGAATAGGTCAAAGCATTGGTCGCAAACGCAAACACCAAACCACAAGTTATGCTTGCGTAAAAACTTGCCCCCAATTTGTAAGCAAGCCGTGCGACTAAAAACAGGTTCAAAATCAGAAATATTGTTATTGAAAAATAAGCAAAAACCTGAGGCATACCGAAATGCTCACCCAAAAGATAAAAGGGTACACCAACAAATGAAACTCCGGGGGTAAAAATCGATAAGAATTTACCCCGGTACTCAACGATATCAGGGGAAGCAAATTTGGCGAGTGTATCGTTTAGAAAAAACGTTTTATCTTCGACAATTGCCTCAGTTAAAGCGTATCTGGAAGTTCCATTCGAAAGTTCAAAAGGCCCCCCATTACTGATATCCTTTTCCGTCTGAAAATATAAAGGTGTACCCTTTTGACCTTTAATTACCAAAAATACTACAAGTAAAGAAATAATAAAAATAAATAGTAGAAAGAACCTTCTCATTTTAATAATTTAGTGCTTTTTGCGATTTACTAAACTACGGCAAGATCAGATCCTTGCCTTTGTACCTCATATCTACATATTAAGTTTACTAAAAAAAGAAAACCAGCTTCTACGGGATGTAGAAACAAAATTGTATTCTCTTTAAATGCAGTATTTGCTATTGTTACGCTTGATTTATGATTAATTTGATATTTCATGTCTTTTCTTACCCAAATATATTTATTTATTTCTTAAAATAAATTCTGTATCTACGCTGTTTTCCCCGAAGCGAATATTGTCTGGATACCATTGGCTACACCGCCGGATAGTGAATTTATATTGTTTATAATTTGTCTGATTAACCTTATCTTTTCAAAAAGATAGGAACGTTTTTCTATTTCGTCTTTTAATCTTTTTAAACTCTTCCACCAAATCATAACGAGTGGATTTGAAGAAAAGAAAATTGAATATTGTTGGTATGAATAAGGAGTAAACTCTCTTTTAAAACGATTATCCCCCCTGGAAAAATCAATTTTTCCGATCCCCATTTTGACCAATTCACCTAATAAGAAAAGGGCTGCTATTTTTCCGGGTATAAGATAACTATGAGTGGATTTGTAGGCAGTGTTGCTATCAAGATAAGTATTACCATATATAAATCCGTACCGGTAGCAAATAGGCTCATTCTTGTAATAAAGCAGGTTGATTGTAAAACTTTTTTCATTTATCTTTTCCAGATTTATATACAACTCTCTAAGTAAAGGGTCTGAAAATATGTCTTTATCCTCTGCTTTTTTTGGACTTTCGGATTCTATCTGAGCAATTGTTTCCATATGCCCTCTCATATTTCCCGAAAATGTTTTAAGTTCAAAATTTCCCTGCTCTTCCTTGAGGGTTTTTAATATCACTTTATTGTTTCTTGTACTAATATAACGACAAGGATCCGGCATTAGGGGTAAATACACACATATGGAAGATTTTGTGACGCCTAATTTTTTAATAAAAGTATGTGCAATATTGGCGATAGTTTGTTCGAGTTCACACAGATAAAAATTACCGTATTTAGATAATTCATCTATTAAACTTATCAAAATATCCGGGTTCTGATCTATTAATAAAACTGACGAATTATCAAAATATTGATTTCCCGGACAGACGTATGTCTTAACTTGATATTTTTTACTTATAAAGAGTGGGAGAATTCCAACCATTTTTGTATCTTCGAAGCATGCTAATATAAAAATACTTTTAGGACGAAAGGTTCTCTGGCAGGCTAAAAACCATGCAGGCGAATTAAAGAAATTTTTAAACGGAGATTCATTCCATAACTCTTTCCACTGTACAAGCAAATTGCCGTCAATTGAGGTTTTTATCTGGACTTGGAAACTTCTTTTATTTTTTTCATTTAAATAGAAAACTTCCGGCCTGTATAGGATTTTCTGATCTGGTATTACTTGTTTAAACTGTGATTCGTATAATTGACAAAGCTTTATCTTCCTGTCGGATTTTATTTCAAAAACACGAGTTTTTAAGCCGTTGTCTTTAATATAACTGTTCTTTTTGGCAATATTTAGGGAGTATGGAACGTCGGACCAATAAATTAATTGGTCACCGCCAAAAGCTTTCCTGCAGGCTTCCCTAACCAGAACGTGGTCCACATGATCACCATTTGCAACTGGGCAAAATATTTGAATGTTTTTACTATTTCCTGTGATCTGTTTAATTTCTTGGGCTATTTTATCTATCAGCTCTTCGTCTTCTTTCTTAACTTTGCCGGAATTTATATCAAGTCTGTAAATGGGATGAAGCCTGTCAAATTCAACTAAATATTTTGCGAGTATTTTTCTGACTATATGCGGAGCTTTTTTCCGTCTCCAAAGCGCTTCGGTATATCCAAGGTTATATACTTTTGCATCAATACTATCTAGAGTCCTCTGGTCCTCATCGATGCGTACCTCGAATAATTTTTTCGCATCATCAGATTGACACTGTTTTAAATAGGCCCTTGCCGACAAACTGTTTTTTGCGTCACCGCAACTTGTGAAAATATTAATTACCGCAATATCCACTTTACCTGAAAGGTACAGCATGAACTCTCCGGCAGAAAACACAGCATCGTCAAGGTGCGGAGAGACAAAGAAACATTTCGTTTTATTTTCTATTATTGATTTTATTTCTTCCATAATTAAACGCCCCCTCCGTTAAGAATTTGGTAAGTATATCGACTATATTCCTCAAGAGACTTATGCCAGCTGTTTCTTTTGGAAAATTTTAAGCCCGCAACTTGTAGTCTTCTTCTTAAAGCCGCGTTTTGGGACAAGGTTTGCATAGCACGCGCCAAAGCATTGCTATTAAAAGATTTTACTTTTAAACTAAGTCCCTGGGGAACCCAGGAAAGTCCATCAATTCCAAAAGATATGATGGGCAAACCATGTGCCAAAGATTCCAGGGCAACCGTAGAGAATGTTTCAAACCTTGAAGGGATAACAGTAAATATTGTATTGGAAAAAAGATTATTCTTTACGCTTCCTTCAACTCTTCCAAGCAACTTTATTTTATCTTCTATATCAAATTCTTTAATTATTTTTTTCAATTTATTAATCTCCCCTGAGGCACCAGATCCTGCTATTATCAATTCATATGGAATATGATTTGCAATTTTGCTAAAAGCTTCAATCAACAAATCTAGACCCTTCTGATTTACCTCGATTCTTCCCAAATACAATATATTCTTTTTCGTTTTAACATTATTCTTGGAAATCTTTATCTGGTTGATACCGTTTGGAATGATATTTACATAAGCTTGAGCGTTTATTTGTAAGATTTTTTTCTTGACAGATTCCGTAGGAACAATAAAGTATTTATAGGTTTTTAAGCCTAATTTTTCAATGATTTCAAATGGCAGTCTGTATTTTCTTCTCATATCTTCACCGGATAACATATGAACAAGCCCAATTACCGGTTTTTGCGTAAAAAGTTGAAGAAAGCTGGTTGAAAAAGGAGGAGTGAAACTTTCTATCCACAAATCAAACTCTTGGAATAGAAAATAGAATGGAAGAAAAAAATAGTATATCAGCTGCCCCACCTTTGGGCCCGCTTTTGCAATACCGATACGCTTATATAAAACTTTATCTTGGATTTTGTTTTTACTGCCAGGATATTTCCCGGTTACCACTGTAACTTTAAAATCAGCAGCCAGACTTTTGGCGACCTCACAAACAGCATATGCTCCTCCCCCGCCATAGAAGGGATTATTAACATCATCGTAGCTGGAAATTACAATTTTAGCTTTTTGCATTTTTTTCATAATTTAATGATCCTTTTGGAAGACAAGGATATTTCCCAGATTGGTGAATCCAGTGTTTTTCGCCCCAGGGTCATTTTGCTAAGAACATACCCTGTAAGAAGTGCAAAAGGTGTAAAAAATGGATCATGATACAAAGATTTAAACGTACCAATTAACTTATACTTGCGGGGGATAGTATACAAATGTGTCACATCGCATCTAAATACTTTATTTACGGCAGGCTGGGGTCTTCCAAAAGCGCGCTCGGCAAGTTTTAGATAATCATAAATAGTATTGACCGGCCAATAAAAAATCTTAGCATCATGACAGTATCGGAAACCGTTGGTTTTTTTTGCCATTAGATATAAGTAGAGCCGCTCTTCTGTCGCTTCATCAGGAATATAAAGACTTTTTGCAAATGATCCCCTATATGCAGTTGCGCGTGCGTAGAGGTTCTGTACATGATCGCAGTTCGGAATACTCCAGCGTATTTGATCCCACATCAAATAGCTTGATGCAATTACCCTACCAATAAAGTCTTTGGGAATAAGCGGTAGTTCATGCGCAGAAACCAGTTGGGCTGCCGGATCATTAATAACAGACATAGCAAAACTGTCCAAAAACATATCTCCGTTTAGGCCAATATCAGCATCAAGAACTACTAAAACATCACTTGTATTTTCTTTATAGATCTTATTAAGACGGTAAAATTTGCCTCTTTGATGTTTACCAACAATTAAATGAATTAGCGAAGATTGCCTCATCGCCTCTTTTACAATCCTGGGTGTTTTATCAGTACTACCGTCCGTATAAACTACTATTTTTTCCAAGACAATACGTTCCTGTTTCTGTAGAAGTAAAGAAGCCAGAACATTTTTAATATTTTCTGCTTCGTTAAATGCCGGAATGGCAACAGTTAATGTTGGTTTTTTATTTTTCATATAATTTTTCCCTTGTAATTGTTCCTCGTATAAAACCCTTTCGTGGGAGTAAGAATCCACCGGGAATCATTACGTATTGTGTTGTAAAAAATCTTTGCACTTTTTTCCCAGCTAAAATTCTTTGCCCATTCTTGGCTACCTTTTTCCAATTTTTTTCTTCCCTTTTTATCGGTTAATATTAATTCGATTTTTTTCGCAAATTTATTGACTTGGCCCCATGGAACCAAGTAGCCGCTATGAGGGTTGTTAACCGAATCTCTTAACCCGGATACATCCGACGCAATAACAGGTGTGCCGGAAGCATTTGCTTCAATGACGGTTATTCCCCAACCCTCAATTTTGGAGGGCTGTACAATCAACCAAGATTTTGCCAAAAGCTCCGCCTTGACTCGCTCACTCACTTTTCCGGCAAAACTAACTGCGTTTTGCAAATTGAGTTTATGGACAAGTTTTTCAAGATTAATCCTGCTCTCTCCGTCTCCTGCAATAGTCAGAGTTGCGTCCGAAATATCATTGGTAACTTGACTCATTGCCCGAATTAGAATATCTATTGATTTATAAGGCTTTAATCTTCCTAAATATAAAATTGTAGGTTTTTCGGATTTTTTAAGTGGTTTAAATAATGAATGATCGACACCGGGATTAACAACAGAAATTGCATCCGTTTTGCCGAATCCTATAACTTCCATCGCGACCTTCGACGAATTAGATACAGTTATCATCTTTTTGTTTCTGTAGACAAAAGGCATAAGTTGTCCTTCCAAAAATTGCGCAAATTGCGAAAAAGGAAAAATTAAATGCTTTCTGAAAATATCCTGATGGACATGATGAACCAAACCAATAACCGGTTCTTTTGCATAAAGCGGGCTAAAAAACGGAATACCGTTTTCGGAATCGACAATTACATCAAACTTATTTCTGAATTTGAAAATATAGTAAAGAACCGCCCAGATATAGACCGTATAGCAACCGCCCCGGCGGATAATATTTACACCGTCAATAATCTCATTCCGCGGGGATTTTCCGTCGTTTCCGCAGAAAAGAGCAACATAATTACCTCGTTTGGCTATTCTTTTGGCGATTTCGTGTATATATACTTCCGCTCCACCTGCCCAAACATGCCTTGTATCCCGCCAGTTGAAAATTAATATTTTTTGTTTGTCATTTGCTTCCGGAACCTGCCAGGGGATTGCAGTAAAAACATCTAAGAAATCCCGTATGTTTGTCGTAACCGTTTTTATCGGTTGATACAGAAAATGCGCCAGAATAGTCAGCACAAAGCTTGCGGCACCGACTACAGTCATAACCCGAATGATTTCTACCAAAGACCCGTGATAGAAATAGATGCCAATTACCTGAATAACAGCCATTAATAAACCTAAAATGGCAAAAGCATGTTTGTTGCGCGTTTGGTAAAAAGAAATGATCGAGGTTGACACAGTAAAGAAAAACATGGCAAGTCCATATATTGGAAGAAGATAAAGTATCGGCTCAACTTTAGAGCCCAAAAGGATCGGCACGGTTAAATAACCCAAAACTCCGACTACCAAATATGCAAAAAGGCTGCATATCGTCGTTGCCAAAAGAAGTTGATAAAAAATTATATGGCTGTTTCTTCGCGCTCCTTCTTCCCTGCTTACAAGCGGATTGATAAAACCGCTAAATAGTCCGCCGACAAAAAAGATCATCTTGCCGACTAATGAAATGAGTGCATACTGTCCTGCTTCGGTTGGCGGAAGAAAATGTTTGGCAAGGATTAAGTCGAAGCTTAAAAAGGCGACTGTTGAAATTTTTGTAAATGACGACGTAACAAAAAATTTCGTCGGAAATTTAACAGCCCGTTTTACATCGATATCCAATTTTGCTTCTTTTTGGGATCTGGCAAAAAACCATGCTAGGAGAAAAACAATGAACATTGAAAGTGGAATTGCCGCATAAACATACTGTGTATATCCGGTTTCGATAAAAATCAAGGAACAAACAAGCTTGACAACCGCTTCAATAACAATTAATGATGCAATTATTTTGAATTTTAAAATGCCGCTTAAAAAACCTTCATCAACGGCTCCGACAGTACTTATAAACCAAACCGGGGCAAAAAGAATAAAAGGCATACTCGAAGACGCCCTAAAACAATCTGCAAGCAAGGGTGTTAATGTCAACCAAATAATTGTAGCTATTAAACCTAGTGCTAATGCGCGAAGTCGGGTATGCACCCAGAACTGTTTAACCCCATATCCATATTTGCCCAGAAAATAAGCGAGTTTATGAGTTACTGTCCTTGCCAGTGCGGAGGTTGGAATTGTTACTAAAAACAGAAAACTGCCAATTAGACTAACCAGCCCAAATTCCTCTACGGAAATTCTTCTTCCGAGATAGGCATTATAAATAAAATTTAGAAAATTACCCAAAACGCCTGCTACTACAAGGAAACCTCCGGCGGTTGTACCGGAATTGATTATCACCTTTATTTTCTTTACTTTTTCTTGGATTTTCATCCCCATGAACATACTTCGTATTTCTTTTTGAAAATTGCCGTGCGCTATAGATAAAATATTCATGTATTAAATTAATTTAGAATTTTCGCCGGATTGTTCCTGACGCAAATATTCCCGATTTTGTATGATTTGCTTTTGTCTTTCATCGGTAATGATTCGGGCAAAATAGGCATTATATGGATTAAGTTCAGTCGGTATATGACCATTTGAAGGAGATATGGGTAAATTGTTTGGCGTAAAAATTGGTGGTTGTGCCGGCAGCTTAGTATGCGCTGCTGATGTCTTAAATGGAGGATAATAACCATGAATCGTTTTTTCCCAAAAATGAGGCTTGAGTATAAGCTGTTTAAGGGCAACTACCCCGGCTACACTCATCATTAACCAGTAAAACGGAACTAGAAAAACGTAACGCATGAGAGACCAATGTCCTCTTTTTGCGCATCCGATCATGTAGTAATAAACAAATAAAAAGTTGCCAAACACCAGCGAGAAAACAGCCATATAAAAAATAGGCGCCGGATAAAGAGCTTCAATCGCAGGGCCAACCAGACTGTTTATGGCAAAATAAGAAATAGTCGCCAACCACAGAAACGGATTAATAAACATAGAGGCAATTTTGCCCCCTATGATTAATTGAAAAATTAATGCATGAAAACCATTTGCTTTTATAAAATTAATGGGATTTCTCATTTGTACTAAATAAGTCTGCATGTAACCTTTGATCCATCTTGATCTTTGTCTGAACCAATTACCGACCCTGCTGTTGGCTTCCTCGTAAGTTGTTGAGTCGAAAATTGCTGTTCTGAAACCTGAATTGAATAGGCGGATGCCTAAATCCGCATCTTCGGTTACGTTAAACGGGTCCCACCCTTCCAAACCCAGCAAATAACGGGTCTTGAAATGATTGCTGGTACCGCCCAAAGGGATTGCTGTTTGAATTGACTGCAAACCGGGCAGAATTACATCGAACCAGAGCGAATATTCAGCCGTAAACATTTTAGTCAGGAGATTTTGATATGGGTTGTAGAAGTTAAGCTTTGCCTGCAGGCATATGACGTTTTCGGGTACTTGAGCAAATGCAAGATATGCCTTTTTTAGTTGAGAAGATTCCGGCATATCCTCCGCGTCGTAAATAACAAGGTACTGACCACGCGCCATAGAAAGACCAAAATTGCATGCTTTGGGTTTAGTTTTAGGCGATGCTAAGGGAACAATTACCGTACGTATATTTTGGGGAAGATCTATTCTTCTTACTGCGCTCTGAGTCTCTAAATCGTCTTTTTCCAAAAGGAGTAAAACTTCCAGCTTATCTGTGGGCCAGTCCAATTTCTTAACTGCCTCTACAAAATTTCCAACAACCTCACCTTCTTTATAAAGCGGACATAATATGGAATAGACAGGTAAACTCTGGTCTTGAATACTTGCAAGTTCACTTTCCGAAATTTCAATTTCCGGAGGTTTGGATAAACTTCTCACCACAAGAAAAAGATTAAAAATTACGTCTAAAAAATAAAAAATACTCAGTAGCGCTATTGCAGAAATAAGGAGTCCAAATGATTTTGAATAAAAACCGGCACTTATTACGGATAAAGCAGAAAATAATGCGATTTTTTGCCCGGATGAAAAATTAACAACAGCCGACTTTTTATGATTTAGTGTCGTGTGGGTTAAGTACCTCTGCCCTTTAAACCTTAAGGATGCGCCGCGCAGCATGTTATCACCATCGGGGGCAACGTTTACAGGAGGAATTGCCTTAAACTTTAGAAGAAGTGCATCAAGAACCAATTCCAAACCGTTTCTTACAGAATTTATCTTTGATTGGCCGTTTCGGCGGGGAATAAAATTAATATCATATATTTTGGGCCTAAAACCGGCCTCTTTGGCACGAATTAAGAATTCAAGATCAAATACCCAGGCAGACCTCGGGGTAAATTTAGTACCTTCAAAAACTTCTCTGTTAAAAACCTTTAGTCCGGACTGAACATCGCAGCCTATTTGAAATAATAATCTTCCAAACAAATAACGGAATGTGTAACTTAAATACTTTCTTGCAGCAGGTGTTTTGTATTTGCTTCTGTTGGCAATTACGATGTCACAGTCACCCAAGGCTTCGGCCATTTGCCCGATTGCTTCCGGAGGGTATTGCAGATCGGCATCGATCATGGCCAAAATGTCTCCAGATGCCTGTGAAAATCCTTCAATTAGGGAATAAGCTTTCCCCTTTTTGCCCAATTTCTGATGGATTTTTAGTGGAAAATTATTCTGTTCCTGCTGCAATAACTCCCAGGTCCCGTCAGTTGAATGATCATCAATTACAACAACTTCATAGGGAATATTCTTGCCTCCCAAAGATAAGCTGATCCTGGAAAGAAGCTCGTGAATATTTTCCTTTTCATTAAAAGTCGGTACGACAATACTTATCATATGTAAAAAGGTTTATTTATGATTCTTATCCGGGCAGAAATGGGCAGGTACTAAATAAGATCAAGGAGTAGAATTTTAACACAAATCGGTCTAAAAAAACAACTTATAGTATATAATGCCAAATTGGGTAAGTTATGGTCAATCCTTGCACGCTTCAAGGCTAAAACAAACTGCAAACAGTCTAAAGCCCGTAGTATTGACTTTTCCCTCTTCGCGGGACGCAAACCTCATCCACGATCACAAACCCAGGTTTTTTGCCTGTACGGAATAAACAAAAGGAGAAATTTTTTGTCTAGCGAAGACTCTTCTGAGACTGTCTCAGGCCCAGAATGACCAGACCAAGACCTAAAAGTGCAAAAAGTAAGTTAGTAGATGTTCCTGTTGCTGCCAACACGCCGGGTTGACCTGCGCTGCCTGCTCCTCCCGAACTTGAGCTGCCGCCTCCGCCAGAACCGCCGCCCGGATCGCCTGATCCACCGTTGGGTTTAGGAGAAGGACTTGTGCCGGGCGCAGGAGTTGCGCAGGTGGGACAAGTAATTCTGGTTATGTTTGTATTGAGTTGATTTGTGATATTGACGATTGAAGAACAATCACCGGTATTTACCCCGGTTCCTGCGCCTGTGTTGCCGCTTGCTGAATTGCCTCCCGTGTTGCAGTTCGCATCAACGTTGTTTGAGACATTTGCACTATTGTTTTGGTTGACAGTGGTTTGGTTGTTTTGATTGACGTTGGCACTGTTGTTGCTTCCTGCTGCATTGCCTTCAATGGAAACGTCTACGGCGCGGGCAACATTCAAAATCGCAACAAGCGAGGCGATTGATAAAAGAACGGGAACTGCAAGAATCAGCTTTTTAAATATCATTTATCCGTAATTTATTGAGGCCCCACTTCGCCAAAGCTTCGAGGGGCAAGCAGTTTTTAGATCTATTGAGGCAGTAATCAGGCAGTAGTTTGAAGCAGTTTGAGCATTTTATAGTATGAATTATAAGTTGTCAAGCCCCGTACTAGAATTAAAATAATGAAAAAGGATACAAAAGAAACAACAAGTGCGTTTAGTTAATTCGTCTGCCAAAGGTTAGGCAAATTGTTGGTATAGAGAGCTGTACCAAACCAAGCCCAGTTTTGGTCTTGATAGCATCTTGTTACCAAGAATCATTTAGACAGCAATATCTCGGCAACTCGTTTAGCAGGAATCTCTGCTAACTTCATCATTTCGGGGATAGATTCGCCTAAGCGTTTTTTTATTTTAGGGGAATTTTTCAAAGTTTCATCAATGACCGCAGTTATATTCCAATCAAGATGCTTAATATCAACTACGGTGTCTATACCAGAGTTAGCCAAAACACCATACATTTTATGTGAGTAAGCAATACCTACTACAGGAACAAATGAAGCCAGACCAGCGATGGCCGCATGCATTCTTGAGGCAATTATCAAATCACAATTAGAAATCACACTTTTTAGTTGGCTTGCGTTGAGGCTCTTATTAACTATTTCAACCGAACGTTTATTTTTTACCAGATCCAAAATATCCCGTGCTGTTTCAAAGTCGTCCCTTTTTATCTGCACAACATGAGGTATAAGTACCACTGTTGCATCTAAATTAGTTATCATCCAATCGACAACTTCTGACATCAACTGCAAAAAAGCTCTATAAGAATCTGTATTGTTCCCATATTTGAAACCATATTGGGTCACCAGTTTGCTTACTGCTAGCCCAATCAACTTTTCCCCACGTTGCTTGTAGTCCGGGGCGGGATCATTAGAGGAATTTAATAAAAACGCGCTGTCAGAGACTACATCTACTTTTTTATTAATTCCGAGCTTTTTGAGATAGCCGTAAGATAGCTCGTCTCTCACGGAGAGATAAACACACTTGTTAAAAAACCAACGAGATAGCAGTTTTGCTATCCCGCTGTGAAATGGCCCTACACCCTCGGCATATATAACCACAGGTTTTTTCAGTAAAAATCCGATCGACAAATAGTAAAGCCTCCATAAATAAGGAAATAGTCCGTAATCTTCGCCAAGAACATCACCATCACACGAGATAAACAGGTCGCTTGATGCTAGCTTTTTGATAACTTGATGACTCGTCTTACCAACAAATCTGTAGCGGAGAGCTTCTAGAGTCCAAACGAAACAGTTATATGCAGAAGATAGCAAGTGTCTTAAAGACCGGAGTTTTTCTCTCTGACCACCAAAGGTTTGGATGTACACCACATCGTCAATAGGTTGGCATGAATCTCGATAGATAGTAAGCACATTAAAGGTGGCACCCGGAATATATTTTTTGATAGAACTAACCCTTGATCTTAACAGTGCCTCTGCCCCTCTATTTGTAAAGCCGACGAATGTTGCAATGGTAATATTTGGAGATTTCATTTTTAGCTTATTTCTACTTTAGATAATTTATTCTGAACCCCGTCAGGATCAACCGGAATTTTCTGGAAATTAAAGGAGGTAGATAAGTTGTGGACATAGGAAAGGATATGAAATATTCCTACTAAAGCAAGGTTTGTTATACCAGCGACAACAAGAACTGAAACGACTTGTTCAAGGGAGCTATGAAAAAGAGCGATGCCGACAGCGGCACCAATTGCGTTAAGAATCGAGAGAAGCGGGAAAAGATAACGTCTTAGAGCCAAGTGGTAGATTACTATACTGCTAGCAAGAGTAAAACAGGTAATTGCAAGAGCGTATTGAGGTAAAAGCGGAATAATCACTCTGGCTTTGTCACCCAAAAGAATAGGTACTGTTAGGTAACCGAATAGTCCAAATACGACTGCACCGATCATCACGAAGAATAGTGTCAGGCTAAAAATAGCATAGAAAGTCTTATTGGAACTTTTCCCAGCACCGACATTTTTGCCTACGAGCGGAATCATAAAATTGTTAAAAAGCGCACCTAGAAAATAAATCATTTTACCGCTCAGTGAAAGCAGTGCGTACTGGCCTGCTAGGACGGGATCGAAGAAATGTCTTACTAATATTATGTCAAGGCCAAGAAAAATCATTGTAGCCAATCCTGAAAATGTTGCGGCAATAAAGAAAGACCATTGGAAAGGAAACCGAAGATGATTTCTTGGTTTAAGAGAGACTATTTCTTTTTTCACTACGAGAGTGGAAACAGAAGCGGCAATTAAGATAGAAAGCGGAATAGAACTATAAACCCAATCGCCCTGCCCAAAACTAATCAGCAGAAATGCAAATGCAAGTTTACTAAGCGGTTCAGTCAATACAATTAACGCCGCTTTTGAAAATTTTAATCTGCCCTGAAGAAGGCCTCTGTTTGTAGATAACAGGACACCCAAGCTGAAGATTGGCATAAAAAGCAGTAAAGGAAGCAAGTCGCTAATATTAAAAAAGTTTCTCAAGTATGGAGCAAAGATCAGCCAAATCAGTGAAAGAGTCAAAGATAGAGCAAATCCATATTTTCTTGCTGATGTATAGA
>Ga0209542_10006311_pt1 | contig 23113 bp, 27 predicted proteins | sample RifCSPhighO2_01_FD_184028 | JGI IMG/M metagenome (GOLD analysis project Ga0209542, IMG submission 184028) | Soil microbial communities from Rifle, Colorado - Rifle CSP2_plank highO2_0.1 (SPAdes) (version 2) | ecosystem: Environmental > Terrestrial > Deep subsurface > Rock core/Sediment ... | reverse complement strand
GGCAAAATTCAGCAATGTTTAAACCGTGTTGAGCTAATGCCGGTCCAACCGGAGGCGCAGGATTTGCCTTACCTGCCTGAATTTGAATTTTTACTACCGCTTTTATTTCTTTCGCCATATTTGTTAAGAGCTTACAAGCTCTTAACAAATATGGCGTCCCGTGCCAATTTTGCCAAAGCTATAGCTCTGATTAATGTATTTGAATAATGATTATTAAACTCTCGCAACCTGCGTGCCACGAATAGGGGCTTCCCTAGTTGGACGAAGCGGGTTGCCTCCCAACTTAGTGCAAAATTGGCACTGGGATAACTTCCTTGCTATGCAACTTTTTTAATTTGTAATGAATCAAGCTCCACGGGCGTATCTCTTCCAAACATATTAACCAGCACTTTAATCTTCCCCCGTTCTTGGTCAATTTCTGAAACCTTCCCTTCAAATCCTTTAAATGGCCCATCCATGACTTTTACAGAAGCGCCAATTTCAAAGTCAATTTGGAATTCAGGTTCACCCGCATCCATTCTTTTCTTTAAATCATCAATGTCTTTTTGCGAAACTGGAATCGGTGTAGTCCCCGCCCCCAAAAATCCTGTTACCCTTGGAGTGTTTCGCACCACGTACCAACTTTCGTCATCCACCACCATTTCTACCAGCACATACCCCGGGTAAATTTTTTCTTCAACCGTTTTTCTTTTGCCGTTTTTAATCTTAATTTTCTTTTCTTTCGGTACAATTACATTAAAAATCTTGTCTCCCATATCCAAGCTTTCAATTCTCTGGGTAAGATTTTTTGCAACGGCATCTTCATACCCCGAATAAGTATGAATCACGTACCAATTTTTATTTTGTTCTATAACTTGCTTTGGCATACTAATTTCCTTTAATTAAAATTGCACTCTTTAAGATTGTTGAAAATACATAATCTAATCCACCCAAAAATCCCGCCACCACAAGGGTAACTGCCAACACAACCAGCGTATAGCGCAAAACCTCAGTTCGGCTAAGCCAATTGGTTTTTCTTAACTCAATATATACTTCTTTAAAAAATACCTGTGTTTTTTGTATAATTGTCATGATATTTCTATTGTAACTTCACCCTGGTTAAATAGCAAGAATTGCTAATTTCGCAAAGCGAAATTATTTAACTGGGTAAATTTTTTGTTTTTTAAAACGGCCTTTCGGCCGCCTATGTCTATTTACCTATATACTAGCCGATATATGGACTTGCGTCAATAGGTAAATAAAAAGGGAGTGGTTTATTGCCACTCCCATGTTGTCGCTAATCATTTATTCCCAAAGAGTTCTCGTGGCGATAGTCCACCACTCCCTTCGTAGCCATTTCAAGGAACTCCGGGATATCTTCCATCGGAACACCGTTTTGCAGAAGAATCTTTTGGATCTCCTGATCGGTTTGCGTCCAGACAGAGCCGCCGTTTTGCCTAAGGACCTCCAAAATCTGATCGAACCGCTCGTTTTCCATGACAACCTCCTGATGATGTTGTTTGGTAATCTCACCCTCCTGCCGTCACAACCGTAAGGATCCTCCCTTTCTGCCCTCGGCGTTGAAGCCCTTCACCTAAACGCAGCGCTGCAAAGAAATTTGCCCCTGCGGACTCGACCGCATAAATGCCATGGGAAGCAAGGCATTCAACTCCTTCTCGCGCTTGTTCATCGGTGACTATCCTTACTTGGTTGATTTGGCGAAGATGGTCTGAAATAAGATTAGTTGGGTTTCCTACGCCCAAACCCTCAATGCCCAAAACACCTTTTTTCCCTTTCGGGAAATCAACGTCAATCTCAAACCACCGACCAGGATCCTTCCGGCGAGGGTAGCATTTCAACGATGTTAACATCCCCGCGTTCTTATACAGGAGCAATGCCTCCTCAATGCTCCCTTTTTCTTTTGCGTACCCCTTTCCTTTGGCGCCCAGGTAAGCGTGCCAGAGCGTCAGGGTGGAACCTACTCCTTCCACCGCCACCACCCTTGTTTTGCTCTTTGCGCAAAGAGCCGATCCAATCCCAAATACCGTTCCACCCGTACCCATCCCCGCTACAAAGTGAGTCAGGGGATTTTTGAGGCGCGCAGCGATGGCCTGGCCGAATGTACGCCTTTGGATATCAATGATCAGGGGCTCTTCGTGCTGGTCAAGAAAAACATAGCCCGGTCGTTGACACAACCTTTCAGTTACCGATTGTCTGCCGGCCCTGCCGGATCGGCGCGAGCTTTCTGCTACCACCTCGACTCCGAATTTACGGAGTTTGGCTATGGTGGATTTGCTGGTTTCAGCGAAAACCACCGCAACCACCTTGGCTTCCGGAGCCAATTCGTCAGCAGCCAACCTGACTGCCCTGGCTGTGTTGCCAGATCCATGGACAACAACGGCTTTGGTCCGGGCCGTCACTTGCCCCGTGTCCAAGTATCGAGCCAAAAGACATCGCCCGATAGAGGTTTTGATACCCGCCGGAAGCTTGTCCGCCCGCAACAAGACAACATTCATTCCCCCAACATCAATTGAATCAAGGGAAACAGACATCGCCCTTCTGCGCTCAAGCCGAATTGCTCTTTCATAGTGAGACATTCTCTCCTCCTTTTTTAAAGTACGAATAGATGGGCTCCGGAGCGGGGTTTGAATTCCCCCGCCCCGGAGCTTAGCCACAACTACTTACCGTGCTTGTGGCAATGCACGCGCACCTTGGCGCGAACGGTGATTTTCATATCACCCTCCTTTCTAAGCCCTAGGAAGAAGTTTCAAGAATCTTTAAGGAAGTCCTAAAGATTTCTCTGTCCTTGGGCTCTTGGAGTTTTCTTTACCAAGAAAGAAAACTCGGAAGAGCCCAACGACTATAAATAGATACGCTCCACCTTCTCCGGAATACGGCTCAAAAACTCGTATTCGCTTTGTTTCGCAATTTTACAAACCTCTTCAAGCTGTATTTCTTCCTTTCCCTGCTTTCCAAAAATAACTGCCTCGTCACCCGTTGTAATATTTTTATTGCTACCAATATCAACAAAACAATTCGTCATAGACACTCCACCAATTAAAGGATATTTCTGCCCCCTAATTAAAATGCTTCCCCCATTAGTAATTTCAGAATCAAGTCCATAAGAATAACCCGCAAGCAAAACGGCAATCCGGGTTTTCCGTTTGGCGACAAACTTCCTTCGATAAAAAATACTCTCGCCTTTTTCTAATTCTTTTATGCATCCGACTCTAGTCTTGAAAGCTACTGAAGGTAAAAGATTTATTATTTTTTCATTCTCCGCTTCTTTTGATGGATAAAAACCGAAAAGTGAAATACCAAGACGCACCATGTCGAAGGAAGACTCCGGGGAAAGAAAAGCCGCTTCGCTTGAAGCAATGCTCCAAAGCGGAATTTGAATTTTTTCTTTTTGGCAGGTCTCTTTAATAGACAGGAATCGCTTAAGCTGGGTCTTGTCGAATGCTTTATCCTCGGTAAGGGTGCTAAATACCCCTTCAATCTTTATATTTTTTGATTGCCAAACAAAACGCATGAATTCCAAGGATTCTTGGTAAGACACACCAACGCGTCCAAAGCCAGTATCGATTTTAATCCACACACCGCTTACAGCTTTAAGTGCCTTAGTAGCACCCTCAAAATCCTGAAAAGCTGAATACGTAAAAATAGCCGGGCAAATTTTATTGGTGACAAGTTTTTCAGCATCTTCAAAACTATATATTCCAAGATTTATAATGGGTTTTGTGATTCCGCCTTCTCTCAAGGTAACGGCTTCCTTCACACCGACAACGCCAAATGCATCTACCTCTTTTTCAATGGTATTGGCCACACCCAAAACACCTAAACCATAAGCGTTGGCTTTCAGTACCGCCATTAATTTGCTCGGCTTCGTTAGTCGTTTCATAAGGACAATGTTCTTTAATAGATTGCCTTTATTGATTTCAATCCAAACCAGGGGCTTTTTAATTTTTTCTTCACTATTTATAAGTTTCATACGTTTATTTTTAATATTTTTACTAACAACAAAAAATCCCTTCTGAAAAGGGATCGATAGTCTAAATTATTTAAAAAAGTTAAATATTAAACATAACCAATCTCTTTTCGGAAGAGTTGATTATGATGATGCATTTTTTGGATAGCTTTTTTGTAACCGCCTTCTTTGCCATTAAGCCATTTGGAAACACGGGCAACGGTGGTTGAGCTTAATCCGGTTTTTTTCTCAATAACTGAATACGGGATTTTTTTGGTAAGCATTTGAGCTGCCGCAAATCGTTTGGTAAATTCGGTGATTTCTTTTTCGGTCATCAAATCACGCAAAAATCGCTTGGCCTCGTCTTGAGTTTTAAGCGTTAAAATGGCGCTGATTAATTGTTCGGTTTCTTTACTATTTAAGTTCATATTATAGACATCGCATTTCAGAATTGAACTCCAAGATCTTGCCGGATTTGCCAATCTTGGGTAGGTTTCACAAAAAACTGGTGAGCCGTAAGCGACGGCTACGCCTCGCCAATTTTTTGCTCCAAGCCACCCAATATTGCCAAACCTGCGGCGACTTAAGTCCAATTCCGAAATGTGATGTCTATTCCACTTTAGCAAAGTAAAGCGTTCCTGTCAAGCATTTTGCTAAAATTTACAACAAAAAAGCCCGGCAATCAAATCGACTGCGGGGCCATGGATTCTAGTGCTTGAGCCCTATCCTCAGGCAGATTACCCATGCGCACTTCATTGAGTGCGCTGGCAATATCCGCCGGTGAATACGGGACGAAGCTAGCCAAATTAGCGAGCTCTATCCGAAGACGATTTCCACAAACCAGAACATCCATACTGTCTTTGGTATGGGCCAGATAAACACCATAGACATAATCGCCGGTTTTCGTCGCATGAAGAGACAAAACCGTTTGCCCGGAAGTGAAACTGCCAAGCAGCTTCTGGCGGTTGCGATCAACCTCCTTGATTCTAGATTCATTGACCATTGGTATCTCTCCTCTTGCCAGAATTTCCAAAATTGTAAACGCTACTTGCTACTTATACACTAAAGATTTTGCCATGTCAATACCAAACAAAAATTGCCCCATGGGCAATCAAGCGAAGATGTTGCAGGCAAAAGTGCGCGCTCGCCTTGGTTGCCGTGCGCGAGTGCGGACGGCGTGAATTTTGCCAAGGTCTGGCGGAAAATTCCCGTTCGCGCTCGGCGCGGGACGAGCCCGAGCTGAGCCGTTTCGGTGGAAAACGGCTGCGTCACTTTTGCCTGCAATATCAGAGCGACCTATATCTCAAACTCTTGCTTGAAACTCGGAATCTGCACTTCAACATCAGGATGCGCTTGCCCCACCACCAATTTAAACGCTTCCGCTGAAGGCATTTCTGTGTGTACTAAAAATATTTTCTCAAGGCCTTTGATGTTATTTACGTAATGTAGTAAATCTTTTTGATCGGCGTGGGCTGAAAGTTCGTTTAAAGTAATTACTTTGGCTTTGACTTCATAGGGTTGGCCGTAAATATTAACCCCGTTAGAAACACCGCCCGCGCTCTGCGCACCCGAAGGGCCTGTGGGCGGGCTGTTTCTAACGGGATGAACCTGGGCTTTACTTATTTCAAGAATTTTCCTACCAAGCGTATTTTCTGCCTGATAACCGGTAATCAAAACAATATTATTAGGGTCGGCTATATTATTTTTTAAATGGTGCAAAACTCTTCCGCCTTCACACATTCCGCTGCCGGCAATTACTATATAGGGGCCGGGTTCATCATTAATTCTTTTTGATTCTTCAATGGAAGCCGTGGTAGTCAAACCATCAAAGAAAAATGCTTTCTCGCCTTTTTCACCAAAATCTTCCCAAAATTGTTCGTCAAAATCACTGGTGTAAGTATTAAACACTCGGGTAATTTTTTGTGATAACGGGCTGTCTACAAAAATGGGCAGAGCGGGAATTTGTTTTGTATCCAACATTTTATGTAACACATATAATAATTCTTGGGTTCTGCCTAATGAAAATGCCGGCACAATAATTTTACTTTTTTGGGCCACGGCCTGTCGCACAATAGTTATCAGCTCGCCTTCTAAATCTGCCACGGGTTTATGAATTCTGCTTCCATAGGTTGCTTCGGTAATTAACGTTTGGGCGCTTTCCACCACATATTCCGGGTCGCGTAAAATAGGTAAAAAGTGCCTGCCTAAATCTCCTGTAAAAACTAAACTTTTCTTCTCGCCATTCTCTGTTATTTCCAACAAAGTTACGGCGGAGCCCAAAATATGCCCTGCATCATAAAATTTAAAACGAATACTTTGGGTTAACGGCGTCCACTGCCCGCTCAACCTAAAATATGGCACGGGTTGAAAGTGGCCACTGACTTTTTTTACATCTCTTTGAGTGTAAATAGGCTCAATTTTAGCTTCTCCAGGCTTTAAATGCTTATTATAATATTCAGCATCATTTTCTTGAATATTGGCAGCATCTTCTAAAATAAAATTAGTAATATCGGCAGTGGCGGCAGTGCAATAAATCTTTCCCGTAAAACCTTCCCGCACCAGCACCGGCAACATTCCACAGTGGTCCGCATGAGCATGCGAAAGTATCACAGCATCAACTTTATCTGCATCAACAGGAAAATGTTCGTTTAATTCATTTGCAACACTGCGCTTGCCCTGGTGCATTCCGCAATCTAAAAGCAGACTGAACCCCTCAGTTTCTATTAAGTATTTAGACCCCGTTACCGTTTGTGCCGCGCCGTAAAATGTAATTTTCATTCATTTAGTATAACAAAAAAGTCGTCCAGGGGCGACTTTTTTGCTTATAGTTTTACAGAGAAATACCTGAACTCATCATTTTTTTCGTAAGCGTTTTCTGAATTTCTTCACGGGCTTCATTGATAGCTTCCTTCAAAGCACTCTGCTGGTCTTCAATACCCAATTCGGGGTTTAGCACAATTTCTTCAACGCCAAAATTACCATTCATCACCACCTTCACTCCCCTTTTTTCTATAGTCATTCGTTCTTTCTTAAATTCATCTTGCATCTTTTTTAGTTCATGTAGCTTCCCCAAGTTTTTAAATGCATCAAACATGGTTTTAAATATCTAAAGTCACTCGCAAGCTCGCTCCTTAGAAACCCACGGTTTCTAACGTGTCCGCTCTGGAATCCTCGCGGCACTGTTTTCCTTCACGGGGAAATACCCAATTTCCCCGACCCCCTTTTTAATTTAGACATCTAGCTAGATGTCTAAATTCTTTACTGACTTCGCGTGGGTTTGAATGAATTTTTTTCTTGGTTCCACCTCTTCCCCCATTAAAATATCAAATGTTTTGTTGGCCTCATTGCCGTCGTCAACTTTCACTTGCAACAACAAACGGTTTGCGGGATTCATAGTTGTTTCCCAAAGCTGTTCTGAATTCATTTCTCCCAAACCTTTGTATCGCTGTAAACTTACGCTGGTTTTACCAATTTCTTTTACCACTTTATCTTTTTGCTCTTCAGTGTATGCGTAACTGGCAGATTTTCCGGAAGAAATTTTATACAGCGGTGGCTGGGCAATGTAAATATAACCTGCTTCCATTACCGGCTTAAAGTGCCTATAAAATAATGTTAGCAACAATGTGCGGATGTGACTGCCGTCAACATCGGCATCAGTCATAATAACAATTCTATGATACCTTAAATTTTCTATGTTAAAATCTTCAGAAATAGCGGTGCCCAAAGCAATAATCAATGCTTTGATTTCTTTGTTAGCCAGCATTTTGTCTAATCTGGCGCGTTCAACGTTTAAAATCTTACCCCTTAATGGCAAAATAGCCTGAAAACGCCTGTCGCGCGCCATCTTGGCGCTACCACCAGCCGAGTCTCCCTCCACTATATACAATTCAGATTCCTGTGGATCTTTGCTCAAACAATCAGCCAATTTTCCCGGCAACTGCAAACCATCCAAAACGCCCTTTCTTAAAACCGTAGCGCGGGCGGCTTTGGCGGCCAAACGGGCCTTGGTGGCTAAAATACAGTTTTCAATGACTGCTTTGGCATCAGATGGGTTGCGTTCCAAATAATCTGCCAAGGCTTCGGCAACGGCGTCTTCCACGGCGTTTTTAGCTTCCGGGTTGCCTAATTTTGCCTTAGTTTGGCCCTCAAACTGCGGATTGCGGATTTTAACTGAAACCACGGCCGTTAAGCCTTCACGCACATCTTCTCCGGTAAAGTTTTCGTCTTTTTCTTTCAAAAAATTCTCGCGCCTGGCATACGCGTTTAGGCAACGGGTTAATGCGGTTCTAAAACCTGAAATATGAGTTCCGCCTTCCGGTGTAAAAATATTATTGGCAAACGATTGCTCGGTGCATTCCATTTCTTGAGTATACTGAAAAGCGGCTTCCACAAAAATGTTTTCTTTGGTGGTTGCCACAAAAAAGATGTTGCTGTGGCGAGGAGTATTACCCATGACCAAGTATTTTACAAAACTGCCCACTCCCCCTTCAAAATAAAAACCATAACTGGATTCATCGCCCTTCTTTCTTTCATCGCGGAACAAAATTTTCACGCCCTTGGTTAAGTAAGCCTGATGGCGTAAATGCTGTAATATTTTTTTGGTATCCCACTTTATTTCCGGGAAAATTTGCGGATCGGCATCAAAGGTAATAGTGGTTCCGGTTTCTTTTGAATCCCCCACTTTTTTTACCGCGCCCTTTGGAGCTCCGCGGAAATATTCTTGCATGTACAATCCCCCATCTCGCTTTACTTCAGCTTGCATAAAAGTGCTAAGCGCACACACTACGGAAACTCCCACGCCGTGCAGACCACCGGAAACTTTATAAGCATCGCCGCCGAACTTTCCTCCGGCGTGCAAAGTGGTCAACACCGTTTCCAAAGTTGATTTTCCTGTGTCAGGGTGCTTTTCAACCGGAATACCGCGGCCATTATCAGAAATTTTTACGCGATTATCCGGCAATAATGTAATTTCAATGTTATCAGCATGGCCAGCCATGCTTTCGTCTATGGAATTATCAACCACTTCCCAAATTAAGTGGTGAAGCCCGTCAATTCCCGTTGAACCGATATACATTCCAGGGCGCATCCGCACCGGTTCCAACCCCTTTAAAACAAAAATGTCTTTGGCAGAATATCCTGCATTCTTTTTAGATTTTGTAACTTCTAGCGCATCAACTGGCTGCTGTTTAACTTCAGTTTTTCTTTCCGGCGCTTTTTCTGCTTTTATTTCTTTATCCTCTTTTTTAATATCTTCTTTCGGTTCGGCTTTCTTTTCAACCTTAACAGGAGCTGGCTTTTCTGCTTTTGGTTTTGCCTCTTTAGGTTCTTTCGCAATCTTTTTTACTTCCTTTTTCTCTTCGTCTTTATCTTTTATACTTAATTTCATAATTAGATTTTAGGTTTTGGGTTTTAGGTGTTAGTAAATACGAATTCGTATCTAATATCCAACACCGAATACCTAACACCTATTTTAACATTTTACCAAACTTCAAGGATGTGAGCAACTATTGACATATATACAGACAGGTGTACAATTACATCAGGTTCAGGGTAGTTCTATCACTTTCATGGGAGATTCGCCGTGGTTTCAAAGCAAGCGAAGACTAGAATCGTCCAGACCGGAGTTCACAAGGAAAGAGCCACAGAATGGCTACGATTGTTAAGAGCCGAACTTGACGCCAGCGAGGCCCAAAGCCAACTCGCAGGATTGCGGGCAGAGCTCCGAAAGGGAGGGCTTAAGCCCGAAGACATTGAAATCGGTTTAACCGACGAAAAATTGGAACAACTCGCCAAGTGCGAGTAACCCCCTCGGCCGTAGCCCTACGGGCGAGGCACAACCAGGTCCCAAGTAGCTTATGTTACATGGGTCTTTTTTATTATTTTCTAATAAGGAAATTGACGTTAAGATTTTCTATTGGTATATTATATTTAGTTTCTTTTTTTCGTTGTCATTACGATGGCAACATTCTCTGGCTTGAGGAGACAGACAGATGCGAAACAGCGCTTCCCAAAAACCAGCGCGCTGGTACAAAAGCCCTCCCCTTATCTGCGCGTTCATCGCCATTGCGATCATGGTCATCGCCCTGGCCGTTGTTGTGATTAACGGTGCAATCACGGGATTCAACCCTACAACACGCGCAGAGTACTGGACACAAGAACTTAGCCAGTACACCGTGCTTGGGGCAGTCATTGTCTTTGGCATAGGAGTCATTCTCTACATCCGCCAAAGCATCCTCCGGGCCACTGATAACGGCAAGAAAGCGCCTCGTGGAAAGCGCATCTAAAGCCCTGAAGACAACGGGTCGTTCAGGGCTTTTTTTATGTAAAAAACTATCTTACAACTGCGCTCAATTCCCCCTTCGTCTTCTCCACAATTTTTTCGTGGATCACGTTTACCTCTTCATTGGTGAGAGTTTTTTCTAATGAACGGTATACAATATTAAAGGTATAAGATTTTTTATCTGCGCCAAACTTTTCAGCGTTTTCGTATTCATCCACCAGCTTTACTTCTTCAATCAAGTTTTCCGCCACGTCTTGTACAAGTTCGTAGTAATTGTTCAAGCTGATGCTTTTATCAATAATAAAAGAAATGTCGCGCTCAACAGCCGGGTATTTGCTGACTTCTTTATATTTATTTTCTAAGTTTTTTAGTTGCTCTTTAATGCGTCCATCTTCTGACCAAAAAAGACGGATATCCGGTATTTCCATTTTAGCGATAGCCAGCCGCTCCAAACCAAAACCAAAGGCCCAACCGTTGTAACCTTCAACGCCGAAATTTTTCAAAACAATTTTTTTAGGCATACCTGAACCCAAAAGTTCCAACCATTTTCCATTGAACTCCAGCTCTACTTCCAGCGAAGGATCGGTATATGGAAACTTATCTTCATTAAATCGGAATTTTATATCTTTATCGAAACTTCTTACTATTACCGACAAGGCACTTTTCAAATCATCAATCGTCAACATCTCTTTGCTGTCAGGGGTTAAATACAAACCGCCAAACTGATGAAACACATTCATATGGGTTTTATCTATTTCGTCTTTTCTGTATACTTTCCCGTGGCAGAATGTGCCGAAAGACTCCTGCTTGGCAATTTTGGCTTTAATTTCAGGGTGGTTTAAATAGTAATACCACATCACCGTGTCATGGGTACGCAACACATTCTTTTCGTCAACATAATACGTGTCTGATTCACTGCGTGCCACATGGTCTTTGGCAAAGTCAAACAAATCAAACAAAATTTCTGTGGGAATGACTTCAGGAATTATCACGTTGTCAAAATCAGCAAATTCAGGAATGGCCAATACCCTGTCGACAATTGCCTTCAGTGGACTACCTTCGGTGCGAGACAAATCCGGCAACGCCAAAACGCGTTTTAACCGTTCGGCTTTAATGTCGGTTCTTTTTTGAATATCAGCCAACAGCGCCTTTTCTTGGGTAGTATCAATGAAAATATCTTTATGCATGGCAATTTTTATTTAAAAAATGACACCGAGTACCACCCGTAGGCGGTGCTTGGTATTCATTATTATCCTTAATTTTAACTTAAAAAGCACCAAAAAACAAGGCAAAAAGCCTTGTTTTTTGGTGCTTTTAATAAAGTATTATTCAATAAGGAGCAGGGCCAACATTGCCAATACTCCAACAATCACCGCAATAATTTGGAATATGGAATAGTTTATTTCTTTAGTTTTATGAAGTTCCGGAATTAAATCAGCAACGGCAATGTAAATAAACCCGCCGGCGGCAATTGGCAAAACCCACATTACTAAACCTTCTCCGGCTTGGCCCAGCACAAATGCAATGATAACTCCTACTACTGCGGTAAGCGCTGACAAAAAATTAAGCCATAGCGCACGCTTTCTTGAAAATCCTGAATGAAGTAAAACGGTGAAATCCCCCACCTCTTGGGGAATTTCGTGCAACATAACCGCCAAAGTGGTGGCGATCCCCAACGGCACACTGACCAAAAAACTTACTCCAATAATAATGCCATCCACTAAATTGTGAATCCCGTCAGAAAAAAGCACCAAGTGCCCTACCGGATGAATATGCGGCTCGTCTACATCTTGGCCATGATGATGCCAATGCAAAAATTTCTCCACCACAAAAAAAAGAAGAATTCCCAAAATAACCAAAACACTGGCCGCCGCCGGATTGGTGAAACTCTCAAAAGTTTCGGGGATAAGATGAATGAACGCATCCCCCAACAATGCTCCCACCGCCAAACTGACAAAAATAAAAATATATTTTTTAATAACTTCTTCTTTTAACGCAAGCAGGAACACTCCGGTTAAGGATATGCTACTTACGATGAAAACGCTCAACAAACCATAGATATATGTTGTAATCATGTATTTTTAACGATTGTTTGCACACGAATGGCACAAGCCATAAAATTCTAAGGCGTGCATAACATTAAAAAAGAGTTTATTTTTTGCTATTATTTTTTCTTGGTGTTCTAAATTTTCTTTTACGATAACATCTTCTACCCTATTACAATCCAAACAAACGATATGATGATGGTGCTTCGCCCCAGACAATTCATAGCGCATTATCCCATCCCTTAATTGAACGCCGACCGCTAATTTTTGGCTTTGCAAAAAATCTAATTCTCGATATATGGTAGTTTTATTTGGATATATTTTTTTACCGGACAGTATTTTTTTTAAATCAACATACGACAAAGGCTTTCTGCTTTTTCCCAGCATTTCTATGATGGCGCACCTTACGGGGGTGATTCTAAAACCACTAGCTCGTAGTTGATCTGTTATGTTTACATTCTTCTTCATATATCTATTATAATGCAACTTGGTTGCATCTGTCAATAGAGCCCAATAAAAAACTTCAATCCGCGGATTGAAGTTTTTTATGTAATTATTATTCTTCGCTTATTTCCCCGCTATTTTTCTTATCATTATCCTCGTCTTCTTCGGTTAAAAACCCACCGGCCTGCAACGTCCATAACTTTTTATACAAACTGTCCGGATTCTCCAATAAAACGGCGTGGCTTCCCTCTTCAATAATTTTTCCTTTATCTACTACAATAATCCTATCCATTTTTTGAATGGTGCTAAGCCGGTGGGCGATAACAATGGTTGTTTTACCTTCCATCAATGTCACTAGAGCGTCCTGAATAAGCATCTCGGAGTGCGAGTCTAAACTGCTGGTTGCTTCGTCCAGCACCAGTATCGGGGCGTTTTTCAAAATAGCGCGGGCAATGGCCACCCGCTGGCGTTCTCCACCCGAAAGCCTGATTCCCCGCTCACCCACCAGTGTTTCCAGCCCCTGGGGCAATGTTTTGATAAACTCATCGCAATGGGCAGCTTTAGCAGCTTTTTCTATTTCCTTGCGTGAGGCACTAGGTTTTCCGTACGCAATATTTTCTGCTAGTGTCCGATGAAATAAAACAGGATCTTGTGGCACCAGTGAAATATTTTTACGCAAACTTGCTTGAGTGCCTTTGGCGATATCCTGGCCGTCAACTAAAATACGACCCGATGTTGGCGAATACAATCTTAGTAGCAACCGCACAAAGGTAGTTTTGCCGGCACCCGATGGCCCAATCAATGCCACTTTTTCCCCCGGCCTTATCGTAACATTGATATTTTTCAGCACACTACGCGTGTCGTTAAAACTAAACTGAAGATTATTAAATGTAATTTCTCCCTGCGTGACTTCTAAATCTTTTGCCTGGGGTACATCCTGGATTTCGTGGGGCAGCGTCATAATTTCTACCATTTCTTTGGCATCGGCGTAAGCTTCATAGGTGTCGCGAACAATTCTGGTAAAACCCCACAGCTGGTCAATTAAGTTGCCCGCGTATGACTGCAATAAAACGAATACTCCCACCGTAATAATACCAAGGTTCCAGTACCTGATGGCAAAATAAAATAGCACAAGTTCGATGCCAAACGATAGGGCGCTTTGCACAGCATTGACCGTGGCATCTAAATTCCACCTAAAATTTGTAAGTGAAGACTGTTCGCCGGTGACATTTTTATATCCGCGCTTTTCTCTCAAAACGCCATTGAATAAGGTAACCGTATTTTGATTGGTAATAGTGTCTGCCAAATATCCGGTAGCTTTTGAGTCAACTTCTGCCGCCCGTATATCATACTTTAATTTCCATCGGGAAAAGATAATGTTAAATGTAAGGAAAATCGTAACCCAGACCAAAACAACTAAATCAATCCATTTATTAATAAAAAAGAGCACTACCAAAACACCAATAACCCTGACAACCAATGGCAGTAAGTGCCATATAATATTATCTGAAAGACGTTCGAAAGCCCGGCCAAAACGATTCACCCGCTGTACCAGCGAGCCCACAAAGTTATTGGTAAAAAAGTTATAGGAATGTTCAATAAGATGACTATATGCTTGCTGTTTCAAATTAGCCATCGTCATCGGCTGGTAAACATTATTGGCAAATTCAGCAATACGGGTAAAGATCCATGCCAGGCCATGAAGTAGCCCAATGAAAATAATAATGCGTAAAAGAATTTGAACAATCGAAGAGGTATCGCCGCCTTCGAAGATAACATCAAAAAATCGCTTATAAAAAAGCGGCGTAATAATATAAAGAAAATTGGTTGCCACTACGCCAAAAATGATCAGAAGCAATTTCCACTTTTGTGGCGCCATTCCCCTCCAGAAGGCTTTTAACACATCTAGAACGGTAACTTTTGGATAGATAATTTTGCCTTGCATAGTAATATAGTACCACAAAAAAAGTCCGGGCATAAATACCCAAACTTTTTTATTTTAAAAATCTATTTAATAACACTCCCGGGAAGAACTTCTTTGTCCGGATTGAGCAATACAGGCCCATTGTTATCGGCACACAAAATCATTCCCTGGCTTTCCGATTCTCCCATTTTTTTTGCTTCAAGATTAAACACAAACGGGCACAACTTCCCCACCAACGCTTCCGGTTCGTAAAATTTGGCGATTCCGGCGAGAATTTGCCGTTGGATTGTTTGGCCCGGCTTTCCTTCGTCAGCGCCAAAATCAACCTGCAGTTTCAATAATTTATTTGAATCTTCAACTTTTTGCGCACTAACAATTTTCCCAATCCGCATTTCTACTTTTTTAAAATCGTCTATGGTAATCATGTTACTTTTTCTTTTCTTCTTTCATGGTTCTAGGGTCCAGGCGTTTGGCCAAATTCCAATTCCGCACAATCAGTTTTTGGTGAAAATCCTTAAAATGTAGTTTTGCCTTTTGAAATTTTTTTGAAATATAGTCTTTCACCCCGTTAGAAGTCTGGGCAAAAAATAATTTTCATGCAAATTATTTTTTGCTTGCCCTTATTAATTCTATTACTATCTGCATCATGCCCCATTAGAATTTTCCTTTAATATCCAAACTTCTAACGGGGTTCATATTATTCAGTCTGCTTGGCTTTTTCCTCATAGGAAATCACGATTTGATCCTCATCATATAATACCGTGTTTTCAAAATCCTGCGTTTCTTTTCCGTTAATGGTTTGACGTATCGTATGAGTATCGTCCACCTTGTAATCAAGAATTTGGTCTTTGCTGTAGGTTTTGTTCCACACGGCAAAAAAATCGGACAACTGGAAGTCCCGTTTTTCCGGCGATTCAACGTGGATTACGCCGGTATTGTCATGGGTATGCAGCGCATTCATACAACCGTCTACGATACCAATATCCGTGGGGATTTCCTGTTTTTGACCGTTAATGATAATTTCCAGATTCGGGTGGATATGAAACTCAGTAGCCATATCCGTAGTACAAGTCATTGCAACTTCCCGGTTTGTTTTTTTTGAAGGAGGAATTATGTAATCCCAAAAAATAATCGGCAAAAAAACAAGCGCGGTCAGGCCAATAATACCCAAAACTATCCATAGGGTTTTATCTTGATCGTTTCCGTTCATTAGTCTACTTCTTCGCGCTTAATGCGTTATCTATAGCCGCCTTGAAAGCAGCGTAGGGCTGAGCTCCAACGATAATGGTGCCATCTATAGTCCCATTGGAAGTTGATTTTCCTACAAAAAATGACGGCGTACCGGAAACTCCTGCGGCTTTGGCATCGGCAATGTCTTTATTGACTTCATCGCTGAATTTGGCCGAATCCAAGCATTGCTGGAACGTGGCGGTATTCAAACCTAAGTCTTTTGCGATAGTGCCAAGGTAAGAAACCGGCATTCCATTTCCATTTGAAGTGGTTTTTTTGAATATTTCGTCGTGGTATTTGTAATACATTGCATCCCCGGAGACGGGCAATCCGGCAGAGCCGGCCTCGCTCGCATCTGAACCCTGGTCTTTGGCGCATTCTGCTGCCAACGCCTCGGAAGTTGCCAAAGGGTTATGCCCTGCCACAGCGATAAAATCTCTGAATACCAACTTTAGTTTACCGGTGTCTATATAATCTTTTTTAATTTGAGGATACACTTGGTCAAAATGCCTTTTGCAAAAAGGGCATTCGTAATCTGAAAACTCAATCATGGTTATTGGGGCATCTTTGTCACCCAATACGGCATCATTATCAACGGAAACTTTTACCGGCGCGCCGGCTTGAGGAACATTATTGTTAACTTGGACACCTCCTTTTTGGGCATTCATATACAAAACAGTGCCGCTCACAATAAGACAAACGACAATAACGGACGCGCATACTAAAAGCAAATTTTTATTGATACCCGCTGTGGTATTTTGCATAATTATGTTTTTTAATAATTAAATATGTACTTATAGTATAGATTAAAAAGCGAAAACAAGCAATTTGTATTGCTTGTTTTCGCTTTTTAATAATTATTTGTGTCCAAATCCACGATGCATTTTTCCTAAATGCAACCCAAAATTAAGGTAACCCGCTGGAATATTGTTATCGCTAACCCACTGTTTTAAAGATTCCATTTGAGTCTTCATCGCAGCTTTAATTTCTTGTTTTGTTTTACCGTGCAAGCTTGTTTTAAATGCTTCAAGCTCTGCAATTTTCGCCGTAATTTTATTTGCCTGGTCTTGGGTCAATTTACCGTCCGCAACCGCTTTACTGATGCGATCGGCTAACTTTTGTTCCATGCTGACATGCATTTGTGTTTTTTGGTCATCAAACACTTTTTGCACATCAGTTGGATTAAGGTTGAATTTTTGCGCAATAGCATTTACCAGATTTGCCATTGGATGTTGGGCATTTTCTGATGCTGCAGAAACGGTCATCACACCCCCAAATGTCGCAAAAACCATCACGGGCAGAATTACATATAAAAGATATTTCTTTTTCATGGTGTTATATAGTTAGAATACTATTAGAATGTTTCCGACCTTTCTAACTATTAATACACCCTTCTATTCTTTTTTATTTCATCAGACTCCCCTTTTTGTGAGATTTGAAAATGCGTCTATCTTCTTTTATTTTCTTCATTATCCTTGCTCTTATTTGATGCTCTTGCAATTCTCCCATAATAATCATCGCATCCCCTTCTTTAATATTCTTTAATGAAGGAAAATCTTTTTGATTGGCTAAAACGCTAAATGTTTTTTCGGTAGGAGTTTTTATTTTAAAACCATCTTCATCTAATTCTGACACAAGCCCATGGTATAGATTTTTAATAGGCGGAGCACCATACCTGTTATAAAAATCTCCCAGCACCGGCAAACGGCTATCTTGGGCACTGGCAAATAACATGGCGTGCAACGGAGTTGCCCCCACCAGAAAACTCCCTATTAAGACCGCCACAATAACCCCGCATAATGAAACCATCATTGGTCGGCGGTAAACAAATGCAAAATGTTCAGCAAAAAATTCTAGTAAAAAGATTAATACAGCCGATAATAAAACCAATACCCACGGAAATGAACCCAATAATATTCTAAGTCCTGCGAAGCCAAATTCGGGTAAAAACCAAGCTCCACTGGTGCGCAAAGAAAATATTGTGAAACTGGCAAGGTAAATGATAAATAAAAACAATGACACTAAAAACAATCCCAAGAGTACCAAGCGCCCAACAAAATACGCCCTGGATTTCATTTTAATATCCCCGCTTTTTATTTTCTCAATAAGTTGTTTTTCTATATTATTTTCCATATTGGAAACCTTCTTGTTTAAATATTTCTTGCATCATATCTTTTGCCCGCTTTATTCTTATACCTACCGTGGAAACGGGAATTGCCATAACATCAGCAATTTCTTTGTAGCTTAATTCTTCTATATAATACAAAATAATGGGTTCCTTGTATTTTACTTCCAACTTATTAACGCATACCTCAACCAACTCTTTCATTTCTTTTCTTTCCAGTTGTTCGCTAATGCCAATGTCTTTAGAAGCATAGTGCGGAAAAAACGTATCCAGATTAAAAATGGGCAGAAACCTATTCTGGTTTTTCCTTAATGTGTTCACAAATTCATTGTGAGCAATACGGTAAAGCCACGGTGAAAACTTCCTTTTTGTATCAAAACTTTGGATATTTACGTAAGCTTTGATAAAAACTTCCTGCACGATATCCTTCGTTTGATCGGCGTCAGAAAGGAACTTTCTGGCGTATCTGGTTATTTTGTCTTGATATCTGTTAATGAGAATGCCGAAAAATTCAGACTTCCCCGATTGAACCAGCCCGGCTATTTGTTCGTCTTCCTGTTGGGAATCTTTTGGGTCCATAGTATTACTACAATAATGTCGCAAGTTTCTTTCAAAGCAAAAAACACCCCACTAACCCTACGCCCCATTTACTGCTCGCCAAGAACTTGATCTATGGCAGATTTAAACACCGAATACGACTGAGCGCCGGTTATAAGTTTTTTACCGATAACGGTTCCCGGAGTACCCCTGATGCCGTATGTTTTGCCCTCGGCCTTATCGGCATCAATAGCACTTTGATATATTTGGGCCTTATCCGTCATTAGCTTACCAACCTTGATTTGATCAATACCAAGCGATTTTGTTAAAAGTAAAATATCTGTTTTACTGCCCCAGGCATAATTTTCGCCGTCTTGATTTTCATACATGGCCTTGTGCCATTCAAAAAACCGTTCCGGAGCAATTTCCCAAACGGCTCTTGAAGCCAAACCCGCCGTTTGAGAGTCAGCGCCTAAGAATTGATAATCTTTGTACACCAGTTTAACTGTACCCGGTTCAATATAATCAGTAATTAACTGGGTGATAACATTTTGTTCCATTTTTTTGCAAAACGGGCACTGATAATCAAACCAATATGCAATGGTTACCGGCGCGTCTTTTTGGCCAATATAAGGGCGCCCCGTAATTTTTACGTTGTTTATATCAACGGGCAAAGAAGTTGACTGCTTGGGTTTAGGTGCGTCTTCTTGTAATACCTGCGATTGAACTTCCTGCCGGGGCTGAGTTTGCACAGGAAGCTTTTGTTCTGTTGGCATAGAAGTTTTTTCTGAACTGCCGGATATTTTTATTATGTTGTAGACGATAAAAGCGCCGGCAACTAACGCCCCGGCAATAATTAATATTGAAATAGATTGAATAATTTTACCTGAATCCATGTAATAATTTTTGAAATTAATTCTCTTGAGTAATTTTCCCCTTTTTTGCAAAAAAATGCAAACAACAATATTACGGACTATCCCTTCCATGTATTATGTTACTATTTTTCCATTTTCATACCAATAGTGAAACCAAAAAACCACTTTTCAGCGGTTTGGGATACGCTCGGAAAAGTAAAAAGATTTAATAAAAGATTGCGAAATCTCCCTTACTATTACAATCTAAGATTACTGCTACATACACCCTTTTACTTTTCATATTACGTAGCATTTTTTTTACCGCGTTGACGGATCTTCCCCTCCAGATAACATCTTCAACAACAAGAGCTGTTCCTGTATAGTTTGATTTTTTGAAATCACTCTTCCAAATTTTTGCTTTACCGCCAACAATATTTGTCCATGCCTCATTATAGGAAGCGTTGATTTTATTTTTCTTGAAATATTGGTATATTTTTTTACCGATAATTTGGCCACCCGAACAAACTGCTATGACATGGATGGGCTGTGGTAAATGGACTGTCTTGCGAGCTAATTGGTTTATGATTTTTTCTACGTTCTTCATAATGCAATTTATACTAACAATTTTCAAAAAAAATACAAACAAAAACCCAAGACGTAAATCTTGGGAAGGATCACTCTATCCCCAATACCCTGTTGTAAAAATCGTACTTTGCCACTTGGTATTGGAAATAAGTTTTGCCGTTACATGAACACTTAAGAGCCTCATACTCTTTAAGGATATCGGGGCGAGTACTGAATAACTCAAAGATCCTCAGCTGCTCCTTGATTTTCAGCGTATTCGGGTCGCGCACCCAAACAGACACCTCAAAGCCATCTTCAAGCCAATTCCATTTGGCTCTTTTCTGTTCCGCGCCGAAGATGCTGGTCAATTGGCTCACAGAATGTGCTTGGTATTCTGCCGGCGACAACACGTATACATCTATGTCGTTTTGCCCGGAAATACAAAGCGCAGATGCGCCCATGAAACGCACATCTGCGTCGGGCAGGACATTGCTAATTTGGACCATTACCCTTCTAGCAACGCCGGCAATCTTCGGATCGTAGGGCTGAATATGAATTATTTTTCCAGCCCGCTCCAAAGAAAGCTCTGCCAAATACTTTCTTTCTCCTTCGGTCATGATTATCTCCTTGTCGATATTCAGTTTTCGAAGGACAGGATAGATAGGATAGAGAACGTCTCAAGCCATGATATAGGTCAGATTACACCAAATCGTGAAAAATACAACCAAAAACCGCCTCACAAGGCGGTTTTTGGTTCATGAGTAAGGGCTAACGTTACCCCTATGCCCAATGATATCTTTTAGGGTCGAATCCTTGACCACAAGTAGTTTCCAAAAGTGCGGTAAAAATTTGATATGGATCCAAATTGGCTGCCGGCCGACGATCTTCCAAATACCCCATGCCTTCAGTAGCTACCCGGGCCGGAATTCTTATAGAAGCTCCCCTGTCACTTACTCCGGAACGGAATTCGTCAATACTGCACGTCTCATGTTTACCGGTTAATCGTTTTTCATTGCCGGGTCCGTAAACTGCAATATGCTCTTTATGGGAAATTTTTAATCTTTCGCAGGCGGCTTTAATAAATTCAATTCCACCTTCTTGCCGCATGGCCTCAGTTGAAAAATTAGTATGTCCGCCGGCGCCATTCCAATCCCCTGCCATTGGTTTTGGGTCAAGGTTTGCGTAAGCGCCATAGTCTTCACCAAGCCGTTGTAAAAGCCAACGGGCAATCCACACCTGATCCGCGGCCTGCAACGGAGACAACGGCCCTATTTGAAATTCCCATTGCGCGGGCATCACTTCAGCATTGATTCCTGAAATGGTAAGCCCGGCTTTTAAGCAAACTTCCATGTGTTTTTCAACTAAGGGGCGGCCATAGACTTTATCTAATCCAACTCCGCAATAATATTTTCCTTGCGGACCTGGAAATCCTTCGGCTGGCCAGCCAAACGGCCGGTCATTTTTATATAAGGTATATTCTTGTTCCACGCCAAACCACGGTTTTTGGTCCGCAAATCTGATTTCATTATTTGCCAGAATAATCCTGGTATTCGTTGCATGCGGTGAACCATCGGCATTAAATACTTCACACATCACCAGAATATGGGGTGCGCCACGCAAAGGATCGTTAACAAAGTAAACTGGCTTTAGTCCGCAATCACTAAAATGCCCTTCTGCTTGCTCGGTTGAAGAACCATCAAACCCCCAATCAGGAATTTGCTCCAGAGAGACCACGGGACCATCCAGTATTTTTGTTTTTGACCTTAACTGTGACGTTGGTTTGCTGCCATCAAGCCAAATGTACTCCGCCATGACTTTATTTTGCATATTTTTTGTTTAAATATTATTGCCCATATTCTATCTATTCTAAAATAAAAATGCAACCAAAAACCGCCTTGCGAGACGCGAGAAAGGCCGGCTCTGCCGGATTTCCCGTCTGCGGCGGTTTTTGAAATATAGAATTTACTTGGCTGTTACCGTCACTTTTTCCATAGTTACCTGGGAAACTGGTTTGTCGCCGGCGTCGGTTTGCACTTTTGAAATGGCATCCGCCACATCCTGCCCCGAAACTACGCTGCCAAATATAGTGTACAGATTCGGCAAAGGCCTATCGGCTACCATAATGAAAAATTGGCTGCCGTTGGTGTTCGGTCCGGAATTTGCCATGGCCACCACACCTTTTTTGTATCCCTGCTTATATGATTCTGTTTGCGGATTAAGTTCATCATCAAATTTGTAACCTGGCCCTCCCATTCCGGTTCCCGTTGGGTCGCCACCCTGGATCATAAACCCGTCGATAACCCGATGAAAAATCACCCCATCATAAAACCCTTTTTCAGCTAAGGTAATAAAATTTTTAACCGTATTTGGAGCATCTGTGTCATATGTTTGAAAAGTGATATCCCCTAAATTAGTTTTAATAGTTACCATATGGCTCATATTTTTTACGGTTGAATTAGTTGAATTATTTTTTGTTTGATTATAATAATATATTCCTGCAATGCCCAAAAGAACAATAACAGCAATAATTACTACGATAAGCGCACCTGAAATACCTTTATTGTAGTTGTTCATGTAGCGTATGTTATATTTTATTTTCTCCATCATATCATAAAAAGGAAAAACTAGCATATTATTTAAAAAATAAAGAACCTCGCCAAGACAAATGCTGGGCGAGGTAATTGGGGCCGAATGGCCTTAGCAGGGCACTCAGGGAACCGACACGGGGGCCGCTTCCTTTTGCTTGAGCCTGGCTTCGACATAGTCGATGGCCTGGCCGACGGTTTTGATTTTCTCCGCTTCTTCGTCGGGAATCTGGAGCTCGAACTGTCTTTCGAGCTCCATGACGAGTTCGACGACGTCAAGGGAATCAGCTCCCAAGTCGTCGCGAAAAGAGGTTTCGCGAGTGATTTCCCCCTTGGCGCCAAGCTTATCGGCGACTATGGGAATCAAACGCTCCTGAACTGAGGTGCTCGTCATCTTTCTTCATCCTTTTCAGTTAGAGACCAGAGACAACTTTTTCAAACAACGACGCTTAGTCACACATTAACCACTTTTTATGATTATGTCAACCAAAAGCCACCCCTAGAGGTGGCTTTTGAAAATCAAAACTAACTACTCCTTATCCGGTTTCTTTTCTTTATCTTCTCTGCCGGTTAATAGTT
>Ga0209542_10006310_pt1 | contig 23113 bp, 23 predicted proteins | sample RifCSPhighO2_01_FD_184028 | JGI IMG/M metagenome (GOLD analysis project Ga0209542, IMG submission 184028) | Soil microbial communities from Rifle, Colorado - Rifle CSP2_plank highO2_0.1 (SPAdes) (version 2) | ecosystem: Environmental > Terrestrial > Deep subsurface > Rock core/Sediment ... | reverse complement strand
GCTCATTTTGTCGAGAGAAGCGCCGTTGTTCCTGCATCGCTGCTGCTTGGGTCGAGGCGATGGCGGCGATGCCCAGGTCGCCAGCACCAGCCGCCGCTGCGACGATACCCGCGAGCAGTCCGGCCATCACCGGGATCTGCATGCGCTGCTGTGCCTCTAGCCCTCGAGCGAAGTGGCGTTGTGACAAATGCGCCAGTTCGTGAGCCATAACAGAGGCGTACTCGGCTTCTGTCTGCGCATAGAGAAACAGGCCGCCGTTGACCCCGACAATTCCACCGGGCGCGGCAAAGGCGTTGATCTGTGGGCTGTTGAGCAGAACGAATTCCAGGCGTCGATCCTGCAGTTGGCTGGTTTCGCTCAGGCGATAGACGCTGGTTTCGACGAAGTCCTTGAGCTGTGGATCGTCGAGCTGGCTGACCTGGCCGCGAACCAGGCTCAGCCAGGCGCGGCCCAGCTGGTGCTCTTGCTGTGGGGAAACGATGGCGGAACTGGCATCGCCAAGGGAGGGCAGGTCACTGGCCGTGGCGGGGGCTGCCAGCAGGCAGGCCAGCGTCAACAGGGTAGGGCGCAGAAGGCTCATGCACAAAGCTCGTGTCGAACAAAGGCGCTACTGTAGCTGGCTGGCGGCGGTGCTGGCCAGGGTTGTACGCCCTTGGGTATCCTTGCGGCCTTCCTGGAGTGGCTCAATGACTGATATGCAATGGCGTGCCGAAGACTTCGACGCGCAACTGGACGCCTGCGGGCTCAACTGCCCGCTACCTTTACTCAAAGCCAAGCTGGAGCTAAACCGCCTGGCCAGTGGCGCGGTGCTCAAGGTTGAGGCCACTGATGCCGGCTCGCAGCGGGATTTCCGTGCCTTCGCCAGCCTGGCCGGGCATAGTCTGTTGCGTGAAGAGGTCGATAGTGGTGTGTATCGCTATTGGCTGCGCAAGGCCTAGCAGCTGCGACGACAAGTGCGGTTCATAGGGATGCCTGTGTAGGCGCTGCTCAAGTAAGGAGTCACGATGTTCAAGGTGTTTCAGGATTGGTTGCATCGCTATTTTTCTGATGAGCAGGCGGTGGTGCTCGCGGTGCTGTTGGTGTTGGGTTTTGCCGCGATCCTGAACCTAGGCGGCATGTTGGCTCCAGTGCTGACCGGCTTGGTGCTGGCGTTTCTGATGCAGGGGTTAGTGAATGCCTTTGAGCGTCTGCGCTTGCCGCAAGTGGTGGCGGTGTGGCTGGTGTTTACCCTTTTTTTAAGCATGCTAGGGCTGTTTCTGTTGGTGTTGATGCCACTGCTTTGGCAACAGTTGAGCACCTTGTTCAATGAACTGCCGCGGATGCTTGGCGAGTGGCAGTCGCTGTTTCTGCTGCTGCCGGAGCGTTACCCGACGTTGATTACCGATGTGCAGGTGCTGCAGTTAATTGAGGGCGTGCGGGGTGAGGTCGGCAAGTTTGGCCAGTGGGCACTGTCGTTTTCCTTATCAAGCTTGCCGATGCTGGTCAGCATCATGATCTACCTCGTGCTGGTGCCGATTCTGGTGTTCTTCTTCCTCAAGGATCGCGAGCTGATCAGTGCGTGGTTTCGTGGTTATCTGCCGCGTGAACGTGCGTTGATCACTCAAGTGGCAGAGGAGATGAACAAGCAGATTGCCAACTACATTCGCGGCAAAGTGATCGAAATCATTATCTGTGGCGTGGTCACCTACATCGCGTTTGCCTACTTGGGGCTTAACTACGCCGCGCTGCTGGCCTTGTTGGTCGGTCTGTCAGTGGTAGTGCCATATATCGGCGCTGTGGTGGTCACAGTGCCGGTGGCGCTGATCGGGCTGTTCCAGTGGGGGCTTGGTGACCAGTTCATTTACCTGATGGTGGTCTACGGGATCATTCAGGCGCTGGACGGCAACGTCCTGGTGCCGCTGCTGTTCTCCGAAGCGGTCAATCTGCATCCGGTGGCGATCATCTGCGCGGTGCTGCTGTTTGGCGGCATGTGGGGCTTCTGGGGTGTGTTCTTCGCCATTCCGTTGGCCACGCTATTCAAAGCCGTAATCGATGCTTGGCCACGCAGTGAGCAGATAACGGCGGATTAATCTGCAGGCAATAAAAAGCCGGTCAATTGACCGGCTTTTTTGCGCGCGCGATTCAGGCTTTATTCAGTGCCTGGGCCGCGGCCAGTACCGCATCGACATGCCCGGGTACTTTCACCTCACGCCATTCCTGGCGCAATACACCCTCTTTATCGATCAGGAAGGTGCTGCGGTCCACGCCTAGGTATTCCTTACCGTAGAGTTTTTTCAACTTGATCACATCGAACAGCTGGCAAACGGCTTCATCTTTGTCAGAGATCAGCTCAAATGGGAATTCCTGCTTGCACTTGAAGTTCTCGTGGGACTTCAGGCCGTCGCGCGACACACCGAAGATCAACGTGTTAGCCGCCTGAAACGCGGAGTATTGGTCGCGAAAACCCTGGCCCTCAGTGGTGCAGCCCGGCGTGCTGTCCTTCGGGTAAAAGTAGATCACTACTTGCTGGCCTTTGAGTGCGGACAGCTTTACGGTCTGGCCGCTGGTGGCCTCTGCCTGAAAATCTGCAACCGGGGTGTCGAGTACTACGGCCATATCGTGCTGCTCCTTTATGGGTTCTGCGGACGCCAGGGTTCAATCAAAGCGTCCAGATTCAACGCATCGGCAAAGTCGAGGAACTGATCACGCAACCAGCTGATCTGCGTGCCGGCTGGTAAAGTCACTGTCAGGGTGGCGTTGAGCATGGTGCCGCCTGTCTGCGGTGCCTGGTAGGTGTCACAGGTGAGGTTTTCCAGCTCGACGTGGTGGTCGAGAAAGAACTGGCACAGCTCATTAAGGATGTCCGGGCGGTAGGCCGAGCTGACATACGCCACATAAGGCAGCGCCTGTGGGCGGCTTTCCGAGGCGGCGCTGCGAATCACGTTGACCGAGAAGCTGTGCTTCTTCGCCAGCGCCGGCAGGCTTGACTCCAAGCGAGCCAGTGCATCCCAGCTGCCGGATATCTGCAAGACCAGTGCGCTGTACTCACCATGTCGGCTGAGGCGAGTACTGACCACGGCGCAACGGTTCTCGTGACTGGTGCGGCAGAGCACGTTGGTCAGCTCCATGGCGTTGGGACCAAGGGCGCTGATAAGCAGGAATTGTTCGCGAACTGGGGGGGTGGACATGCAGCCTTCCTAAACAATAAGCGGTCGGACTGTTTATACAGCACCGATCAAAGCCGGAAGGGTAGCGAAAAGCACCGCTCAGGGGAATGCCGGCAGGGCTTGGCGATGTGGAATGTGCCGCGTTTGCCTGAGAAAGATTGTATACGCGTTGCCGAGGTACTTCGCTTGTGCAAGGCAGGTGGCCCCAGTACCATTACCGCTCTCTTTTTCCGGCAGGAGCGGTTGCATGATTGCGGGCAGTATGGTGGCACTGGTTACGCCCATGGATGCACAAGGTGGTCTTGATTGGGACGGCCTGAGCAAACTGGTGGATTTCCACCTGCAAGAGGGCACCAACGCCATCGTCGCGGTCGGCACCACAGGTGAGTCCGCCACGCTTGACGTGGGTGAGCACGTAGAAGTGATCCGTCGTGTGGTCGATCAGGTTGCCGGACGTATTCCCGTCATCGCCGGTACCGGTGGCAACTCCACCCGAGAGTCGGTCGAACTGACCCGCGCTGCTAAAGATGTCGGCGCCGACGCCTGCCTGCTGGTCACCCCGTATTACAACAAGCCGACTCAGGAAGGCCTGTACCTGCACTTCCGCCATATCGCCGAATCGGTTGCCATCCCGCAGATCCTCTACAACGTGCCGGGCCGTACGGTCTGCGACATGCTGCCGGAAACCGTTGAGCGTCTGGCCAAGATCGACAACATCATCGGTATCAAGGAAGCCACCGGCGACCTTCAGCGCGGCCAGGAAGTGCTGGATCGCGTGAGCAAGGACTTCCTGGTTTATTCCGGCGATGACGCCACCGCCGTCGAGCTGATGCTGATGGGCGGCAAGGGCAATATCTCGGTAACCGCCAACGTCGCCCCGCGCGCGATGAGCGATCTGTGCGCTGCGGCCATGCGCGGTGAAGCCGCCATTGCCCGCGCCATCAACGACCGCTTGATGCCTCTGCACAAGGCGCTGTTTATCGAATCCAACCCGATTCCGGTGAAATGGGCTCTGCATGAAATGGGTTTGATGCCAGACGGTATCCGTCTGCCACTGACCTGGCTCAGCCCACGTTGTCATGAACCGCTGCGTCAGGCCCTGCGCCAGTCCGGCGTATTGGTTTAATTGAGGAATTACTACGCATGAAGCGACTCACCGGACTCTCCGCCTTGGCCCTGATCATCGCTGGTACCAGCGGTTGCGGCTGGATCTATGGCGAAAACGGCTATTTCCGTGACCGTGGCAGCGATTACCTCGAAGCCCGTCAGACGGCCACGATGCAACTCCCGCCAAACGTCGACGCCAAACGTATCGACCCGCTGCTGCCCGTGCCGCAGCAGGTAGCTACCACCACCGATACCGGCGAATTTATCGTGCCGCGCCCGCAAGCCCTGGCTGTGGCCGGTGATGCCAGCGAGTTCAGCCTGCAAAAGAGCGGCGAATCGCGTTGGGTCGTAGCGCAGCGCGTACCGGCCGAAGTCTGGCCTGTTGCGCGTCAGTTCTTTGCTGACAACGGCTTCCAGATTGCAGAAGAGCGTCCGCAAACGGGCGAGTTCAGCACCACCTGGCAGCGTTTTGATGCCCTATCTGAATCTATGGCACGTCGCCTGAGCAGCCGCGTATCCGGCGTGAATCCAGATGCCGAAACCCGCGTGCGGGTGCGTATCGAGCCAGGCGTGCAGCGCAATACCAGCGAAATCTTCGTGGTCAGCGCCGAGCGTCCAGCTGGCAGCACTGCCGATGTCGCCTTCACCAACCGCAGCAGCAACCCAAGCTTGGATGCTGCGCTGCTGGATGAAATGCTCGTGACTCTGGCGCGCAGCGCCGAGCAGGGTGGATCGGTCTCCCTGCTGGCTGCTCGTGATTACGATGCACCGAATCGCGTCAGCCTGTCCGAAGACGGCAACGGTAATCCGGTGCTGAGCCTGGGTGCTGACTTCGACCGTGCCTGGTCCGGTGTGGGCCGCTCCCTGGAAATGGCAGATGTGCGCATCGACGACATCAACCGCAGCCTGGGCGTGTACTACATCAACCTCGCCGAGCGCGCGCAGAAGCCGGACGAAAAACCTGGCTTCTTCGGTAGCGTGTTTGGCAGCGCGCCGAGCAAGGAAGAGATCGACGCCCGCGCCGAGCGCTATCAGGTACGCCTGACCGCCGTTGGCGACAGCGTGCAGGTCACCGTGGAAAAAGACCTCAACACCATTGCCCCAGCCGACGTGGCGCGCAAGGTGCTGGACCTGATCCAGGAAAACCTTGGCTGACAGCAGGCAACTGCTGCACCGGCACTACCAATAGGCGAAACCCGGCGGGTTTCGCCTGTTTTGTTTACCAAAGGCGGAAATTCCGACATGAGCACAGCCACCACCCTGAGCCTGAAGAAAATCTATTCGGGCAAAGTCCGTGATCTATACGAGATCGACGACAAACGCATGCTGATGGTCGCCACCGACCGCCTTTCGGCATTCGACGTGATCCTCAGCGAGCCGATCCCGGAAAAGGGCAAGATTCTCACCGCCATCTCCAACTTCTGGTTCGACAAGCTCAAGGATTTGGTGCCCAACCACTTCACCGGCGACAAGGTTGAAGACGTCGTCCCCGCCGCCGAACTGCCTCTGGTGGAAGGCCGTGCAGTGGTCGCAAAGCGCCTCAAGCCAGTCGCGGTGGAAGCCATCGTGCGCGGCTATATCGTTGGCTCCGGTTGGAAGGAATACCAGAAGAGCGGCACCGTCTGCGGTATTCAACTACCAGCAGGCCTCAAAGAAGCGGCCAAACTGCCTCAACCGATCTTCACCCCCTCGACCAAGGCCGCCGTAGGTGACCACGACGAGAACATCAGTTTCGAACAGTGCGAAGCGATCATCGGCGCCGAGCTGGCCGCCAAAGTGCGCGACACCTCGATTGCCCTGTACAGCGCAGCGGTTGAATATGCCGCCACGCGCGGCATCATCATCGCCGACACCAAGTTCGAATTCGGCCTGGACGAAGACGGCACCCTGACCCTGATGGACGAAGCCCTGACCCCAGACTCCAGCCGTTTCTGGCCAGCAGACAGCTATGCAGAAGGCAAGAACCCACCAAGCTTCGACAAGCAGTTCGTCCGTGACTGGCTCGAATCCACCGGCTGGAACAAAGAGCCACCAGCCCCAGCAGTGCCCGCCGACGTCGCGCAGAAAACCGCCGATAAATACCGCGAAGCCCTGACGCGCCTCACCGTCTAAGCCGCAGCAATACGCGCGTAAGCGCGACATATAGGGGCGCTGCGGTGCCCCTTTTTGTGGGCGACTGTTTAGCTTCCCACTAGCCAGATTTTGTAGCTGTTAACCGCCTTTGATCGCAAGCATCTGAAAGTATGTGAAAAACTTCAAAACTGGGGTTCGCCAAACGTACTTCAGCTGTTATCATGCGCGCCGCCACGGGAAGATGCCGGAGTGGCCGAACGGGACGGATTCGAAATCCGTTGTATCAGCGATGGTACCTAGGGTTCAAATCCCTATCTTCCCGCCATATCGAAAAAATCCTTATAAATCAACGACTTATGAGGACGCCGAAACGGCGATTTGTAGCAACGGTTTGTAGCGTTTTTTGTAGCGCAAGCCTGACCTGCGAATCGCCGTTTTTCTTTGCCTGCGATTTGCTCTCCTTAGCCTTTTTGAGCCGTTTCTAGGCTTCCGCTTGGCTCGCCCTGCCGTTTTGCTTTTCGCGCTTCCTGTAGGGCTGTCGTGCGTCCCTGTGGCCGTTTGCTAGGGGGAGGTGCCCGAAGGTGCGGAGGGTTTCCATCCGTGGCTTTGGGTGCCGGATTGGTGGGATGGTTAACGAAAATAGTCCATAGGAGCCAGGTTTATTTTGTTTGGTGTTTTGGTGTAGCGATATGAGAAAAACCCCGTAATAGGGTTTTTATGGTTGACAGAGTTGTGTCTTTTGGGCGTATCCGGCTGGAAATTTGCTTGCATTGTTAAGCATACAAAATCGTGATTGTGAGTTTATCTTATTGCCTGAATAGGAAGGACTAATTCTGATTTCACTGCCGATGATTATGTTTTCAATTCCAAACAATGAGTGAAGAGGGTTGCCGCTTAGGTCTAGAAAGTTAACTTCACGCAAAGAGATTAATGAAGTAATTATCTCTATTCTGTTGTTGCTTAGATTTATATTGTTGATTATTACCCTCGGGTAGAATTCTTGTGGGAGCATTCTAATGCTGCTGTTTGACCAGTCCAAATTATTGAAGTCTGGAATTATGTAGTGATTGTACTTATTTGGAAAGTAGTGTCTCGCAAAAAGCCCCCAAGACGTGCCCGTGCCCCTCTCAAATCGGGTGCTCCTTCCGATAGTGACTTCCTGCGTTTCGTAAAACGGGGATCCTACAGTTCTTATTTCACCTGAAGAATTTATTTCTCGAAGTAGAACTGATCTAATCTGCTCTTGTTTGCAGTCGTTAGAGGTTTGAGTTACATGTTCTTCGATATAAAAATTGTCTGTTGATGGGAGCCAGTTGCAATTATATACAGATCCCTGGTTTACCCATTCGGAGTACTCTGCTATATATGGCTCCCATTTGGTAATTTCAATGTGTTTTTTTATTATTATTGACCCATTTGGAAGATTTCCACCTTGATTTTGTTCAAGTGGGATTTTAAGGGTGTATTCTGCTTGTGTTGCTCCAAGGGTTAACATGGTAAGTGCTGCAATAGTTATTTTATTCATCGTCTTTTTGATTGTTAGTTATAATCAAAATATCACGAATTTAGGAAAAATAAAGAGCAAGCCGCGACACCCTGTCCGGGTGCTATTATCTGATATAGGCTATTTTGTCTCACTACAATAATGCTAAATTCTTCTTTGCAATCTATACCAAGTAGATCGACTTATACCAAGCTCTTCCCAAGGATTACCATTTAAAGTGGTTGTTGCAGGTCTTCCACCCATACCAACTAATCCGCCTTTCTTGCCTCTAATCGCTTGAATCTCTGGTGTATGAGTTTTGGCGATGTAATCCTCAAAGGTTCCACGGTTGAAGTTCCTAAACGTCCATTTGGCTACGCTCTTGGCCGTATGTTTAACCTCTGCGGTATCCAATGGGGTAGAAAATTGGCTGTTGTAGCCTGTGGCTCTATCTAAGCAAGCATTTAGCCATTGGTTATAGTCTGGCCATCCTTGACGTATGGCCTTGTAGGCCCAGGTTCTTAGTTTCTCAAATAAGGTGCAGTTCCTGCCTAGGCCGTAGTCTGGTAGAGGCTTGCGCTTATTCTGGTAGGCAGATAAGTCTAGGTAGTCGGCTAGGCCGTCGAGTGTGTAGAGTTCTGGTTCCCACTGCTTGACGATCCAATGAGGGTTTAGTGGGTTCTTGCAGATAAGCCCTGAATAACCAATGTCAGCATTCAGAAGATCACGCATAGCGTTGTCGATAGCCCCAGCGTAGCGTAAAGGGGCTGTTTTACCGTCGATTGCGGTTCGGATAGGTGTATGTAGCCCATAGAGTAAATGAGCGTGCCCATTGGCCGGATTTCGAGCGATTAGGTTTGGGGCTGGTGCGCCTACTGCTTCCCAATGTAGGCCAGCGTCTCGACGATCTACGTCATAGACAAGCCATAACTTGTGGGTTGGGCCATTGGGTTGAATGTGTCGAGCGAGTGCCGCCTTTTCTTTCTTGTTGATCCTCAATCCGTTGGTTAAGTCATCAGCATGATAAGGTCTTGTTGGTAGTTTTTCGTTAAATAAGTTTAAGCATTCCATTGTTATCCTCTTCTGGTTTATGTTCAGAAAAGAAAACTTATGGAAGTTACTTGACAACAAAATTCTTGATGGTTAAATGATTGTGTAGAGAGTTTTATTGTTTTAGTTGCCGCCTTTTCCAGAGGCGGTTTTCTTTTTCTGTTCTACTCAACTTGCCATAACTTAATTTTTTGTCAAATTTCTTGTCGTGATTAATGATTTCTTAGTGGCGTGGAAAGCAGACAGATGCCACTTTTTTGATTCCAAAAGTTGTTGTATAATGCACAAATTGTGCAATTTATTGCTGGGCGTATATAATGGCTGACCAATTTAAAGCTGTAGAGAGTTTTTGTGGTGCGGGGGGAATGTCAATCGGCCTTTCGCTAGCCGGATTCGATGTTAAGTATGCGTTTGATTTAAACGAGTGGGCAGTCAAAACATACAATAAAAGCATTTCTAACCATTGTTTTGTTAGAGACGCAAAGGAAGTATCTGCTCAGGAGATTATGGGTTACGCCGAAGTTTTAAGCGGCGACCTTGATATATTCAGCGGCGGTCCTCCTTGCCAAGGCTTCTCTAAGCAGCGGCGTGGAGCGCATCTGTTCGAAGATCCTCGTAATGAACTAATTAAAGACTATGCTCGTCTAGTAAAAGAAATTAAGCCGAAGGCAATAATTTTAGAAAACGTAGCAATTTTCGGCCAAAAGCGAGGTTTGTCTTACCTTGCAGAATTGGAAGAATATATTGAGTCATACACTCTTTATCCGAATTTTTACAATGCGGCAGATTATGGTTTGGCTCAAACAAGGCAAAGATTTGTTCTCGTGGGGATCAGAAAAGACTTTTCTCTACCGTTTATAAAGCCTCGCCCGCTGACCCCAAACTGGAGAACTGTTGGCGAGGTAATAGGTGATCTTCCAGAGCCTCCTTTGGATTATACAGAGCACCCTGATTACTTTAACCATCAGCGAGCCAGAGTAACAAAGGCAAATATTGATCGTTTTTCCTATGTTCCGCAGGGGGGCGGTTGGCAGGATATTCCTTATAATTTAAGGCTTGATTGCCATAAAAAAGCAGATACCGGAAGTGGTGGCTGGCCTGATGTATATGGCCGCTTACGCTGGGACGGCCAATGTCCAACTATAACGGGAGGGTTTGATAGCTTTACGCGTGGTAGGTATGGCCACCCGTTGAAGGATCGGCCATTAACGCCTAGAGAAGCGGCAAGGCTCCAAGGCTTTCCAGACAATATTCACTTTCAAGGGACGCGACAAGAGGTGAGGTATCAGATTGGAAACGCTGTTCCACCACCGCTTGCCGCTGCGATTGCAAGCCAGATACGGAAGGTCTTAAAGCACGACATATCTGTCTTTGATTTTTCAGATAAAATTGATGAAAGGCAAGCCGAACTTATATTCTAATTTCGGCTAGCCGGAATATATCGCAAGTCAGTAAGTCGCCTATTGAGCCTACAGTTACCACTCTCTGAAGGTCGTCTCTCATGTAGCGTGCTGGCGGGTCGAGATAGTAAATCCCACTTAGCTGAGCAAGGTGCTGTTGAAAGAGCTTTATGGTGCCTGGAACACAAATCTCATTGACTTGTTCATTCTCGTCGTCTCTTTGCGTTTCGCTTATACACAGCAAAATACTTTTGAATCTGCCGTGCCCGAACACAGAGTCTAAAATTCTTTGATGAGCATAAGGTTGAACAATTCGTTCTCGGGTTGTAATTTTAGCGGGAATTACTAACCCTACGTTTCCATTCTCGAAAACAATATCTGTTGAAACGCTTTCTACTTGATCCGGTAGAGGAATAAATTTCGACCTTCTAAACTCACCTCCGAGGATCAAAGTTAAAAAACTACCAAGTAAAATCTCGAAATATGTACCCGGTGTTTTTCTACTTTTCTTTTTCCAAATATCAAAGCAAGCCGAATAGCTAATTGCGGCTGTATAAAGAACAGCATTTACTTTGTTCTTTGGGAAGTTATAAATCTCACCGGCTCTTATGGCCAATATTAGTTCGTCCCAGCAAAGTTTAAATTCTTCTGGACTTCCGATATACAAGGAATTGAGGATAGGTCGGGAGTATTCTGTATTGCCTGCAAATACAAAGTAATCTTTTCCGCCGATGGGGAATCGGTAAAGCGGAGTGGCGAGAGGATGGAGAAGTCGGATGCAATAATCTGCAACTTCGCCAATTAAATCTATTGGAGCGCCGCCAGCATCATATATTTTTTTCGCGGTTTTAGTGTATGCAGCAATCCGGTCCATTCAAAATCCCTTGAAGTCAAGTAATGCTTTCGGCTCAACTTCAAGTGCTGTTGCTAATTTTTCTATGTTTTGTAGGGATATATTTCTCTCGCCTCTTTCAACGCCACCAATGTAGGTTCTGTCTAATTGAGCCGCTTCGGCAAGATCTTCTTGGGACCATTCTTTACTAAGCCGAAGCTTACGAACCTTTTTCCCAAACTGTAGCTTTATATCTGACATTCTAGACACCAGCACTTGAAACGCTGGCAAAGATTTGCATTTTGATGATTATAGGTCCACGGACTATAAGTATCATTTTGCTTCAATATTTTACTTGTGATTTGACTGCTTGATTTAACATGGTAGGTTGTTTTATAGATAACATTATTTTATTTATGAAAAAATTACTGTGTATGGCTTGTGTTTTGTTGTGTGGCTTTTCTTTTGCTGATGATGATAAAAATTGCAGGGAGTGGAGTAAAACTGCGGGCTCTATTATGGCGGCAAGGCAAGCGAATATTTCTTTATATAAAAACTTGGAGGTAGTTGAAGAAGTATATGGCAAAGATGAAAAGGCTGTAAAAGCAGTGAAGAAAATAGTGTTGATGGCGTATGAACAGCCACAATTTAGTTTAGAGGAATATCAATCTAAAGCAATTGTTGATTTTGAGAACAAGATTATGCTTGGGTGTATGAAGGCAAAAATGTAGTGAATAAAATTATAAATAACGCCCATTAGTGGGCGGTTATTGGTATGGGTCATTAGGATTATTAAATGGGCTTGGTGGTTTAGGTTTTAGCATTCTTCTGGCTCTTGCCTTCGCTGCTTCTTGTTTTTCTTCTTGGTCAAACTCAATGGTTTGCTTGTCTGTGAACGTATCGGACGCCCATAGTTTTGCTTTATCCAAAATATTGAATTCGATTTTTGTATTATCGAGTCCAGCCTCTTTGAGTTTTTCTTGAGCGTTGAATAAGTAGTCTGCTCTCTTTTCCTTCCCAAGATAGCGGGAAGTTTGGAGCATATTTTCTTTTATTTCGTTGTAGATTGAATCGGTTGGATTGTCCAAGCGCTTAGCATTAAGCACCTTATCAACCTTTACATCAAAATTATGGATGAGGGGTTGTAGATGCTCATTCAATACCTTGATTGCTTTCTCTATCTCGCTTTTCTTCTTCTGGTCCTGAATGATTTTTTCGTTCAAGCGTTTAACCGTTTTGTTGTATTTCTCCATTTCAGTGTCTAGGGTTTTCTTAAGGTCAATTTGCTTCTGTGTTAAATTTTTAATCGTTTGCTTGGTCGTTTCCTCTTGAACTGCAAGTTCTTCAAGGCTTTTCTTCTTTTCGGATATTTCACTAGAAAGCGATGCTAACTTCTTGCTTGTGTTTTTCTCTGCGCGCTCTAGTTTTACTTCTTCTTTAACTATCTGCTCTTGTTTGGTCGTGATTACGGCGTCTAGTTGGATTTTATTCTCTACAGTTTTCTTGACTTCCTTTTCAGCCCCTTCAAGTTTTTTCTCTATTTCTTCTAGTTGTTCCTCTCTAAGTGTGTATAGATTGAATGCTCGTTCCTCTTTCGGCTTTTTGCTTTCAAGTCTTATTTTCTTCCTTAGTTCGAGGCTTTCTTCTGTTGCTTCTAATTTGCTTGCGAGGATCGGAATATTCTCCATGATAAATTTCTGGTTTATGTGTTGGTAGAATAATTCCTGTAAGGCTTCGCCTATGATTTGGCTTTCTAGGTAGGTCTGTTTTTGAGTATTAACTGGATCGTAGTCTTTGAAAAAATCAACCGTCTCTATGACCTTGTTAGCAAGCATTGCTTGCTGCTCTGTAAGGTCGTATTCGCCTGTTTTCTTGTTTTTGCAGTCAATGAATATGTGTGGGTGGTCGCCTATTTTCTTCTTGCCTTTGCCTTCTAATTCGTCGCCATGATAAACGCTCATAATGACGTTGTAGTCAGGGAAGTGCTGTGCGTAGAACTCTTGTATAGCCGTAATGTAGAACTCTGGAGGGAGGTCTATTTGGTTGTGCATTGGGAACTTAAAGAATGCCTCTTGTATGACCGTCTTGCGACCGTCCAAGGGCTTTTCAGACTGAACAATGTTGTTGTGTAGGTCTATGTAGTTTTGAACGCTTTGGAGTTTCTGCGCCTTCCTACTGACCTCAAAACGGTCAAAGTCAGATTGGACGATGGTGCTATCTATGAACTCTTTTTGTTCAAGTAGATTTTCAAGGTAAGTGGCAATAGGGTTGCCGGCTTCGTCCTTGATAATCTTCTTGATTTTATACTTGTATTTGCCTTTGGATTCGATATCTTCGTGGCGTTGTTCTTTGCTACGGTTTACCTGATGCAATGGTTTTGTTAGTGAGTTTAGGAATGCTAGGGCGAATTGTTGCGTCATAGCAACACGCTCGCCATTTATTAAGAATATATTCTTATGGGATAAGTCTTCATCCCATTGAATTTTCTTTTCATCTTTACTTGGGATTCGTAAGGAATGCTTTAAGGATTTAACCAGTTGTCTTATCCTTGAGACTGAAAAATTAAGTCTCTTATACAGCATTGTTGTGCTCTTGATTTCATTGCTCATGTATCCCTCAGTAGTTGTGATTTTGCTCCTTTAATTATCAGCGAGTTGGGTCTGCTTTTTGCTCTGTTTTTGATCTTGGGAATCCAAAGGGGAACCCTTGGCCCGGTTAGTACTTCGCACCTTTTACGCAGTAAAAGTGTGAAGTTCTAACCAAAGGGTTGATAAAGGTCTAAAATCGTTCCGCTTTTTATGCCCCATATATATAAATTACCATGGGAATTAATTTATTCAAGTTTGGATGCTGTTTTGAAGTGTGGAAGCCGGGTTGTATATGTGCGCGATTAAGTGAGCTTATGTAAGAAGTCTTATATATAGCTTGCTATGTCGCGCGCACATGTGAGGCTTCGGAAAGGAAGGGCTTTAAAGCGGTTCTGGTGGTTTTAGGGCGTTTTTAATGTGTAACGCCCTGAGGTTTTAGATTTTTATAGCGTAGTTGAGTGTTGAAATTGCTTTGAGTTTTTGCTTTGGGCTGGGTCCTGAACTGTATACGTCAAAAGTAATAGTTCCGGTTTCGTGTCCAACAATCGAAGCGATGAGGATTCCGGGTATATCTGCACGTTGCAATTGGGTGATTACTGTCTTGCGGAAACTATGGAAAACGAATTGGCTATTATAGCCAAGGTCTGTTTTTAAACGGCCAAATTGCTTGCTTAGAGCATCCGAACGGTTTCCGTATTTATTTCCTGATGTTGATTTTATTAGGTAGCCGTCTTCTGAGTTTTCAACCAAACGCTCTAAAATATGTTTTAGGGCTGGGTGGATTGGAATGTGTCTTTCGCTGGACTTTGTTTTACCATCTGAAATATGGATGCACTTAATACCTTCCTCCATAACTATGTCGGTTGTTTTGATTCGGCATAGTTCCTCAATCCGTGCCCCTGTGTAGGCACCCAATAGAATGAGGTCGGCAAGGGTTTCGCGGTTTTTAAGCCCCTTGGCTGTGTTGTGTAGTCTTGCCACGTCTTCCGTGCTGAATGCCTTGCGCTCTGTCGAGGTCGAGGCTTTCTTGCTGCGGTTGGTTGGGAAGTCGTGATTCTGGAAAGGGGATTGCTGGTCGCGGTGTAGTTTCTTGAAGTTCTCATCGTATCGGAGTGCCCATTTCCAAAAACTGGAACCGGCGAACAAAAACTGTTTTTTGGTTTTCTCGCTGACGCTGAGCGTATCCATGTAGGCCGTAATGCTTTCGTGGGTAAGGTCGCGGCGGTTCGATTCAAGCCATTTTTTGAGGTTTTCGAGTTTGGCGACCTGGGTGTCTACGGTCTTTTGAACAATGCCTTTAACGTCTTCTTGGAAGGTCTTAAAAGCCTTGATTCTGGTGGTGGTAATGGGCGATTTGGCTTGGTAGTGGCTAGGGTCTTTGAGTATCTGGCGGATATCTTCTCGGTCTACCGGCTTCAAGGGTAGAGCGTCGGCCTTTCGCTCCATATTGCTGTTAACAAGCGATTGAAGATCACGATTGAACTCGAATGGGTCGAGGGTTTTCCCCTCTTCAAAATGCCTAATAATCCGGCTCCATTCTTCTTCGCTATGTTCTTGCCCCAACGTAAGAAAATCGGCCATAGAATCGGCCTTCTCGATACTTATAGGGCCATTGGTTATGTAAGCCTGTGCTACATCGGCGAAGAAGTCTCGGGCGCGTTCGGCCATTTCCTTGGCCTGAATGCGGGCGTCCTCTGGATCGAGTTTTGAAGTGCCACGCGCTTGGACAATCAACGATTGCCAATGCTGCAAGTAGGAGAGTTTTAGGCGCTGGGCTTCGGTTTTGGAGCCGGTTTTGAGCGAAGCGGTGAACTCACGCCGATTGAGGGCGTGCCTAGCATCCTCTGGAATCGCTAGACGAGCGTGCCAAATCCCTGAGCGTAAGACTAGGTTGTCGCTGGCCATTTCTGTTCACCCATAAAGAACATGTTCTTTAGGGTGACAGGCTAGTCGTTTTTTTGGTGGTTTTGTAGCAAAAATTTGTAGCAAACGGCTCTGTAAGTAACTGTATGCATTGATTTTATTGAGTTTTTAGGTCGATTTCGGAAAGTCCCTATCTTCCCGCCATATTGAAGTACGCAAAGCCCGCTGAAGTCTTGATAGATTCCAGTGGGCTTTTTTGTGGGGCGCAGGTTTAGGGTAAAGCTGTCCTAAAAATGCTCCATGTCCGTCCTTTTTATGCTGTACCCCATCGGCCAGCGCTTACTTGCAGGTTAGCGGGGCAGGGGCTGGATCTTTTTTACAGCTTCAAGCCAGTCCGCATCGAGTTGCAGTTGGTCAATATCTATACCCAGTTCTTCCATGCGTTCCTGGTGTTGGTTGATTTCCGCCACCGCTTCACTCAGGGCGCTGGAGTTGCCATCCAACTGGTGCATTTGGGTCAGGCCCAGGTGGTAGAAGCGCAGTAGCTGCATGGCGGCTGGGTCGCGGGCGGCGACGCCGGCTTTGACGTGGTGCATCAGGTTGGTCACGCGCATCAGGCTGCGTTTCAGGCGCCAGCCGTACACGGCAGCGGCCATAAAGGGCTGTGGCCACAGCACTACGCGCACCAGGACCACGGTCAGCGCTAATGAGGCGATAACCCCACCAAGGTTCAAGCGGAAGTTGTCGCCGCCTGGGGTGCCGAATAGCAGCACAGCGCTGCTCGACAGCAGCATGGCCAGGGCGACGAAGATTGCCGCGATCGTTAGGGTGCTGCGGCGGGTTTGCTGACGGTAGATTTCAGGAGTGCGGTGCTGGATTTTGAACATCGGAGCCACGGTAATTCTCACTTGAGCAGGTGGTAGCGGCGTTGCTTAAGGGTTGGGTAGGGCAGGCCGGGGTTGTCGAGGCATGCCCCCAATGCTGCAAATTATGCGCGATTGCTCGGCAACAGGTATCTTCGCCCATCCGTTGACCGCATCGCTTAAGGATTTACCGGGTTTATGAGTCGTACTGTGTTTCAGGCTGTGATTATCTGCGTGGCTGCGCTGTGTTCGGGCGCCGCGTTGGCCAAGGTCGAAGTGCAGGCCGGGCAACACAAGACGCTCGGGCGGATGCTCGTCGCCAAGATCTCCGAGGATATTGCGCCGGGCGATTACGAGGCGCTGCTCAAGGGCATCAAAGCCAATCCGGGCAAGTACGCGAAGAAGATCGTCATGCTCGACAGCATCGGCGGTAGCGTGTCCGAGGCCATGCGCATGGGGCGTTTGCTGCGTGAAACCGGCTTCGATGCTCTAGTGCCTTCCACCGGGGTGTGTCAGGGCAGTTGCGTGTACCTGCTGGCGGCGGGGCATGGCAAAGATGTGCGCGGTTATGTGGGGATTCACCGGCCGTATTATGCGGGCAGTGATTCGGTACATTCGGCATCTGCCTTCGGGCCGAGCCACGCCACTCAAACCGCCTATTTCAAGGAAATGCAGATTCCACCGGAGCTGCTTGCGGCGATCAACAGCACCGAGCCGCGGCGCATGCGCGTGCTGACGCCGGCTGAGCTGGCGCGCTATCGCTTGAAGTGAGGCGGTCGCTTGCTTGCCAGCGTTGGCGCGCTGTCAGCTGGTGCGGTGCCTTTCGAAGAAGCTCATGACCTGCTTGCTGGCGTCCTCGCGGGGCATGTCGTAGCGCTGCTGCACCAGGTTGGTCAGTTTCTGCGCGTCGCCTTCGGATTTGATCAGTTCATCCAGGGTCAGCTCGTCCCAGACAATCAGGGCGAGGCCGGCCAGTTTGCGCCAGTTTTTCTGGATGATTTCGGCAAGGGGTCTGCTCATGTGTGGTGCTCCTGAGCTTACCGCGCTGGGCCGGTTGCGCGGTCAGAGCGGAATTGTGCTGATGCCAGCCTGTCAAAGCTGAGGTCGTCAGTCGGTGCGCTACAGCGCTTATGCGGGTTTGCGTACCGACGCCATGGCGCTGCGCCGATAGCCTGATTGCCGCGCCGTAGGTGAAATGGCGTGGCAATTGCTCTATTTAGAGCCTCATGGGCCTGTTCTGGCATGCCTGCAGTCAATTCAAGGATATGCCGCAATGTCGATGATCGAACCTGTGCTGCTGACGGCTGCACGCGTCTGTACCTTTGCCGGGGAGCAGTTGCTGACCAACGCCAGCGGCTTTTACTTCGCCCGCGATGAGCGTCTGTTCTTGGTAACCAGTCGGCACGTGATGATTGATGAGCCGAGCCAGCATTTTCCCGATCGTATCGAGATCGAAGTGCACACCGATTTGCACAATGTGGCGCAGACCACCGGCTTCTCCATGCCGCTCTATCGCGATGGCCAGAGCCTTTGGCGTCAGGGCTGCGATGGTGCTGGTGAGGTTGATGTGGCGGTGCTGGAGATCAAGCGCGCGGCGCTGCCAGAGAGCATGGTCTATCACGCCTTTACTCCGGAGCATCTGCTGCAGCCGCAAACCCCGGTCGAGGTCGGCACGTCCTTGCTGGTGGTGGGTTTCCCCCTTGGTTTTCACGACACGCTGCACCATATCGCGGTGGTGCGGCATGCCGTGGTGGCGTCGTCATTCGGCCTGCGTTTTCAGGGCCAGGGGTACTTTCTGACCGATGCCCGTACGCACCGCGGCACCAGTGGTGCGCCAGTGGTAATGCGCATACCGGACAGTGAGACGGATGAGTTGCCATGGGTGCTGCTGGGCGTGCATTCGGCGCGGCTCGATCTGGGTAGCCGGGATATAGAGGTGGACGAGGCCCTAGGGCTCAATTGCACCTGGTATGCCGATATTCTGCTGACCCTGACTCAGTAAGGATCTGGGCTCAACGTTGCTGCTGCAGCTCGGGTGCAGCGGCCATGTTGATGTCCTTGACTAGGCCTGATGTGGCCCTGATCACCTCGCGTGCCATGCGGGTCTCCTGCTCGTTATGGGTCTGTGCCACCAGCACCACATCACCGTGGGTAATCGCCTTGCTCACCAGCTTGGCAAAGCGTCCGTGATGCTGGCCAGCGCCGGATGAGGCGCCGATCACACTGCCGAGAAAACCGCCGATAAAGCCCCCCATGCCCATCAGGGAGAAGGGCGCAAGGATCGGGCTGGCGTGGAACAGGCTGACTTCACTGACGATCAACGCCACCGCGATCAAGGCACCAATGCCGATACCAATACCGGTACCAATAGTGATGTCGACCAGCATGTCCTTGAGCACCTTGTTGCTTTTCCCCTGCGGTGCAGGAGCGGGTGGGGCATCGGCGTTGCCTGCAACGATCTCCAGCTGTTCGTGGTGCATGCCGCGCTGAATCAACTGGGCCAGTGCCTGTTCAGCGGTGCTGCGTTGGGTAAAGAAGCCTGAAACGTGGTGGCGATAGAGGTCCATCTTGCTGCTCCTGATCGTGAGCCGTCGTCGACGACCGAACGCAAGCTTAAGACGCGTAAATGGATGTGTCTGTGCGCCTGCGTACGCAGGGCGTATCGCGATACCCGCGATTGTGCGGTCTATGCGCGCCAGCGTACCGACAGGACTGCGCCGAGCTGCGATTGTCGCTCCAGGCGAGCTGCAGCCGTGGCGTAAATGCCGTGTTTCAAAGTGGCGTTTAGCCTGCAGTTGCCTGTGCATTAATCGTCGGAGATGCGCCATGAAAATCCACTACCGCCCGCTCTTGCTGGCGTTTGCCATTGCCTATGCCGTCCTTGCCGTGAGCAGTCTGCTGATTGCCATGAGCCTGGCGCAGAGCGCCATGCCATAGGCCATTGATCTGGCGACCAAGAATGCTGTCTGCCGCGCTGATCGAGCGCTGTGGCTTAGCCCACCTGGGCCCGTGTGCGGCGAAAGCTGTGGCGTGCTTACCCGTAATTGTTTTTGAGGACATTCCTATGAACAGGACTTCATCCATCGTTGATGGCATGGCTGCGTTGCGTTTTGCCGGCCTTTGCGCCGGGCTGCTGATGCTCAGCGCCTGCGCTTCACCGCCACTGCCGCCGAGCCAGGCGTTGCAAGCTGCCGAATCGGCGATCAGCAATGCCGAACAGGCCCGCGTGGCCGATTACGCCTCACCGGAGCTGGGTGTCGCTCGGGAAAAACTGACCGCCGCCAATATGGCAGTGCAGCGTGAGGAGATGCTGCTCGCCGAGCGCCTGGCAGACCAGTCGCGGGTTGAGGCCGAGCTGGCCCTGGCCAAGTCACAGGCGACCAAAGCCAAGGTAGTCAATGACGAAATGCAGAAAAGCACCAACAGCCTGAAACAGGAAATGCAACGCAACACGGGAGCTCAACAATGAACCTTGCTCATAACGCGAAGCACCTGCTGCTGGTCAGCGCAATCAGCCTTGCGCTGGCCGGCTGCGCCGCTAAACCGAGCATGCCGGAAGGCGCCGCCGATGTGCGCGGCAAGCTCACCCGCTTGCAAGCCGATCCACAGCTGAATACTCGCGCGCCTGTCGCGCTCAAGGCTGCTGAAGATGCGGTGATCGTTGCCGAGCAGCCGCGTAAGGATCAGGACGCAGAGCAGGCCTTGGGCCAGCATCTGGTGGTGATGGCTGACCGCAAAGTGGAAATTGCCACGGCGCTGGCGCAGACACGCTTCTACGAGGATCAGCGCAAGATCCTCAGCCAGCAGCGTGAAGGCGCACGTCTGGATTCGCGCACCCGCGAGGCCGATCAGGCGCAGCGGCAGAACAGCCAGTTGCAGCAACAGATTGATGAGCTGAATGCCAAGCAAACCGAACGTGGCTTGGTCATGACCCTGGGTGATCTGCTATTCGCTACCGGGCGCTCGGAGTTACGTGCGGGTACGGCCAATAACCTCGGCAAGCTGGCGATTTTTCTCGGCCAGCATCCTGAGCGCCAAGTACTGATTGAAGGGCATACCGATAACGTCGGTAGCGAAGAAATGAACTTGAGCCTGTCGCAACGTCGCGCCGACTCGGTGATGCATTACCTGACCAATCAGGGGGTTTCCCCAAGCCGCCTGGGTGCTTCGGGCAAGGGCGAGAGCATGCCAGTTGCCGGTAATGAGTCGGCTTCAGGTCGGCAGATGAACCGGCGGGTGGAAATCATCATCAGCCATGACATGGCATCACAACGCTGATGCCATGTTCTGACCTGCAGCCTTTGTAGGTCAGGTAAGCGCAGGTCGGAGCCCTTCCGACCTGCACGGCTGTACACCACTGTCTGGCAGCTTTTCCAGGCGGCTAGGCGAACTGCACCGGGCATCGCTCCGGGCCTTCCAGCTTGCGAATTTCGTCGATCACTTGTGGCCGTGCGTGGTGCAACACCAGATGCCGCTGCTGACTGTGCAGGCGGCGCGCTTCCTGGTGCAGCATAGTGACGCCGGCGTAGTCGATAAAGTTGATATGCCGCGCATCGATCATCACCCACGCTGCGCTGCTGCGTTGCAGGCGTTGCTGCAGGTAATGACAGGCACCGAAGAAGATCGAACCTTCGATACACAGCCATTCCTGCTCGCCGTCCTGCCACTGGCGCACGCGCGGCTGAGAAGTGCGCTTGAGGTAGACGATCAGTGAGGCCAGTACGCCGGCGTAGATGGCGCTTTGCAGCTCCAGCACCAGGGTCGCCAGCACGGTCAGCAGCATCACCAGAAACTCACTGCGGCTCACGCGCTTCAGGGCTTTAACGGCGGTGAGGTCGAACAGTCCCCAGCAGATCAGCAGAATGCTCGCCGCCATGGCGGGAATCGGCACATAGGCAAACAGGCGGCTGCCATACAGGGCGAACAATGCCACTAGCAGGGCAGCGAACACCCCGGCCATAGGCGAGCAGGCACCGGCTTGCTGGTTGAGTGCTGAGCGGGTGAAGGAGCCGGCCGACAGCGAGCCGCCGAACCAGGGACCGATGATATTCGACAGGCCCTGGGCGCGGACTTCCTGATTGGCATCGAACAGTTGCTGGGATTTATCTGCCAGGGCGCGGGCAATCGACAGGCTGGTGACCAGGCCGAGCAAACCGCAGGCCACAGCTGCGGGCAGCAGTTGCAGGATGTGGCTGAGGTTGAACTCCAGCAGCGCGAAGGGCGGCAGGCTGCCTGCAAAACGGCTGACCAGTGCAACGTGGCCAAGCTGCCCCGGCCAGGCCATGACCAGCAGGCTGGCGGCCACAATCCCGATCAGTAAAGCCGGCGCCCGCGGCCACAAGCGCCTGCACAACAGGCTGATGGCCAAGGTGAACAGCGCTACGACCAGGGTGCGCCAGTCACTCTCGGCCAGGTGCTCGCCGAGGCTGAGTAGACTTGTGAGCGCGGTGGCCTGGCTGGTAACCGTCAGGCCGAGCAGGTTGGGCAACTGGCCGATGCCGATCACCAGGGCGGCGCCCAGGGTGAACCCGAGCACCACCGAGTGCGAAACGAAATTCACCAGCGCGCCGAAGCGCAGCAAGCCGAGCAGCCATTGGCATATACCGGCTAGCAGGGTCAGCAGCAGAATCAGGGCAATAAAGTGGTCGCTGCCCGGTGTCGCCATCGGGCTGACACTGCTGAACAGTACGATGGAAATCGCGGCGGTTGGTCCGCAGATCAAAAAGCTGGAGGAGCCCCACAGGCAGGCGATCAGCACCGGCACGATGGCCGCGTACAAGCCGTATTGCGGCGGTAGCCCGGCGATCAGGGCGTAGGCGATGGATTGCGGCAGCGCGAGAATGGCGCCGTTGAGCCCCACCAGCAGGTCTTTACCGAGGCTGCGTTTGCTGCAATGCGGCAGCCAGCGCAAAAAGGGCAACAGGGTCTGAAGGCGGAGCAGTAGCATGCGTGGGCTTCTTGTGCAGGCGATGGACAAGGCCGCTGCACAGCAACGGCTCGTCTACTTTAGGGAATCAAGCCGGCCGATTCAAAGCTTGGCGTTAACTGCCGCCAGACCATCACCGCCAGTGCGGCTGGTTACGCCCTCAAGCCAACCAGCAACCACCGCTGGATTGGCCTTGAGCCACGCCTTGATTGCCTCATCGTTGCTGGCTTGCTTGCTCAGCACTTTATCCATGATGGCGTTCTCCATCTCCTGGGTGAATTTCAGGTTGCTCAGCAGCTTGCCGACATTCGGGCACTGCGCGGCATAGCCTTTGCGAGCCAGGGTGTTGACGCTGCCGCTGGCACCGAAGTACTTCTCGCCGCCCTTGAGGTAGCGCATGTCGTATTGCACGTTCATCGGGTGTGGGGTCCAGCCCAGGAACACCACAAATTGCTCGCGTTTCACTGCGCGGCCAACCTGCACCAACATGGCCTGTTCACTGGATTCGACCAGGCTCCAGTCCTTGAGACCGAATTCGCCGGCGGCGATCATCTTCTGGATGGATTCGTTGGCCGGTGCGCCGGATCCGATGCCATAGATCTTGCTGCTGAACTTGTCGGCATACTTATTGAGGTCGGCAAAGGTCTTCACCCCGGCTTCATAGGCGTAGGTGGGCACGGCCAGGGTGTACTCGGTGCCGCCGAGGTTTTCCACCAGTTGCTCGACTTCACCGCTGCTGACGAACTTGTCGTAGTTGCTCTGCTGCGCGGGCATCCAGTTGC
>Ga0209542_10006309_pt1 | contig 23114 bp, 25 predicted proteins | sample RifCSPhighO2_01_FD_184028 | JGI IMG/M metagenome (GOLD analysis project Ga0209542, IMG submission 184028) | Soil microbial communities from Rifle, Colorado - Rifle CSP2_plank highO2_0.1 (SPAdes) (version 2) | ecosystem: Environmental > Terrestrial > Deep subsurface > Rock core/Sediment ... | reverse complement strand
CCTATGCAAAAGCGTAACTGGTAAATGTGTTGATTGTATTATTGCCTTGTTTTTGAAAATTGATTTTTTTCCAATATATTCGGAAAAAAAATTACCCAAGCTTTGCTGCATTATTAATCACCTTCAACACAACCTAAAGGAAACACACCCCTGAAATTTCCTTTGGAGATTTTTAATAATAACACCACAACAACTCAAATATAAATACTCCTATAGACAAAAAGATGTTTTAAGAAATTTAGTTTGTAAAAACTACATTATTTTTACTTTTTTATTTATTTATTTAATTATTTTCTATATAGAAATAAATATAATAATGAAAATTCAAAAAATAAAATAAATATTTTAAAATATACTATGTAAAGTGTGTGTTATAGTTATTATGGTGGTTCTTGTTCTACACCTCCTTTTCTTATCCATCTCCAATAGAAACCATTGGGTAGGTATAGAAAAAGCTCAAGTTTTTATTACTATTAAATGATAAAAAGAAAAAGATTTATATATCACTATTTTATTCCTGAAGAAGTGGGGTGGGTTTTTTGATAATGCAAAAAGAAGTTAGTACCAAGTTGAAGGATTTGGGCCTTAACAGCTACGAATCAAAATTATGGACAGCATTGCTTTCAAGAGGGGTTTCTACAGCAGGCGAGCTTTCTGATATCGCAGGCGTTCCGCGCTCCCGTTCTTATGACGTCCTTGAAAGCCTTGAAAAAAAAGGATTTATTATAGTGAAGCTTGGAAAGCCAATAAGATATGTTGCTGTACCCCCAGAACATGCGCTTGAGCATGTTAAGAAAAATATCGAAGAATCTGCAGTTTCACAAACAAGACTTCTCGATGAGCTGGTCGGCTCACCTCTGTTATCAGAATTGGTCCAGCTCTACAAAACAGGTGTTGAGATAGTTGAGCCATCTGACCTTGCTGGTGTTGTTAAGGGAAGGAAAAACCTTTATCATCACTTACAGGATAGAATAAATGACGCTAAGTATGAGGTTATTATTCTGACAACCACAAGTGGTTTTGCAAGAAAATCAACAGCTCTGAAAAACCCAATTAAAAAGGCAAATGATAGAAAAGTCAAAATCAAAATAGCTGCGCCTTTAAAAAGCGAGATTAAGCAGGATATTGAAGCGTTGGGTAAATTCGCCGAGATCAGGGATTCGAATATCGCCGGCCGTTTCTGTATAGTTGATGGAAAAGAAGTGATATTTATGGTTCTTGATGATGAAAAAACACATCCTAACTATGATTTTGGTGTCTGGGTACGCTCAGAGATGTTCTCAAAGATGCTAAAAGGGTTCTTCGACGAATCCTGGAAAGCCATGCGCCAAGCGAAGTAATTCGTAACCTTTTTATATTAAGCAAAACAGCTTTTCTTAAAAGAGGTGTATAAATGGCAGCCGAAGACCTACTCGTTGTCGTCCTTGCAATTATCATAGGCACTCTTGCAGCAATAGTTTACTCTTTGAGAATTCTGGTTCTTCTTGAAAGAAGAATAGCTAGAATGGACGAGAATCTTCTGATAATTACCAAGAAAATAGCAGAAGAGGAAATAAGAATAGAACATGAGCAGGAGGTTATAGAAAAGGAATTAACCTCCAGAAAAACAAAGAAAAAGAAGTAAATTATCTTTGGCTTACAATTTCTTTATTGGTTTTTTGTTCTTCTTCAAATGAGATAATTGTGCGGCCTATCTCATCACAACCCATCAGCTCGCCGCATTCAGGGCATCTAAATTCAAGGTCCATTGCATCTTCTAAAGAGACATGTGTGCACCCGATAGTGCACTTGAAAGTTGTTTTTCCCCTCTCATGCGCTTCTTTTTTCTCAAGCTGAAGCTCTTTTCTTTTTCCCAGCTCGCTTTCAAGCCTCTTAAGAATGTCTTTTTTAAGGCTCCAGTAATAGATATACCATCCTTTCTTTCGGTCTTTCTTTTTTGTGAATGATACAAGATTGGCCTGCTGGAGCTTGTAAAGCATTGTCCTTGTCTGGTTGACTTCCTGGTTGGCTTTTTCAGCCAATTTGTGCTCGGCAATCACTTTATTTGAATTTAGAATCTTGACTATCGGAAGCAGCTCTTCACCAGCAATCTTAGTTATTGCTAGCTCTACACTTGTTTGAGAAGCTTTTTTCATATCCCCAACGTACCAAATGGGGTAAATCAAATATATAAATCTATGCCTGGTTGAGCTCTTCAAATGACAGGCCTCTTAGGCTTGCTATTTTTTTGCTTATAACATAGTTTTTAGGTGTTTCCTCAAGTTCACCAAGACCTACAAAAAGCCATTGGTTATTTTTGAAGCGAACGCCAATCCATGGCTCAGCAGATAATTTTTCGGAGAAAAGCTTTAGCTCGTACACCTCTTTTTTCGTAAGGTAAACCTGCTCTTCGCCAACATATTTACATTCTATTACAAGCCTCCTAATACCATCACCGGCAATGATATCAGGCGCAGGATACTTTATTGAGCCGGAGCCAGCAACTCTGATTGCACCCCATCCAGCAGCCCAGAACTTATGAACAAGCTCCCTTTCAGCCCCGGTTCCTTTTTCCTTCGCTCCCATGGGGTACGTTGATGAGGGCTTCTTAATAACGCTTTCTTCGAAACAATTTTAAGAAGCTATGTTTTAGCTCGTATATGGCATCATCGCGACTTGTCCCAATTGCATCGCTTGAAGCTTTAATGAAAAAAGCTGGTGCCCCAAGAGTATCAGAAGATGCAAAAAAGGCACTAAAGGAGATTCTGGAGCAAAAAGGCATCGAATTGACAAAGCATGCGTTGGAGCTCGCAAACCACGCCGGTAGGAAAACAATAAGGGGAAAGGACATAAACTTGGCTGCAAAGCGCTAGACATTAATTGTCATAAAATCTTCTGCGCACACAACATCATCAAAAACTTCTTTTGCCTCTTTTTTAGCGGTTTCTGATTCTTTGTATCTTTGCGAAAAATGTGTAAGCACTAGCTTCTTTACATTTGCTTCCTTGGCAAGATTTGCAGCATCAGAAGCTGTCATATGTTTGTATCTTCTTGCCTTATCCTGCATATCTTTTGTAAAAGTCGCCTCGCTTATGAGGAGATCCGCTCCCTTCGCGAGCTCAACAGATTGTTTGCAATATTTTGTATCCATAATTATTGTAATCTTTCTCCCTATTTTTTCATGGGATACGTCTTGCGCCTTTATGGTTTTGCCGTTCCAGACTATTGTCTTGCCAGCCTCTAAATCCTTGAAATGAGGACCAGATTTTATCCCATGCTTTTCAAGCAGGTCAGCTTCGAACTTTCTTGAATCCCTTTCTTTTATGGAGAATCCAAGGCAGGGGGTCGTATGGTCCATAATCTCTGCGCTGATTTGAAGGTCATCATCTTCAAAGAAAAGTCCGCTCTTTACTTCCTGAACGTCCATGTCAATTTTTTCCTCAAATACAAACGCTTTTTTTAGGTGTTCAAAATGAATTTTTGAGCCAGGAGGACCATAGACGCTGAGTTTTCCGCTATATTCACTTGCACCCAGAGTCTGTATAAGGCCGGGAAGCCCAAGCACATGGTCACCATGCCAATGTGTAAGGAGAATCATTGTTATTTTGGAAGGTTTAATTCCGGCATATTTCATCTGCCTTTGAGTTCCTTCTCCGCAGTCAATTAGTATTCCGTGGTCTTTGTAAGTAAGCAGCATCGAATTATGGCTTCTCTTCTTTGTTGGCACCATGGAGCTCGTGCCTAAAAAAGTTATTTTCATTATGATGGTGAATCAGGTCTGCTTTTTATTAGTATCGTGGAGAAAGTTTTTAACTCCTTTTAAAAACCATGATTGTATGGCAAAAGCACCCATAAAGGCAATCCTCTCAGATGGCAGAGTAATTACTGAAGACTCAAGCGAAGTTACAGAGCTTTTTGAGCAAAGCAGATTCGGAAACAAGCTAAAGGACAGCAGGCTTGAATTAACTTTGATTGAGGCGCTTTACCTTGCAGACAAGGACAGGCTTGTTGTAGTTGATTCAAAAGGAAAAGAGATGAAAAATGAGCAGCTTTTTCGCAAGGCTGCAAGAAGAGAGAAAAATTTCTGGCCAAGATATTACACTTACAAAGATATCAGGGATAGGGGTTATATAATTAAAACAGCCTTAAAATTTGGGGCAGATTTTCGGGTATATGACCGCGGGATAAAGCCAGGGGATGACCATGCAAAATGGATTGTTTATCCAGTTCGCGAGACTGAGCACCTGACTTGGTATGATTTTGCCGCAAAAAACAGGGTGGCTCATTCAACAAAAAAGAGGCTTTTGATTTCTGTTGTTGATGAGGAGGGCGATGTCACTTATTATGAGATTAGATGGGTGAGGCCCTGATGGGTATAGAATACAGGGAGAAAATAATCTCTTTGTGCAAGCAAAAGGGACCAATTCTTCCAAATGACGTGGCTAAAATGCTTAAGACTGAAACATGGAAAGCCGGTGCCATGCTCTCAGAAATGACAGAAAACAAGATCCTCTCGATTTCTGCAATTAAAATCGGGGGCTCCCCGTTATACTATTTGCCTGAGCATCAGGAAAAACTCGAATTGTTCGTAAATAGGTTAAATGATAAGGACAAAAAAGTTTTCGATTTTATAAAGCAAAGAAAAATCCTAAGAGATTCCGAGCTTGATTTGCTTACAAGGTTCTCATTAAGGCAGCTAAAGGATTTTGCAAAGCCATTTCATGTTGCCAAAGGCGATGATGCAGAGCTCTTTTGGAGATTTTATAATGTTTCAGAAGAACAGGCAATAGAAATCCTTCACCCCAAACCAAAGATACAACAGACGCAAACTGAGTCATTAAAGCAGAAGTTGGAACAGCCCGAAATTATTGAACCTGTAAAAAAAAGAGGAAAAAAAAGTCTGCCAGGGGACGACGCCCTTTTCCAGAAGGCAAAGGCATATCTTGAAGCAAAAGGGTTTTCAATAAGGGAGTTTACAATAATTACGAAGAAAAAAGATGTCGAATTAATTGCAGAAAAACAGAGTACGCAATTTTTCTGCAAAATAAGCAGCAAGAAAAATATTTCCGATACCGACATCGCGGCGGCATACGGCAAAGCAACATCAAAAAAGCTCCAGGCTTTGGTGTTAATCACCGGTAAAATCAGCAAAAAAGCTCAGGCATCTTTAAGCTCATTCCCAAATTTATCTGTTGAGATGATTAGCTAATGGGAGTAAAGCTTACAGCTGTACTTCCGGTACATGAGCTTGAGTTTGAAGACCTCAAAAACAAGATAGTTGTAGTAGACGGATTTCTTGTTCTGTATCAGTTCATTACAACAATAAGGCAGCAGGATGGCACCCCCCTAAGGGATTCAAAAGGCAGGATAACGAGCCATCTGCAGGGTCTTTTTTCAAGGACAACAAATATGATACAAAAAGGCATTAAGCTTGCATTTGTTTTTGATGGAGAAGCGCCGGCTCTCAAAAAAAGAATTCATGAAAAGCGTGCCTTGGCAAAAACAGAGGCAATGAGAAACCACGAAATTGCAGTTCAGGAAGAAAATATTGAGCTGATGAAAAAATATGCGGGTAGGACAGCACGGCTAAGTGTGGAAATGGTTGATGAGGCAAAAAGGCTTCTTGATGCTCTTGGAATACCTTGGGTGCAGGCGCCTTCAGAAGGGGAGGCCCAGGCAGCAGCCATAGTTGCAAGAGGTGATGCATATGCTGTAGGGACCCAAGATGCAGATGCTTTTCTTTTCGGAGCACCAAGAGTGATAAAGAATCTTACATTGTCTGAAAAAAAGAAATCCCCGAATAAATTGAGTTTCATAACAATAAAACCAGAAAGAATAGAGCTAGCTGAAATTTTATCCTCCTTGGGAATTTCTCAACAGCAGCTAATCGCAATGGGAATACTTGTTGGTACAGATTACAATCCGGGAGGAATCCACGGAATAGGAGCAAAAAAGGCTTTGAAGCTAGTAAAGGAACATAAAAATCTCAATGGATTGTTCTCTTCAGTGTCATGGGAAAAGCATTTTGATTTTTCATGGAAAGAGATTTTTCAAACAATTGAGAAAATACCAGTAACAGAAAATTATTCTCTTAAGTGGGGCAGTTATGATGAAACTAAAGTTATTGATTTATTATGCGAAGAGCATGACTTTTCTAGAGAAAGGATAAGCTCTTCTCTGCAAAAGATAATGCCGGCAAAACAGCAGGGATTGGAAAGATGGACTTAGTTGCCCGCGTCCCAAAACAAAGGGCAAATAGTTTTGTTCAACAGCTGCTCTCAGAAAGAATTCTTGACAAAAAAAGGAAAATATATAGGGATAATTTGGCAGTCTACTTTCCAGTAACTAGGAAATCGGGGTTTTTCGGAGCTTATTCCGCAGAAATTGTGAAAAAATCCTTAAGAAAAAGAAAGTCCAAAAAATCATTTTCAGAATTCTTATGCGGCCTAACAAAAAAAAGAAATATGGAAAATATTAGGAGAAGTTACGAAATCGTAGGCAATATCATCATTCTTGAACTCGGCAAAGGCTTATTAAAACATGGGAAAAAAATAGCAAGATATTTGCTGCAAAATAATGTCCACATCAAGACCGTTGTAAGAAAATCCGGAGGCCATAAGGGAAAGCTCAGGCTGCAAAAATATGTCTTTGTAGCTGGAGATGAAAATTATAAAACTATTCACGTGGAAAATGGAATTAAATTACTTGTTGATATACGGAAAACCTATTTCAGCCCGAGAAGTGCAGGTGAACGTCTTAGGATAGCAAAACTTGTCAAACCAGGCGAAAGGGTGCTAGTGATGTTTTCCGGGATTGCTCCATATCCTCTGGTTATATCAAAGCATTCAGGGGCAAAAGAAATAATCGGAATTGAAATAAATAAGGAGGCACACAAATTCGCCATTAATAATATTGAACTCAATAAACGCAAAAACATAAAATTATTTTGCGGTGATGTGATGAAAATTCTCCCCAAAATAAAAGGCTGTTTTCACAGAATAATAATGCCCTTGCCAAAACAGGGCGAGTCATACCTTGCTATTGCCTTAAGAAAGGTAGTTAGGAATGGATGCGTGCACTTTTATGACTTTGCAAAAGATTCTGAACTATTGATCTCAACAAAAAGAAAGATAGTTAATGCTGCAAAATTAGAGGGAAAAAAGGTGATAATTCGTAAAATTATAAAGAGTGGACAACAGTCGCCCCATATTTTTAGGGTGTGCGCCGATATAAGGGTAATTTAGTTTCTGTTTCTCAAATATGAAAAAGTTTCAAGGGCACCAAGGCAGATAAGAAACACAATAAACCCGTAAAAAAACCAAGCTATTGTTGATGGTTCTACGGACTGGATAGCATCAGATGTCTTCATCATTGCAGCCTGGGGAGCTGCGATTTCCAAGTCAGCTATTTCAGGTGCCGAAATCCTTGTTTTTTCCCAAATCCATGCAGCAATACCCACACTTAAAGTTAGTATTGCAGCCGGAAGAATGTTTTTGAATCTTGAGAAGAGCTTTTCATCGCTTTTTGGAGCTATAATAATGTACTTTCTTGCAAGCGAATAATGAGCAACTTCTCTTCCCCTGCTTGAGTAATGGTATTCGCTTGAGTCAACAAGTCCCCCCTCAACAAGTAACTTAAGGTTGTAATGTATTGTTGAAAGCGGAAGTCCTAGTTTTTTTGAGAGTTCTGTTTCAGTTTGGATGTTGCTAGTGAGCGCATCAAGCAGCTTTCTTGCAGTATCGCTGCTAATTACATTGGCTAGCTTTCTCGCTTTTTCATCCTCAAGTGAGACTAGTAGGAATGTTGATTCTTTTTTCTTCATATTATTTGGCTACTTATTTCAATATAAAAACATTGGCAAGGCTTCAGCTAAGATTGAAGTCTGTTCAGAAAATTAATATACTTCTATAGATGTTCCATTTCATGCTTTGCGAGGTGTGCGGGTCAAAAGAAGCAAATTTTAGGGCCATGGTAGAAGGTACCTCACTTTTGTGCTGCCAGAACTGCTCAAGGCACGGTCAGCAAGTTTTCAGCATTCAGCAGCCAAAAATCATCGAGAAGAAAACTCCATTAAAACAAGAACCAAGTGAAGAAATTGTTGATGATTGTGGCACAATTGTTAAAAAAACAAGGGAAAGCACAAAACTCTCTCAAAAGGACTTCGCTGCAAAAATAAATGAAAAAGAATCCCTTATTCACAGCATCGAGTCTGGCCACGTTGTACCCTCAATAGATCTGGCAAGAAAACTGGAAAGATTGCTTGGGATAAAAATAATTGAAAAAATTAGTCCAGAGCCTCTGAAATTGCAGCAAGGCAAGGAAATATATTTCACAATAGGCGATAATTTAAAGGTCCGCAAGAGATGATTTCTGCCGCAATAGTTACATCTCCAGGTCTACAGGACGTGGCTCTTGCAGAATTGAAAAAGTTAATAGGAGTTTCTGGAATTGTAAAAACCAATTACATATTTTTTAAGGCAAAAGAAATAGATGTTTGCAAAGTTGCATACAGGTCTCAATCAGCGACGAGAGTTTTAGCCAATCCAGTTGAGTTAAGTTCGGCTTCTTTGGCAGATTTAGAAAACTCATTTAAAAATAATGCAGATATAGAATCCTATAAAAAATTCACTGGCGATAAAGTCTCTTTTAAAATCGAATGCGATAGGTTTGGCTATCACAACTATAAAAGTGTGGGCGCCTCTGCGCTCTTAGGAAAACTAATAGATGGAAAACTTAAGGCCGAAATCGTAAATCCAGATGTATTATTTTACCTCTTAATAGACTCAGAAAAAGCTTTTTTTGGTTTGGATCTATGTGGATTTGATTTATCTAAGAGATATTATAAGGTCTTCCCAAGCCCATCTTCGATAAGGGGGCCTTCGGCTTATTGCATATCATCACTTGCTGAAAAGCCGGGGTTGTTTCTTGATCCTTTATGCAGTTCAGGTGAAATAGTGATTGAAAAAGCACTCAGTGAATCTATGATCTCAGTAAGAACTTATGAAAAAGAAAAGCTTGGTTTTACTAAAATGGAGGCGTTTTCTGAACTGGCAACAAAGCTTTTTTTGGAAAAAAGGAAGAAAATAAAGTCAAGAATCTATGGTTATGATCCCCATATGCCAAATGTTCATGGTGCAAAAAAGAATGCAAAGGTCGCCGGAGTCCAAAAAAGCATAAGGTTTGGAAGATGCGCGCTCGAATGGCTTGATACCAAGTTCAAAGAAAATGAGGTGGACTCAGTAGCAACAAATGCATTAAGATGCGACGAGAAGCAGCTTGATAAGCTTTTTTACAACCTTTCATATATCTGCAGTAAAAAAGCAAAGATTATAATTGCGGCAAATCCGGCAGTTGATGTTGTTGCCAAAAAACATAGCTTTGCCATTGATTCGTCTATAAATATTGGAAGAAGACCAATAGAGGTTTATACGCTTTCAAAGCAATGAAATTTATAATTAAAGGCCTATAAATCAAATTATGTCGCCTGTAAGGAATGTTTTGTTGGTGTTAATACTGCTCGAAGTAGCTTGGTGGGGCTTTACGATACCTTCCCATTCACTATCTGATGAGGGATATTTTCATTTAAGACAGGCAGAAAATATCAGGTCTACAGGTTTTCCATTGGTAAATGATGAGCTTAGTTATGGGGGAAGAAATCACATAATCCTTCCTTTATACGATTATTTTGTGGCTTTGATATCGTTTATAGCAAACCTTGAGGTTGCAATCAAGATTGTAAACTTCATTTTAATTGCCTGTCTCATTGCTTCAGTGTTCTTTGTTGCAAGGGAAATGGCTGGAGATGTAACTTCTGCATTATTCTCAGCTGTTGCCTTTGGACTTTTGCCTTCGATTTTAGATAATATGGGTTCTTCTATATTGCTTGGGCTATTGTTCATCATGATTCTTATCTTCTTTATTTCTAGAACAAATATCAGCAACAATTTACTTATAATTAGCATAATTTTTGTTTTGTTGCTCTTTACAAATATAATATATCTGCTTCTGATAATTGGGCTTTTGCTATATGTTTTTTTTATAAAAACAGAAGAAATCAAGCACAGTCAAGGTGAGCTCGAACTTATTTTATGTGCAACACTTGTATCTGTTTGGTTTTCGATGATAATATTTAGAAATGCGCTGATTTTTCATGGGGTAGAGGTGTTATTTGGAAATGTTCCAGAGCAACTTCAAAATCAGTTTCCAAATACAATCTCACTTGTCATATTGCTCGGCCTTTTCCCATTTTTTTTGGGCCTTTATGCAATTTTTAGCCATATTTTCATAAAGAAGAACAAAAGCGTCTATCTATGCGTTTCATTGTTGCTGGCATCATTTTTTTTAACAATATTCTCATTTGTCTCGGTGAACGATGGAATTGTCATTTCTGCAAGCCTGCTTTGTGTACTTTCTTCATTTTCATGGAAGGAACTAATTTTTTCAATTGAAAAAACAAAATTAAGCAATTTTAAAGCACATTTGCAGCTTTTGGCAATATTGATGGTTGTTTTGATAGGGATTGCAACATTGCAAACATCTGCAAATATCTACAATAGTTCAATTCTTTCAGTCTCCGACATCGATGCAATAAAATGGATGAGCAACAACATACAACCTAGTGCCAAGGTGATGGCCCTTTACGATGAAGGAAACGCGATTGCTGCTCTTTCAAGGCACCCGACAGTTGGAGATTCTTCATTTATTCTTATTGGAAACTCAAATGCGATAACTGGTGACCAATTGAGATTTTTCAAGACTTATGAAACCGATGCTGTAAAAATAATGAATAAATATAACGCTTCGATTATTTTCTATTCTCAAAGGGCGCAAGCCCAGAGTGCGAAGCCGGAATTCCTAAACAATAAAGAATGTTTTGAATTAATTTACGATGCCGGAGCCCAGATATTCAACTCGAAATGCAGGCTGATAGCTTCATGAAAAATAAAATATTGATGCCTATTCTTTTGGTTTTTTTAGCTGCCGCTGTAATTCTTATGCCACTTTTAATAAGCATTTTCTCCGGTTCAGACTTTTTTTATGGGGAGGCAAAATATCATCTACGTATATCAAAACTTACTCCAATGCAAGGTTTTGGAGGAATAGATTACCTTACCGTAAATGGTCAGAAGCTAGATTATGGAGCATACCATGCAATTTTGCATTTTTTAACCAGGTTGCTGCCCCAGATCTTTTCGGTAATATTGCTAGGTTTAATCACTGGGGTAATTACAATATTTTTATATTATCTTGCTCTTTTGAGGCTCGGCCTTAGCGACAGTCGAGCGATTTTTGCATGCGCGATAGTATTATTTTCCCCTGCATTTATTGAACTCTTTGGAATTGCAAACCCTATTGGTATCGGGCTGATGGGATCTTTATTGGGTTTTATGCTATATCAAAGAAAAGACTTTATCGGTCACTTTTTGGCATTTATTTCTTTTTCATTTGCTGCAATGTGCGGTCCGATACCTGCTATTGGCTCAGCAGTTCTACTCGTGCTTTCCGTATTATTGGAGCGAAAAAGGCAGGGCTTCATATTTCTTGCTGCATGTGCTTTTGTAATGACTGTCATGCTTAGGTCAGGGTTTCTCCCATTAAGAGTCCATGGGCCAGCAGATTTCCCGTTTGGAATAATTACAGATCTCGGGTTCAGCCCAGGAATCGGAATTTTTTCTATTTTGACTGCAATTGTTGGAACTTATGTTCTATGGAAAAGAAAAATGGAATATTGGCCGATTTACGTTTCAACTTTGATTTTATTCCTTCTTGTGTTTTTTTTCTCAGCCGATGCAATAAGTTATCTGATGTTTTCAATTGCTGTTTTTTCAGCTGCCGCAATATTTAGATTCGTTGAGGGAAGCTGGGAATTTGGCCGAATCAGAAATGCTTTGCTGATAGTTATTTTATGCGGGTTCATATTCTCATTTGTTTCCTATGCGAGCAGTATTTCTGCACGAACCTATGACCAGGACCTTGTTGATTCATTAAGGTGGCTTAAGAGTGCCTCCACTGGTGCTGTACTTACTGCGCCAAAATACAGTTATCTTGTCCAAAGCGTTGCCGAAAAGTCTGTCTTTCTTACTCCCAAATACAATACCACTATTTTATTTGAGAGAAATTCCAAAAGGCTTTTTAATGTTTTAAAGCTTAGTAAAGTAAAATATATTGTCATTGATGACCAGATGCGTAATGGACTTATCTGGAAAAGAGATGACGAGGGTCTGCTCTTCGCATTGCGAGATCAGAATTATTTTAAGCTTACTTATGTAAAAGGAAAGATACAGGTATGGGAATTAGCAGGCTAAAAGATTGTTTCCTTGACATACCTGATTTACTATAAATTCATGGCTTTGCATCCCGCAGAATTTTCTTTCATCTATTATTACACAGGGAACCTCATCAACACTATAGAACTTCCTAAGAAGTTCCAGTGAGGTAATATTAAGGTCGAGGTCATAAGAAAATATTGCTACATCATTTCCAAATCTTTTCTTGATGTCTGAGAGCACAAATGATTGGTCGTCGCATTTTTTACAGTCTTTGGAATTCCTATAAAAAAATGATATTATTGTCTGGTTATTTGAACAGAGCTTTTTTATCTGTTTTAGCAGTGCAAGATAGGTAAATTCATTCTCATTGAAAATCTTCTTCTGTTCGAGATAATACAGGCTTTGCCTGAATTCTTCTGTAGCTGTCCTGTATTGCTCAAGTTTAAGACCAAGATCCCAAATTCTCTTGTCGAAATCCGAAAGCTTGTTTTTATATGCAATACAAGCCATCTCGTTTCCATAAACATCCGACATCAGCATTATCTGCTGGAGGTCATCAAAATCCCTGTATACCTCATTAAATCTGGCGTTTAGATTATCCTCTCTTCTTCCTCCCAAAAAATCACTAATAAGTAATAATGTAAGAAATAAAGAGATTGTTATGAAAAGGGCGAGCAAAAATGCGCTTTTTTTTATCTCCATTTTGTCGTTCTGCCGCTAATTACGGCTAATATTGCCCTCATCCAGTAAAACTGATATAAAAAGAAAAGCAAGGGAAAAGCAAACACACCCATTTTTCTTTTCCAGATGCTTTTGCCTGTGAAAAACAAACCTATTACTATCAGAGATATGCTAGTGAATAAGGCCATGATGCCAACTATATTTATTCCGCTTATAGTTAAAATGTCAAATCTAACTTCTAATATCCTCTGAATTGTGCTATTATTCACATATTGCAGGAATTGTGCCAACGAAATAAGATTACTAAATAAAAGATATATCGTCATTAAGAAAAGGCCAAGGCCGCTAATTATAAGAAGAAAGGTATAAGGAACAATAAATCCAAAAAATCCATATTTTGGATTAAAGAGCATATTTCTGTGCTGTATCACCGTCAGAAGCGCCCCGGTATACCATCTCCTCCTTTGAACATACATAGCCTTAAGATTTGGCGGGCTTTGTGTTTTAACCTTTGCATTAAAGCAATTGTCAATCTTATGGCCCGCTTTGTGTATTCTATAAGCAATTTCAAGGTCTTCAGTTATGCTATTTGGGTCAAATCCACCGATTTTTCTTAGAACCGATGCACGATATATTGAGAATGGCCCAGGCGTAACAAAAACGCTATTAAAAGTTGAGAGAATTTTCATAAACAATGATAGTCCTATCGCAAATTCAAGCTCAATTATTTTATCCAGAAGAGTTTTGATGCTCTTCAGGTCCACAGTTATCGTAACTGCTCCGACTTTGTTTGAGAAATACGGCAAAACCTTCCTTATTACAGCAGGCTCGACTACAGAATCCGCATCTATTGTTGCAATGAATTCCCCTTTTGCTGCAGCGATTCCTTCGTTTAGGGATTTTGCCTTCCCTTTGTTTGTTGTATTGTCTATAAGGATGAATTTTTTATCCTCAGCTATTGCAGCCCTTACTATCTCACTCGTTCGGTCTTTGCTTCCATCATTGACTATTATGAACTCAATATTGGGATAGTCAAGTTTTTTCAGAGAGTCGATTGTTTCAATAATGCTCTCTTCCTCGTTATAGGCAGGAATTATTATGCTCACAAATGGGCTATAATTCCTATAAGGTTTTTTTCTCTCCATTATCTTTTTTTTATCAGAAAATAGAATTACAAGAAAAAGGACGACATAGTATGTTGCTATAAACCACACCACGTATGTGAAAATTGTGTAATTTTGGTTCATTTTTTCCTCTCGTTTATAATGTGGTATTGCTCTGTATCCTTGCAACTGATACAACCTTATCTTGCGGGTCTATTTTCATCAGCCTGACCCCCTGGGTATTGCGTCCTATTACCGATATGTCGTCTGAAGGAACCCTTATTGCTTGGCCCTCCTTGCTGATGATTATTAACTCATCACCTTGCTTTACCGAGCAAATTGAGACAACATTTCCACTTTTTTCTGTGACTTTTATATTAATTACTCCCTTGCTTGCCCTGCTTGTAAACCTATAGTCCTCGACCATGCTTCTTTTTCCCATCCCGTTTGCGGTTATTGTTAGCAATGTGTCTTTTTCATTAACTGCGACCATTCCAATTGCCTCATCTTCGGAGCGCAGCTTTATTCCGGTGGCTCCTCTTGCACCTCTGCCTGATGATCTTATCTCATCTTCGTTAAAGCGTATTGCCCTTCCCTGTTTTGTAGCAATTATTATCTGTTTATCTCCTACGGTTCTTTCTGCAGAGATTAGCTGGTCATCTTCATCTAAAGTTATTGCAATTATTCCACCTTTTCGCGGTCTGGAGAAAGCCTCAAGAGCAGTCTTTTTTACAACGCCTTTTTTTGTTGTAAATATAATGAAGCTTTTTTCATCGAAGCTTGACACTGGGACAAAGGCGGCAACTTTCTCATTTTCAGAAAGCGAAAGCAAGTTTACAACTGCTTTTCCCATTGCTTGCCTGCTTGCTTCAGGAATCTGGAATACCTTAAGCCAATGCACCATACCTTCATTTGTAAAAAACAAAACATAATCATGCGTTCTTGCGACCATGGCTGAGCTTAGGGCATCTTGCTCTCTTGTTTCGGCAGCAATAACACCTTTTCCTCCTCTATGCTGAGTTCTATAGGAATCAAGGGGAAGCCTCTTAACATAGCCGGCCATCGTAAATGTCAATATTACCTGCTCGTCTTTTACAAGGTCTTCTTCTGAAATAATCTCGTCTTCCTCAGCGCCTGCAATTATTTGGGTTCTGCGCGCATCACCGTATTTTTCCTTTATTTCTTGAAGCTCCTTTATTATAATCGAGGAAATCTTTTCCTCAGATGCCAATATTTCTGCAAGCTCTAAAATCAGCTTAGCTGTTTCTTTATGGTCGTCCCTTATCTTTTCCTGTTCAAGCGACGCTAATTTTTGCAATCGTAGGTCAAGAATTGCCTGGGCCTGAACATCAGTTAGCTTAAGTTGCTTTATCAGCATCTCTTTGGCAGACTGCGCATCCTTTGATTTTCTTATTCTTTCAATTACAAAATCAAGTTTGTCAAGTGCCGCCAGCAAACCCTCAAGAATATGCATTTTTTCCTTTGCTTTCTTAAGGTCAAATGCAGTTCTTTTACGCACAATAACTTTTCTATGATCCAGAAAACTTTCGAGAAGCTGCATAAGACTAAGTGTTCTTGGCTGGTTGTTTATGAGCCCAACAAATATGCTGCCAAAGCCCCACTCAAGTTTCGTATGCTTGAATAGCTGGTTTTCAACAACTTGTGGAGATGCATCTTTTTTCAGCTCTATTACAATTCGCATCCCTTCTCTATCACTCTCGTCTCTTAAATCGGAAATTCCGGTTATTCTTTTTTCCCTCACAAGATTTGCAATTTCTTCAATTAACTGGGCCTTGTTTACTTGATAAGGAATTTCATTTACAATTATCCTATTCCTATCCTTGACTTTTTCTATAGCTGTTTTTGCCCTGACTTTTATATTCCCTCTTCCGGAAATGTAGCTGTCTTTTATTCCCCGCGTGCCAATTATTATTCCTCCCGTTGGAAAGTCAGGGCCTTTTATTATTTCGCCTATTTCATCCAATTGTGCAGACGGTTTGCGTAATTTGTATACAAGAGCATCTGTTACTTCGCTTATATTATGTGGTGGAATATTTGTTGCCATTCCAACCGCTATTCCTGAGCTTCCATTGATGAGAAGATTAGGGATTTTTGAAGGCAGTGGTATAGGCTCCATACCGCTTCCATCGAAATTAGGCACAAATTCAACGGTTTCTTTTTCTATATCGGCAACCATCTCCTCAGCTATTTTCGAAAGCCTTGCTTCGGTGTACCTCATTGCTGCAGCATTATCACCGTCTACGCTTCCAAAATTTCCCTGCCCATCAACTAGCGGATATCTCATTGAGAAATCCTGGGCCATTCTTACAAGGGTATCGTAAATCGAGGCATCCCCATGTGGATGGAATCGCGCCATACAGTTTCCAACTACATTTGCCGCCTTTCTATACGGCTTATTATGCATAAGGCCGGTTTGGTACATGGTATAAAGCACTCTTCGATGAACCGGTTTTAGGCCGTCTCTGACATCCGGCAGAGCTCTTCCAACAAGCACAGACATCGAATAATCTAGGTAAGAAGTCTTCATTTCCTCCACTAGGTTTTTAGGGAGAATTCTCTGCTGTTTTTGGGGCACAGAATCTGCCATTTATGGTCGATAAAAAGGAAGCCATAGCGCTTTAAAAGAGTTGTGGTAAAAGCCTATTTATGGGCTTAATTATGCTCTTTTCAACTAAGAAACTAGTGCCGCAATATACACATCCTTTGCGTTTTTTATGGATGTTGCCCTTCTGGCTTTGGTATAGCATCTTGTTGCTGCACTTGGGGCACTTGAGCAGGAGCATTTGATCTTTCCTCCATTTTTTTTAGGGCTCTTTCCTTGAATTTCTCAAACTTCTTTCTTACTTCTTCTTCATCTTTTAAGTCAAAATAATCAAAAAACTTTTGTGTAAGGCGCAAGAGATATGAGCGGCCATGCTTCTCTTTGACTATAAAACCAAGGCTTTCAAGCTCATCAATATGGTCATATGCTTTATTGGTTCTTAGCTCAATTATCTCCGATTGCAATGCAGGTGATTTCCACGCTATGACAGAAAGAGTTTCCATAACTGTTTTTGGCATTTCGGCTTCAGGTACTATTTCTTTAACCAAAGAGAGATGTTTTTCCCTGACAGTTAGCTTCCAGAAAATTCCTTCCTCAACAACCATCATTGGAGACTGCCTTTCATCGTAGTCGTGTTTTAGTTCATTAAGAGACGTTTTTACTTTTTCTTGATCTCCGGTTCTTAGGAGCCGGCATATTTCATCCAAAGAGATTCTTTTTCCTGCTGCAAATAGTATCGCTTCGATTCTTTGCTTCAGCTCTGCTTCATCTTTCATACCAATTTATACCCTTTCTCAGTTTTTTCAATTAATTCTTCGCCGATAAATTGCGCTAAAAATTTATCAACATCATTTTCGGGTATTCCTGTTATTGCCGCTAATTGCTTGCGGGGTTTTTCCCCATCTTTTAAAGCATGCTTTAGAAAATTCCTAAATATTTGCGTGGTATTCATCTGAAGCAATTCATTGTCTGCCCTTACTCTTTTTGCAACCATATCGCTTTCATGCAGTCTGCCAAGAAAATCATTAATCCAGCCATTCATTCTAACAGATGTTAAATTAAACTCATGGGGTTCTGTAATTTCGATACTTGACGGCAAATATTCAAAACAAAAGGAAAGCAAGTCTCCAAAAGTCTTAAAGGAAACATCAACATCTGCAAATGTGGCATAGAAGTTTTCTTTCTGTTCTGTTTCAGTAATTTTTGAGCTCATAACTTTCCATGAGCTGTTTTTTTTCATATTCTCTACCACAATTTCCATCGTTTTTTCAATATGTTCTTTGGGCTTGCCTATTATCTCAACTATCGCCTTGGCAGTAAGATTCTCTGTCTCTTTTTTTGAAAAAATCCCCATATCTCCATTGTTTTTGGATTGTATAAAAACGTTTCGGGTTCAGCGTCGTAGAAGCATAACAAGATTTATCATAATTGATATTGCAAGAAGAGCAAGCAATGCTATCAGCTGCTCGGCAAGTTGCACCGACATATAACACATCAGTTCCTGAGGCATATTTTGAGTTTAATTAGCATATTATTATCTTTTTGCACTATTTTTTCGAAATATTTCCGATTTGGAAATATACGAATCCAACCCTTCGATTTGCCTTAGTTTGGTATTATTGAATAAATATTCCCTGAAATAATTATCAATAATCACTCCTCTTTCGCTTAGGCCCCGTGTGAGAATTGAATAAAGTTTTTTCCCCTCTGAATCTAAATCAGTAAGTATTACAACTTTTCTATTTGATTTTGCAATTCTCTCTATGAAAGAGAAAATAGGCCCTTTTAGCACTTCAATATTTTCTACCTTTAATTTCCTTAGTGCTCTTTCGTCTTTTTTGCCTTCAACAATAAATAATAACTCAGAGGCTTCCAATTTTTGAATGAATTCAGGAAAATTTTTTAAACTCTTATTTGTCATACAAGGCTATGAGGGGGTTAGCAATATTTATCTTACTTGTCATTCTTTTGGTAGGCTGCAATAAACAATTAATCAAAAACAATCCAAATTTGACTGATTCCTCAACCGGACCGCAGTGCCCAAAATCTTGTGATGATGGAAATAAATGCACACAGGATGTTTGTAATGAGCAAACCGATTTCGAGTGCCGCACTGTTCCAATAAGTCCTTGCTGTGGTAATGGTGTATGCGAGCAAGGTGAAACCCCAGCTTCATGCGCTTCAGATTGCACAGATGAAAGCCCTGAATTCAAGCAACTGATAACTAACTCAGCAAACGCAAATACCTTTTCATATCGTTATGAGTATTATGTTGCAGAAGACAACAGTGAAATCTTAAATGAAACTTATTTGCTAAAGAGCGTAGGCAATTACACGCTTATTGAACATGATGAGCTCCAAAAAAGAGGCACATTCAATTACAATGGAGTTTTTATCAATGGTTCATCAAATACTGCAACCCTTTATTGTTTGAAAAACTGCGGTCCAAATACACTTGCAATGACTGCGCCCGCTCAGGAATTTATAAAGAGAAAACCAACAGAAATTTTGTATTCTCTGCGTGGTGTGACGGTTATTGGCAATCAAAATGTCGATGGAAAGCCAGCAACAATAGTGACACAAAAAAACATAAATGGGACATCTGTTAAGGTAAGTGTTTTAACCTTTTTTGGTGTGCCCCTTGTTGTAGAGGAATTTGACGCGCAGGGCAAGCTCATTACAAAAACAAGATACAAAAACCTAATTGTTAATGGGATATATGAATATGATGTTCTTCCGCCAAAAGATTTGGTATTTTCTTAAGTCTGTAAGAAATCATTAAATAAGTCTCAATTTCGCTTGGGTCATGATATCGCCTGCCGTCTCGCTGACCTACTATAAGCGCCCAGAAATCCAGGAGGCAATAGTTGAAGCAGCAAAAGAGCGGGAAGTTGGCATAAAATACAAGGAAAGCTTTGGAAAAAGGCCTGATGTACTTCTGAATCTAAGGGATGTATGGGAAGTTGCAAAGCAGGGGGCAACTTCATTTCATGTTTCTGTTGAAAGATGGGACGATCCTCTTTCGCTCCAGCCCGGGATGGATAAACGCACTTTGGATGAATCAAGAAAGGGCTGGGATTTGCTAATTGATGTAGACTGCCCTTATTGGGAGTACTCAAAGCTTATTGCTCATTTCATAATAGAGGTGCTAAAAGAAGAAAGAATCACTTCTTTGGGGTGTAAATTCTCAGGCGGAAAGGGATTCCATATAATTATTCCATTCGAAGCCCTGCCAAATCGTTATGGAAGCAGGCCAATTATCGAAGCATTCCCGGACATTACAAAAGAAATATTTGAATACATTATAGAGAAAGTCAAACTAAAATTCCATAATAAGGAAATAAGCAATGAGATTATTGAAAAAACAGGAAAATCCATTTTTATTACTGAATGCAAAAACTGTCATGCAAAAATAGATGAGGGAAATAACAGAAAGGAGTTCGTTTGCCCCAACTGCGAATCGAGGTTAGAAGATAATTTTGATGTGCCATTCAAGAAATGTATGAAATGCGGCTCTCTCATGCGCGATATGGGCATTTCAAGGAAAAAAACATGCCGATACTGCGGCAAAAGCCAGTTCGAGAAGGTCTATGACATATTTTCTATAATGAATCTTGATGCAATGCTCATCTCCTCGAGGCATCTTTTTAGAGCCCCTTATTCCCTGCACGAGAAATCAGGACTTGTCTCATTGCCAATAAACCCTCAATCTATCTTGAAATTCGAAAAAGAGTTGGCAAAACCTGAAAAAATAGGAGATAGAATAGTCTCTTTTTTACCAAAAAAAGTAAAACAAAATGAAGCATCCCTCTTGTTCGAAAATGTATTTATTTATTCAAATAAAAAAATCAAAGCAGAAGAAAGAATTTTCGAAAAAGAATTCGAGCCAATTAGCGATGCAATTCCAGAAGAATTTTTCCCCCCATGCATAAAGCTTACGTTGCAGGGAATTCATGATGGGAAAAAAAGGGCGGCATTTTACCTGGTTAATTTTCTTAGCTCTGTCGGCTGGGAGCATGATGCAATAGAAAAGCGCCTAAATGAATGGAACGGAAAAAACTCACCTCCTCTTAAAAAAGGTTATATCCAGTCACAGATAAGGTCGCATAAAAACAGCAAAAAAAATATTCTTCCTCCAAATTGCGACAATCAACCATATTACAAGGACATAGGTATGTGCAAGCCAGATGGACTCTGTGCAACTATCAGAAATCCTGCAAATTATACAATTAAAAAAGCTCGAATGATGCAGAAGAAATGAAAAAAGCTTTCGATGGAAAAATTGAAGGTAGCAATGAAACCCTGCGCGTCGCTACGCCTTCTATTGTGGCCAAATACCGCGCAAAAAGGCTTGCTTGCAACAAAATAGTTGATCTCTGCGCCGGAATCGGCGGCCAGACAATTGAATTCGCAAAAACTTGCAAAGAAGTTATAGCAGTCGAAAAAGATCCGCAGGCAGTTTCTTTTTTAAGAAAAAATACAAGCGAATTTAAAAATGTAGAAATCATTGAAGGCGACGCGGCTTCAGAAAATATGGCCAAGCAACTGCAGGGTGCAAACATTTACTTTTGTGACCCTTCACGGCCTTTTGAGGAAAAGCAACGTTCTATCGATTCAATTTCACCATCCCCAAAAAGGTTTGCAGAGATTTTCAAAAATATTGCAATAGAACTTCCGCCACAGCTGACTCCGGATAGAATCCCATTTGATGCAGAAAAAGAATATATTTCTGTAAATGGCAAGCTGAATCGGTTGACATTATATTTTGGCAAATTAAAGAAAGCAGAAATATCTGTAGTTTCGCTTCCTTCAGAGGCAAAATTAACCAACAGCTCTTTGGAAGCTAATGCTAAAAAATCCAAAATTGGAAAATTCCTCTACGAGGTCGATACGGCAATAATCAAGGCAGGCCTTTTGTCAAACTTATTGGGCTCTCTCAAGGCAAAATTTACAGTTTACTCTGAAGATAAATACACCCTGCTTTCTTCAAATATTTATGAAAAAAGTCCATTTCTTAATGTATACGAAGTCATGGCAATCACAAGGCCAGACAGTGCTTCAATTAATGCAGCTCTGTCGACAAGTGATTACGGAAAAACACTCATTCATGCCCGAATAGACCCACAGGAATACTGGAAGTTGAGAAATGACATCCAAAAAGGTCTTTCTGGTTACAAAACTACACATCTATTTATAAACGACATGGAATGTGTTATCGCAAAAAAAGCGGCGGCTTCGCCCGATAAGTCCTTCTAAAGTCTGACTTTTCAGGCAGAAATTCTACTTTTCAGGCAGAAGGCATATTTTGGGGACTATTCGGGCAAAGTCAAAGGCGGCAATAGATTTATAAGCGAATCAAAGCTCCCAATCCTTCTGCCACAGCCTGGAAAACAAAGGGTTTCCAGTACACGGCTCTTCTGAAACGTGTTTTGCTGTAGGGTGAGTATGCCAAAGATAAGAGCACCAAGGAAAAGTTCACTGCAATTCTGGCCGCGCGTACGAGCCAAGAGAATGTATGCAAGAATTAGGACTTTGCCAAAAAGCAAAGATGCCAAGCCTTCGAGCTTTGCAGGCTATAAAAGTGGCATGACGCACCTCATAGTTGTTGATAACAGAAGTCATACTCTTACAAAAGGGGAAGAAATTGCTGTTCCTGCAACAATTCTTGAATGCCCTCCAATAAAAGTTGCTTCAATTAGGGCTTACAAGCAGGCTCCGCAGGGACTTGTCGTTGCAACAGAAATTCTTTCTTCAATAGATAAAAACCTCGGAAGAAAAATCACAATCCCAAAAAAGACTCAAGACTCAAAAATCGATGATCTTGAGAAAAATATTTCCTCGTATTCACAGATCAGATTAAATGTTTACACTCAGCCGCACCTTAGTGCCATTGCAAAAAGAACTCCTGAATATTTCGAGCTTGGGCTTGGCGGGAGTGTTGAGGACCAGATAAAGTTTGCAAAGGAAAAGCTCGGAAAGGAAATAAGACTTTCAGATGTCTTTAAGGAAGGCGAGCAGATTGACACGTTTGCCGTAACAAAGGGAAAAGGATTCCAGGGACCAGTAAAGAGGCATGGTGTCAGCTTAAGGCAACACAAATCAGAAAAAAGCATACGAGGTCCTGCAAACGTTGGCTCGTGGACAGGCAACCGTTCATGGACAGTTGCGCATGCAGGCCAGATGGGCTTCCACCAGAGAATGGAGCGAAATAAATGGATTCTAAAAATTAGCGACAAGCCAGACGAAGTCAAAATCAATGGTGGATTCATTCGTTATGGAAATCCAAAATCAACAATTATGATAGTTAAGGGTTCTGTGCAGGGAGCAAAAAAGAGGTTAGTTCGTTTCACAGCTTCATCGCGTCCATCAAAGAAAATGCCTCATCAGGCACCTTCAATAGAATTGGTAAGCTTGCATTCGCAGCAGGGAAACTAAAATGAAACTTTCAATATATGATGCTCAAAATAACAAGACAGGCGAAATAGAATTGCCGAAATTATTCGATGAGCCAGTTAATGA
>Ga0209542_10006308_pt1 | contig 23119 bp, 21 predicted proteins | sample RifCSPhighO2_01_FD_184028 | JGI IMG/M metagenome (GOLD analysis project Ga0209542, IMG submission 184028) | Soil microbial communities from Rifle, Colorado - Rifle CSP2_plank highO2_0.1 (SPAdes) (version 2) | ecosystem: Environmental > Terrestrial > Deep subsurface > Rock core/Sediment ... | reverse complement strand
AGGGTATCAAAAGGTGCTGGGTTTACTTGAAATTCCGGAGTCCGATGAATAGATATCTGGGATCAAACGGATCATAGGTAACGAACGATGCCCCGCGATCCACATTCAGTCCGGTTGTCCTCCATGTAACGCCCTCATCAATAGACTTATAAAACGCTTTCCCAGCGACAAATACGATCTCATTCGAATCTTTCGGATTGACCGCTATCGAACGGATAGAGAATTTTTTCGCGCTCTCGATAATGTTCACTCCGTCCCAATATTTCCCGAAGTCCGCACTTCTGAAAAATCCCGCATTGGTTCCCACATAGACGACACCGGTCCGGTTCGGATCGCTCGCAACAGACACTATGCCTCCGGGCATCTTGTTTTTCTGATTGCGCTCGCTCAAATTCTCTGCTTGCTTCTGAAGTCTCTGTGCTTCGCTTGCTTTTCCTTTCGATGATGCATTGGCGGCCCTGTCATACAGAGCGGCTACTTCTTTTTGTTTTTCTTCTTCCCAATCTTTCCACTGTACGCCGCCGTCCGCAGAATAGTACAGCTTCTGACCGAAGACGATCAAATACGTTGACAGGCTCTGAGCGGAATCAAAAGCGATATCCGCTACGATGCCATCGATTTTATTGCCGACATTTTTCCACGTATCTCCGCTATCGACGCTTTTCACCACTGTCCCCGTATCCGTTCCTGCAAATATGACGCTCCTATCGCGAAAATGCTGTGAGATTGCCGTGATAAGCGTCTTCTGCCCCGGTTCCGTATACACATCAATCCAGATCTTCCCGCCATCGTCGGTACGGAAGATCTTCCCCCAATCCCCTACCGCGCCGGAAGCGAACATCCGATTATCGGGATCAGTCTTATCGAGTATGAAACTATAGATTCTTTTCGGCGGAAAAGGAATCGGCGTCCACTCCTCACCCCCATTTTCTGTCTTGAAAATACCGTTTTCTACCGTCCCGACATAAAGTACCTGCGGTTTTTGCGGATGATAAGCGATTGAAAGGATATCCGCTTTGGTAATGCTGGTTTTCTCATCAACCTTTGACTTCACTTCAAATGTCTTTCCACCATCCCCGGTTTTCCAAAGGCTGCCTGGCTCTGCTTTTGTCGCGAAAGCGCCTGTTTCCGGGGAGGTTGCGCTGTCCTGACTGCCGCTCTTCGGTGTAGTCACTCCACCTAAAGAACAACCAGACAACACCAAAGCTCCCGCCATGGCAATGAGTAATTTTTTCAGCATAAAAAGATGTGTATTTATACGTTCAGTATAGCAGAAAAATGGTCTCTATGAAAGAAAAAAAGCGCGTGTACAGAACTCCGTATACTCACAATTTCAAGTGTTTACTGCCCTTGTCATTTTGTACTATATTTCGAAGTATAGTACTTTTTGTCAGTTCACAAAAAATATAAATGGGGTTGATAGGGTACATTTTCTGATAGCAACCCATGCTTGGTATGCATTCATCAAACAATAGAAATTTTTTGTTGACGTTGAAAAGTTTGTTTGTTATAATCACCCTGCGTTTGTGTTCAAACGCTTTTTCTTTAAAAGTTCTTAATTATTCGTAATTCATAATTCACCATTCCAGATTCATCTTCAATGGGTGCGTAGCTCAGTCGGTAGAGCAGTGGCCTTTTAAGCCAACGGTCGAGGGTTCGATTCCCCCCGCACCCACCATAGTATTCTTCGATATCAAACAACGCAGTAATGAATACTCCTCGCGGCAAGCCGCGAGGTATCTTTGACAAATTTGTCTTTGATACTCGCCGCAAGCGGCGGGGAATTAGACCCTAATTGAGATTAAACTAAAAACCTACGCGGTTTTCCAGGGAATCGAAGGGCGCGAGTAGAAGCGGCCGCAAAGAATAAAATAATACAGTCAACCAAAATAAAATTCCCAGCACTGAAAATTTTTTCAAGGTGAAGTTTTCTATTCTAGTGTTTTGCAAAACACTAGAATAGATGCATGAAGGATAAGAAAACACATAACAAAAAACGGGACTCCAGTGAAGCCCCGCTCTGATACGTCGTTCCGCATCCTCCTATTCTACCGCCTCCAGAAAGCCACCCACCATTTTGGCGAATCCCCTGAGGCTTCGCCCCTGGTACCAGTAGCAGTGAGCCTGGAGATCATACTTCTCGGGGATACAGGTGAATTTCAATGATGCGACCGGATGCTTGTTGTCCTCGAGTCGCCCATCTTTGTCCGGTTCAAGTTTCAAGCGTAACCATCCGTCTGGATTCGGACCTGAAAGTATTTTCCCCATATGCAAGAAAGAAGCTTCCGTTTGAATGCCACGGCACGGCGGTAAAACGAACGTTTCACTTTTCCGCATAGCCGCGAGCAACCCTACGATCAAATCCTCCTTTATTACAGGCTGTAAGTTCTCCGCAATCAATTCGCTGAATAATCCAGACAACGCGTATAGAGGAGTTAATCGAACATCAGCTGCAAAGGAAAAATCTCGTCCGCTGTGAGGTTGCAATAACCGGTGCTCTACGAGAACCTCAGTCAGTTCGAGTCCGCAACATCCGCCGTGGCCGTCATTGAGCACGTTCACAAAATTTTCGGCATACTTTTTATGCGATTCCCCTTTGAAATCTACGAATTTGATGCGCAGAAGATGGCCGGGCTGGATGCAAGGAATCTTTTCGATAAACAATCGGCAAAAAGGCCCCAGCTCATACACCAGCTTTTCTCCATCACGCAAGCGAGGACCGAGGCGGCTGAATTCTCCCCAGTAATGCTTCCACGTGTGTTGGTATAGCTTTTCGCCCTCCGTACTCCTACTGAATTGCTTCGGGGCGCAAAGCTCGAAGTAGACCCAATCTTTCAATCGTTGCAATGGGTTATTATCCCATTCTGTATCGGGAACTGAAACAATGACGCTACCTGCGTGTTTTTGAATGTACGACATGGTTTTCCTCCTGAAAGGATTTCGGTCCGGAGACCACACCCACCACAAAATGTGGCTACAAAGAAAGGCCCTATGCCATTCCCCGCTGTCGAATCCCGTCTCAACCAGGATACCGAAAGCGAATTACGGAATACGCCTGTTCATAGTTTGGCATCTTAAAACACAAGCTTGAGATAGTCAACTACCCACCCCGCACCCACCATACATAATTCACTTTATTTTATCATACGCGGCCGCGTGTGATAAAATAATTGATTACAAATAAAACCCTCATGGTTGAGGGTTTATTATGTTCTAAAATTCAAGTTTCAAGTTTTATATTTTAAGTTCCATGATTCACAATTCCTGATTCATTTTTTCTTCGCCTCGATCACATCCTTGCCGACGAATGGGCGGAGAACTTCTGGCACGACGACACTGCCATCGGCTTGCTGATAATTCTCAAGGATAGCAATAAAAATGCGCGGGCTTGGAAGCCCGGTATTATTGAGCATGTAGACATACTTCTTCTCCCCTGTCTTGGCATCCTTATATTTCACATTCAGGCGCCGCGATTGCCAATCCAGAAAATTGCTCGCTGATCCGGTCTCGCCATAGCGGTTCATCCCCGGTAGCCAGGCCTCCAGATCGAACATCTTGTACTTCCCAACACCCATATCTCCCGTACAGATCTGCAATTTGCGATAAGGAAGGCCCAGTTCTTTGTGCATCTCCTCGGAGATGGCCAGCATTTCTTCTTGAAGCTTGTCAGACTGAGCAACATCGGCCGTGGCCAGAATCACTTGTTCCACTTTCATGAACTCATGCACGCGAAATATGCCTTTAGTATCTTTTCCATATGATCCGATTTCGCTGCGATAGCACTGGCTGAAACCGGACAATTTCAAAGGCAAGTTTTTTTCTTCCAATACCTCGCCGGAGTAATAGGCCAGAAGCGACGCCTCAGCTGTTCCGACAAGAAACTTCTGTTCTTTGGAAATACTCCCGTCAATTTCTTTGTCCGATGTGGCCACCTGATAAATCTCATCGATATTGCCGTCGTATTCCAAACCTTTAAAATAGCCGCTCCCGAATAGCGGAAAGCCTTTCACCAGTGTCGGCGGAATCATCGGCGCATAGCCTGCGGCCACCATTTTCTGAAGCGCGTAGAGCATCACGCCCATCACCAGAAGCGTGCCCTCATTCTTCAAGTAGTACCCGCGATAACCGGAAACTTTGACTCCGCGTTCCAGATCGAGAATATCGAGCATCATGCCAAGTTCGATGTGCGTGCGGGGAGTAAATGCGAACTTCGGCAACTCTCCAAATTTGAAGACTTCCACGTTGTCCGCCTCGCTCGCGCCGATCGGCGTATCTTCCGATGGAATATTCGGCACCTGCGCCATCAACACAGCATATTCATTTTTTACCGCGGCAAAGAGCGGTTCCCTCTCATCGAGCTTCATCTTGATTTCCTTGCCCTTGGCGATGATCTCCGCGCGCTCCTCGGAAGTCTTGGCTTGTTGGATCAAGTCATTGATATCGTTTTTCAGGATCTTGAGCTCCTCTATCTCCTGAATAAGCGCCACCCGCTCCTGATCCTTGGCCAATAATTTTTCCACGTCTAAAGTTAGCCCCTTGTTCTTGATGGCTTTGGCAATATCCTCTTTATGGCTGCGGATGAATTGGATGTCGAGCATAGCTTTTAGCTTGTAGCTTCATTAGCTTTTTAGCTTCTTGATTGAAAAGAGTCTCGCTATTTGAAATACGTCTTGTACACGATGTAACCATCTACGAGCAAACCAAGAACACCGATAACGAGCAAGCAATACACCGCCCACTCCGGAAAAGGCCGAGAGAAAAGCACTGTTCGCAAAGAAACGACTGTAATGAAAAAGAAGGTGCCGATACCAAGGATATCAAAAAATTCTGGCCGAGGAAACGTCATAAATGTTTTCATTCTTACTTGGTGGGCAACACTGGACTCGAACCACCGACCCCTGCAATGCGCCCCAGCACCACAAGGGTGCGGGGTAAAAATGCAGTGCTCTAACTTTATCCCGTCACACCTTAGTGGATGATAGTGGACTCGAACCACTGACCCTTGCAATGTGAATGCAATGCTCTAACTTCACCCCGTCACCTATTTTAATAAAGATGTTTGCTGACTGTGAGCGAAAGCCAATAGGCGACTACGTCTTACAACTCTCTATAATCACAAGTCTTTTCCTAAATAGGTGACGGGGCAAGCCTGAGCTAATCTCCTGTGGACAATGCTGGATTCGAACCAGCGACCCCAGCAATGTGAATGCTGTGCTCTAACCAGCTGAGCTAATTGTCCGTGTTTCTAATCTTACACGACCTTTTTGTTGACTGTTAATTGTTTACTGTTCTTTGGTTTTCACCAACGGGAAAATAACGGTTTCGCGCACGGAGCGGTTCATGAGAATAGCGAAGAAGCGCTCGCTCATCCCGAATCCGCACGCCGGCGGCATACCGTATTCGAGCGCTTGCAGAAAATCTTCGTCAATCATTTGGGCTTCCTTATCCCCCGCGGCGCGCAGTTTCATTTGTTCCTCGAAACGCTTGCGCTGATCTTCTGGGTCATTGAGTTCCGCAAAACCGTTGCCGAGTTCGCTTTTCGCCGCCACCGGCTGAAAGCGCAGTGCTCGCTTGGGATTCTTCGGATCGACTTTAGCCAGCGGCGACACTTCAAGCGGGTGCCCGACCAGAAAACACGGTTGGATCAATTTCTGGCGCACCGTTCTCTTGTACAGCGTATCGATCATCCGCCCCTTGCCATAGGATGGTTCATACTTGATATTTAGTTCGTCCGCCTTCGCCTTGAGGGCTGCGACAGATATCTCCTCCCTGAGATCTATACCGGTTTCTTTTTCAAATTCCGTAAAATAATCTATGTGCGGAAATGGCCGGCTCCAATCGAGCGCCATCCCCTCATATTCCGTCTGCATCGTTTCTCCTGCCACTTTTCGTACGATTTCCTGATACATTTTTTCCGTCAATTTCATTCCGCCTTCCATATCCATGTACGCGGCATAGAACTCAACATGATCGAACTCCTGCAGATGCTCGCGATCCATACCCTCGTTCCGGAACACTCGTCCGATCTCGAACACCCGCTCATACCCGCCGACCAAGAGGCGCTTGAGAGGCAATTCGAGCGAAATACGCAGATAAAAATCCTGATCGAGCGCGGAATGATGTGTTTTGAATGGCTGTGCTTCTGCACCACCGGGAATATGCTCCAACACCGGTGTTTGCACTTCGAGAAATTTTTCCCCCGAGAGAAATGTCCGCACCGTCTGCCAGAAAAGATTCTTCTTCACAAACAATTCGCGCGTTTCCAGATTCATCAAGAGGTCCAAATACCGGCGTCGCAGTAATTCCTCATCATCTTTCAAACCATAAAACTCCGTAGGGATAGGAAGGAGAGATTTCGAAAGTATCTCCCATTTTTCGACATGGATACTCTTCTCATCTTGTTTCGTCAAAAATACTGTTCCGGTAATAGAAAGGAAATCACCAAGTTCTACTGTCTCTTTGAATAGCGAAAAGGGTCCCTCACCAAGTGTTTCCAGAGAAAAAAATCCCTGAATTTTCCCTACTCCATCTTCGAGGTGGCAAAAGGCAATCTTTCCCATGACGCGGAGCGAACGCACACGACCAACAACCGACACCCGTTTGTCGGTGCCGTTTAAACTGTCAAACTGCTCAATAACACCCTTGCTCGTATGAGACCGGGTGGCGCTTTCCGGATAGGCCGTACCAAACGCTTCAGTTAATTTTGCAAGTTTCTCTTTTTTCGTCGCAATAATATCTTCACGCATGGTCTTATCCTAACGCTTTTTAAGCTGAAAAGCAAGATAAAATCCCCTAAATGGGGATTTTATGACGGAAAATTTACTTGATTGAGACAATCTCATATTTGACGGTACCGGCCGGGGCGCTCACCTCTACCTTGTCGCCCTTCCCCTTGCCGATGAATTCCTTGCCCAGCGGAGATTCGTTGGAAATTTTGCCTTGAGCCGGATCCACTTCGTTGGAACCGACAATTTCAAAATGGAGCTCTTTGTTCTGTACCTTTACTATCACCCGAGAACCAATCCCGACTACCGTTGAGTTCTTCTGCTTGGCAGCTACGACAGAGTCCTTGAGCATGCCATCCAACTCGGAAATGCGCGTCTCATTCTCATTCTGATAGCGCTTGGCCTCGCTGTATTCGGCATTTTCCGAAAGGTCACCCTGTTCTTTGGCCTCTTTGATGGATTCGGCAATCTCATGGCGAATTTTGGTCTTGCGCTCCTCAAGCTCAGCCTGCAATTTTTTCAAACCTTCTTCGGTAAAAATCTTCGACATGATTTTATAATTAAAATAATTCCCCTCCTTGGCAAACAAAAACCCCCATAAGAGAGAGGAAAGAAGCTGCCACAAAGTTTCTCTATGGTAGCAAAGGTGTGAAAAATGTCAACCCCGTTAGAAGTCTGTCAAGATAGCTCTAAAAGTTCCTATTTTAATCTCTTTAATCGTTTGTTTCTACCATGCGTTCCAGTCAGACTTCTAACGGGGTCAACCCTTGTATTTTTGTTATTTTTCAGAAATGTCAGGACGAGAAAAATACCAATCATACACCTCCTTGGCTATCGGAACGGCGTTGTAGCCTTCTTCTCCCTGGCCTTCCACGAGGATGATCATAGCCAGAGTCGGATGCTCATACGGCGCGAAAGAAACGAACCAGCCGTGTGTTTTTTTATCGCTGCCGAACTGGGCAGTGCCCGTTTTTCCCGCCACGGCTACCGGGAGCGTCTGCAAAGATTGCGCCGTACCCAAGGAATCCACAACTGTTGCTCGCATACCTTCGCGTACAATACGCAAAATATCCGGGCTGATAAAATCTTCCCGCAGTACCACTGGAGTGATCGGGGTCACCTCGCCACCCGAGGAACGTATCTGCGATGCGACTCGGGGCGCATAGAGCGTTCCGCCATTGGCAATAGCCGCTACTGCATTCAAAATCTGCAACGGCGTCGCTGTCACAAATCCCTGACCGATAGCCGCATTATAATTGTCACCGATATACCAACGGTCTCCAAACTTCTCTTGCTTCCACTCTGGATCAGGGATAAATCCATCTGCCTCTCCAGGCATATCAATATTGGTTTTGCTTCCATATCCGAATAGGTTTTCATATTTTTTCATCCGCTCCATACCCAGGCCCTGAATACCACCATAACCGCCGCCGATGGAATAAAAGAAAACATCGCTTGAAACGGCTATGGCTCGGCGAATATCCGTAAAACCATTCACGCGCCAATCGCCAAAAAAGAATTTTCCGATGCTGATCCCTCCTCGGCTTTCGATCTGGATGTGCTCATTCACGATACCTTCCGCGAGCGCCGCGGCGGCGAGCACCGGCTTCAGCGTCGAGCCAGGAGGATACTCTCCGGATATGGCGCGATTGAAAAGCGGCAGCGCAGGATCATCGATAAGCGCCTGATACTCTTTGGACGAAATTCTGTTCGCAAAGAGATTGTTATCGAAGCTCGGCAAACTGACCAAGGCGCGGACTGCCCCGCTTTGCGGGTCAAGCGCTATCGCCGCCGCGCGTTTCAAATCCTCCTTTTCCAGAAGCATCTGCAAGCTGTCGAAAACTTTTTTTTGCAGATCCGCATCGATATTGAGTATCAGATCGCTCCCGGGGATCGGCTGAACGATACCCAATTCTTTTTTCACGCGACCGAAAGCGTCCACTTCCGCCCGCTGAAAACCGCTCTTGCCCCGCAAGAAAGCTTCATAACTTTTTTCTATGCCCTGCTTGCCGATAGAATCCGTCAAGAGGTAATCCTGGTGCAATGCCAACTCTTCTTTGCGAATCTTACCCTCGTATCCGAGCAGATGAGAAAAAATAAGACCGTCCGCGTAGGCGCGCCGCGTCGTATTATAGAGACCCACTCCCGGTAATTCCTGGCTCCGGCTCAAAAACAAAAGCATCTCCTCCTGACTCACTCGCTCTTTGATAAGGAACGGCAGAAGCGATTTTCGATCCAGCTTCTGGAAAATATCATCGAGGATTCCCGGCTCCAAGACAAACGTCGCCGCCAGCAGCCGTTTCATTTCGTCCTGTTTCTCTCCGTCCGCTGGAACATCAGCCGGAGTGAGAATGGCATCCATGCTCGGTACATCGGATACCAGCTGTTTTCCGAAACGATCGTAGATAATGCCGCGCGGGGCCGGAATAACGAGTTCGCGAAGGCTGTTGCGCTCTGCCGCTTCCTGATACTCCGCCCCCTTGATGATATTCAGGTATGCTACTCGGAGCGCTAGTCCCAGAAGCGCTATCACGGAGAGCCACCAAAAAAATCGGATGACTCTGCGATTGAGCGGCCATTCGATCTTGGCGGCATCGCTTTCGGTCATCGTCAATACAGCGTCGTCGATTTCCATGCCGCGTTTCAGGACGGTGTATTTATTTTTTCTGACGAAGAGAGCCATTGGGGGAAAGTATATCTGTGAATTATTACCCGTTACTTCACCTGCAAAATTTCTCTTTGCGCCACAACGCTCATATATGCTTCAACCCGCCAGATAACCCTATGCAAGATGGGAAACAAGAGCGCACTGAGAAAAATCGGCAAGAGAAGCTTGGAAGTTGCAACCGCCGAGAAAACTTCGGTAAATGCATCGGCGCGCCAAGAAAAAGAATTCTCTTGGCCGAAAAGAAGATTAAAAACGACGTACCCGAAACTCCCGAGAGAGGCAAAAAGCGCATACAGAACCATCCCCGTCCCGTGATGTTCAGCCAAGAGACGCCGGGAGAGAAAACTGGTCGCATAGGAGAGGAGCACCGCGTAGAGCGTCAGTGATCCTAAGCTGCCGGATGAGGCGATATCGAAAAACGCCGAGAGTGGAATCACCATATACAGCACGCGCGGAAACCCGACCAGAAGCGTCCAGACCACGATGCTGACAATCAGAATGACAGGCGCGGCCATCCGCGGAAAGAGAACATCAAAAAATGAAAATTCAAAGAATACCAGCGAGAGGATAAAAAGCAAGCGCAGAAAAAATATTTTCATCCCGTTAGAGTTTTGGAGAGTTAGACTGAAAAAACCGGGTAATCATTATGTAAGAAATAAATTACTGTGCATAGATAGTCTTGTCAAAACTCTAACGGGATTCATACCCAGTAGTGAAATTTCGACAATGTATTTATATACAGCATAAAAATCTTAGTAACAAGTATTTAAAAAATTCTTCATTCAAATATCACATGCTTTTTCCTAGTCGAAATTCTACTACTAGGCATACTCTACAAAGTATTTTCAATAACAAAGACATAGCGCAAACGATCGAATTGCACCGGCGACAGGAGCGATGCCTGCTGAAACAAACGGTCGTCGGAAAAACGCGTTTCCTGAATCGTCCCGATGAGCAATCCCTCGGGTATTTCTCCGCCCAGTCCCGACGTCACCACCGTATCACCGGCTTTGAGCGTATCTGCCTGGAGCACCATGCCAAAGAGCAGCCCCAGTCCGTACTCCCCTTTCACGATTCCTCTGGCATCCGTATCGAGCGCGATGCCGTTCGTCAGGCTCTCCGGATTCGAAAGAAGCATCACCCGGGCACTGGCTGGAAACACCTCTACTACCCTCCCGATAAGGATTCCCGCATCCACGATTACGGGCATCCCTTTGTGTATCCCATCGAACGATCCCTCATTGATAGAAAGCCAGTTGCCGAGGCCGGATACATCGCGGCCGATGACTTCCGCTGGTTTGAGAGAAAACCGATCTCTCGGCACCAGTCCCCATGCCCGGCGCAACTCATCATTTTCTTTGCTCACATCGGAAAATTTGGCATTCAGAGCTAAAAGCTCTAGACGCGCCTTCTCCAAACGCTCGTTTTCGCTTTTCAATTCGCCGATAGAAGCGAAAAAGCGGAATGTATCCGCTATTTCAAATGCAGCCACAGAAAAAATCTTCTGCAGCGGCAACGCCACCGTCATGAGAGACGAACGGATCGGAGCGATCAGCCCTGGCGGGCCGAACGCCACAACCGCCCACAGCATGCCAAAAGCAACCAGGGCGCGGAAAAGCTTCGTTTGAATGAATTTCCTGTGGACAGCCATTTTATGAAAACTTACAACTTACGACTGACAACATACAACGGCACTCTTGACTCAATGATAAATCTTCGTCGTAAGTAGTAAGTCGTCAGTTGTCAGTCAACCCAGGGGTCTATTCACCTCTTCCGCGATGAGCACCTCTTTCAGGCTTTCCATATCGTCCAGCACGATGCCGGTCCCGCGCACGACTGCGGTGAGCGGATCTTCCATCAGACGCACCGGAATGCCGGTCTGATTGGCGATCAATTTGTCCAAACCGCGGATCAAGCTGCCGCCGCCAGCCAAGATGATGCCGCTATGCATGATATCCGCCAGCAGTTCCGGCGGAGTCTCTTCGACGATCGTCTTGATGCTATTGACGATGATCCGCGTGGAGCGCGAGAGGGCTTCGCGGATATGCTCATCCGTCGCGATCACCTCTTTGGGCAAACCGGAGACGAGATCGCGTCCGCGCAACGGAAAAGTCAGACGCTCGCGCACTGGATAAGCGCTCCCGATGGCGATCTTGGCTTCTTCCGCTGTCTTCTCGCCGATCAGAATATTGAATTCATCGCGGCTATAACGCACGATGTCTTCATTCATCTCATCCCCGGCGATGCGCAAGCTCCGCGAGATGACCACCCCGCCGAGCGAGATCACGGCGATCTCCGTCGTTCCGCCGCCGATATCCACTACCATATTGCCGGTCGCTTCGGTAACCGGTAGGCGGGCGCCGATAGCAGCCGCCATCGGCTCATCGATCAGAAACACCTGGCGCGCTCCGGCACTCTGCGTCGCTTCGATGACAGCGCGCTTCTCCACTTCTGTCACGCCGGACGGGATACCGATGAGAACGCGCGGCCGGCGCAAAAACGCGAAATTCTCCTTGGTCACACGATTGATGAAATACCGGAGCATCTGCTGAGTCACCTCGAAATCGCTCACCACTCCATCGACGAGCGGGCGGGTCGCGACGATATGCCCCGGGGTTTTCCCGACCATTCTTTTTGCTTCGCGGCCGATAGCCAGGATCTGCCCGGTCCGCTGGTTCACCGCGACGACGGAAGGCTCATTGATGACGATGCCTTTGCCGCGCACGTAGACGAGCGTGTTGGCCGTCCCGAGATCGATGCCGATATCCTGGGTAAGATGCCCGAAAAAACGCTCGATAATGCCTTTTTGAAGACTCTTTAAGAAACGCTTGAGTTGAGACATAGCAGTAGAAGAAAAACATGAACAAAAAAAGAGGGCTCACCCCATTCTATCCCATTTCCTATAAATATTCCAGTCACCGTCGTTCGCGAACGACATGACCAGCATTCACCTACAGGTACAAATTTTCAAAATTATTCTCGTATTTTTCTTGCCAGTACCTCTAATTTTGCGTCATCTTCCCGTTTATAATCATGGGAAGAGATATAGCCTTCGTACTGATCGAAATACTTATTCACTTCTGACTCAATAGGTTTCCACTCTTTTGTATCCGCCGTTCCATGCATCGGAAAAAGCTTGGCGTGCACATGATCGATGCCGTACCCCTCAAAAACCATGGCCGTCCTGCCCACATCCTCTAACTTCGAATCGAGAAGTCTGGCCACTTTTTTTGTTGCCGAAACAAGCTCCGTCAGTATTTCATCAGGCAAATCAAAAGCATAACTTCCATAATGAGCCTTCGATATAACAACGGCCGTTCCAAGAGTATTCGGGAATATAGAAAGAAAAGCCAGATATTTCTCATTTTCCCAAATCGTGTGTGCGGATGCCTCCCCTTTTACGATTTTACAGAATATGCAGTCAGTCATAACAAAGACTCTATTTGCCTCTTTTTTCTTCTGTCACAATACGCAAGCCAAGCTCAGCAAGCTGTTTTGACGGGACTGCGGATGGTGACTTCGTCATGAGATCTCGCCCTTCCCCTGTTTTGGGAAAAGCGATCACCTCGCGGATATTCGGCTCATTCTGCAAAATCATGACGATGCGATCGATCCCGGGAGCAAATCCCCCATGCGGCGGCGCGCCAAAGGTGAAGGCTTCCAGCATATGCCCGAATTTTTCCTTTTGCTCCTCCTCGGAAATATTGAGTAGCTTAAAGACTTGCTCCTGCATCGCCTTCTTGTGGATACGAATGCTCCCCGAACTGAGTTCATAGCCATTCAGCACCAAATCATATGAGTTCGCCCGAATATTGAACAGGTCAACGCCTTGCATGAACTTTTCAACGTCCTCCTCTTTGACAGAGCAGAAGGGATGATGGGCGGCCTGAAGCGTACCATCATCTGTCTTTTCAAACATCGGAAAGTCCACTATCCACGCGAAAGCCAACTCGTTCGGATCATTCTTGTCCTGCCGCAAATCAGGCTTATCAGAAGCATACTTCTCTATCGACTCTTTGTAGGTCAAGCGCGGAAATGGCGCTTGTGTCAGGCGCTTTTCGGGAAATAATTTTTGCACCATCTCGATAAACATCTTTTCGGTGAACCGCAGAACATCTTCCTCTGTAACAAAAGACATTTCATAATCGAGCTGTGTGAATTCCGGTTGGCGATCTCCGCGCAGATCCTCATCGCGCATACAGCGAGCGATCTGAAAATACCGCTCGAATCCCGCTACCATACACAATTGCTTGTACTGCTGCGGGGATTGCGGCAACGCATAAAATTTCCCTTTTTCCAGACGAGACGGGACAAGATACTCCCGCGATCCCTCAGGTGTCCCCTTCATAAGCATAGGCGTCTCAATTTCCACGAAATCCGCTCCATGCATATACTCCCGAAAGAAAGTAATCACTTTGTCTCTTGTCCTGATATTGTGCTGCATTCTTTCGCGCCGCAGATCCAAATAACGATATTTGAGACGGTGTTCTTCACCGATCTCTTTCCCGTCCGAAGTCACATCAAACGGCGGCGTCTCCGCTTCATTCAAGACATCAATCGTCAGCACTTCTATTTCGATAGTCCCATTCGGCTGTTCTTTATTGATGAGCTTTTCCGGACGAGTGTTTACTTGCCCGGTCACTTCAACCACCCATTCGGAGCGCAATGTTTGCGCTACCGCGTGAGCCTCCACATGATTCGGGAGAATCACCATCTGAACTTTTCCGCTCCTATCCCGCAAATCGATAAATATCAATTTGCCATGATCTCTCCGCACATCCACCCAACCGTCAAGCTTCACGGTTTCCCCGACATGCTGCGGCGTTTCGCTTATAAGTATCCGTTCCATATTCAATAGTAGAACTTTGAGTAATTACTTCTGCTCCTTGAAAAAATCATTGACGGCGTAGGTCAGTTCGCTCGGCGTTACCTGCGTTTTCAAGAAAGTCCTATTCCCCAAACCGGAGTCAGTCAAAACTTTCAGGCGCTGATCATCCAGCGAAGCAGAAAAGAAAAAAATCGGCACGGAGGCTTTCCCCTTTATCTCTTTCAAGCGGCGGATGGCTTCACTGCCTTCCATCCCCGGCATCATCACATCGGTTATAATCATATCAAAATGCTCCTTGATCGCCGTATCCAGGCCGGCTATGCCATTCACCTCAGCCACCACTTCGTAGCCCTCGTCACGGAGACGCCTACTGAACATCTCGACAAACACCGCCTCATCCTCGATCAAGAGTATCCGCTTCCCCAGCTTCACTTGCTGCGCCGGATCTTGCTCCTGACGCGAGACATTCTTCTTTTGCTCGCTGAACTGATTCAAAAAACGATTGACTTCCGCTACCACCTCCGTTGGAGAAAATTCCGTCTTGGAAATGAAACCGTTGGCACCCAGTTTCAGGCATTCTTCGCGATCTTCCGTCGAACTGAGATTACTGAAAACAACCACTTTCAGATCCGCATCGTACTTCGGGTTATGCCGCAGCTCGCGCAGCACTTCCGTACCGCTCATTTCCGGAATCACCAGATCCAAAAGAATCAGATCAAATTTCTGTACCAGCGCTTCTTTCAGTACCGCTTTGCCGGTAATCACATTCAACACTTCGAAACCGGAACTTTCGAATTTCTTTTTATAGATTTCTGCAATAAAAGGATCGTCCTCGACAAAAAGGATTTTTGACATCGGATTAAAAAAAGTAATTTATACAAAAGCCTCTTTCAACAGGCTCTGGTAGCATAATACCCGAATCAAGCCAAAAAATCAAACCGTTCAGCAACGATTGAGGCGGGATTTTACGAAAGAGAAATTTGGGTTAGTATATTTTTTATTTCCTCTTCTTCCATCTCGAATCCAGAAACCCAGATGATTTTTTCCGAATAATCGATATCTTTGAAATAGGCAAGCTGCGTACGAAAAATTTTCTCATTGAATTCACCACCAAAGATAGCTGAGGCTTTCCCGACGATTTCTACCAAAGAATGACGGTCTTTCATAATATAGAAAAGATCAACATAATCCTTCCACTTCGCTCGCCTTCCCAATGCGTAAGCTTTCATCGATGCAAGCGTAAGAAGATCGGGCAATCTCGCAGTATCGCCAAAGGAAATAGGAAATTCAATCCCAAAGGGATATCTGAGAAATGTCACCTTTACTCCGCCGACAAGCACAGTGTATTCATCTTCTGTATCTACAAAGACATGCAGGTCATTCTTGAAATCGGAAATCTCCTTGCGAAGAACCTTTCTATCAATCTTTTCACAAGAAAACAAATCAAAATCGATAGACTTGCGATGTCCGATATGAAGAGCGATCGCCGTCCCACCGACAAGCCCGTAATCTTTCCTCAACGTACCCAGAAGCGGAAGAAGCTCCTTTTGGGCGCTATTCAATATCTCTTCATGAAGCATACTTCGAAAAATATAGCGTAAAATAATTGGCTACCTCCGGACGGTAATTACTCCTCCCTATCGCCGATGGCCCTGATTTCTCCTGAAAAATTTTCGCCACTTCACGAATCCCGAGAATCCCAATCAATTCTTGAACATCATTCCAATTGCCATAATTAAGCGTCGCCTCGACAATCGTCTCTTCACTGAGCGCATCATAATCGTTGACGTACCAGATGAGATACGGTCTTTTTTTGATAAATGTATGTATATCCATAGTTTTATTATATCACAAAAAAAGCCTTGTTTCAAGAACAAAAAGCCCATAGAACAGCTTCTTTTTTCGTAATTCTCCCTGAACGAAGCTATGTTTTTTCCGAAGGAGAAGGTTGGTCGGAAATACCGATATGGATCTTCGGATTGACCAGCGGTAGTTCAATGATGAAACGCGAGCCTTTGTCTGCTCCATCCCCCTCCATAGGCGCTTGCCCGCCTTCTGAGGGGACAGGACTCTCGGCCCAGATGCGTCCTCCATGCGCCTCGACAAAGTTCTTGCCGACATACAAGCCGAGACCCGCTCCGGAAGCCACCATCTTGGTCGTTTCTTTGCTTCGTGTGAACTTCTCAAACAGATTCTCCTTATCCTCCGCACGAATGCCGATACCCGTATCAGTTACCGAAATCCGCGCCCTTTTTTTATCACCTTCGAGCGTTACAGTCACTCCACCCTCCTTGGTATATTTCAGGGCGTTATCGATCAGATTAGAGAGCACTTCTTTGATTTTGTTCGGATCGATGGTCAGTGGCGGCAAAGGTTTCTTTGGCAGCCGCATCTGAAGCAACAGATTCTTGCTTCTTGCCGTCGGCGTGAACATTTCCACCAGTTCGGCAACGAGCGGTTCGAGCTGCGCCTGGACAAAACTGTACTGGATGCGCCCCGCCTCGATACGGGAAACATTGAGGAGATCTTCCACCAGATGCACCAGCCGGCTGTTCACCGTGTACACCTTGTCCAGCACGTCCTGGATCACGGCGGGCACTTTGCCATACGAGCCTTCGAGAATGAGGGAGATGTACCCTTTGATGGCCGTGAGCGGCGTACGCAATTGGTGCGACGCGATAGAAATAAATTCTGACTTGGTCAGATCCAGCTCCTTCAGCCGCTGGTTGGCGATAGCCAGAGCATCCGATATTTTCTGCAATTCTTCCTTACGTGCGATTTCTGCCTTTACAGAACGGATTACATACCCGCCCATTATTGTCGTTCCAATCAGTGTCACCCCGACGAGAATTTGGTTCGTCAGGCTCTGCGCGAAAAAGAACATGGAACCAATTAGAATAAACTGCGCCACCACCAACGCCTGCGTCCCGATAAGCTTTATATTGAACGCTTTGTATTTAACAATAAGAAAGGCAAGCATCCCCATAAAAAAGGTCATCCCAAATAAACCATATTGCTCAAATCTATAATCTTTTAAGTATCCAATATCTGCAAGATAACTTGCTAAAAAGCCTGTTATAAAAAAAGAAAATAAAAATGATTCGATACCGATTGTGAGCAGTACAATCTGTTTTTTGAATTTTTGTTCCGCCTTTCTATAACGAGAAATAGCTAAGAATAAAATCCAAAAAAACATCAGAAAACTAGCAATATAGTAATAGTCAAGAAAGTACTTTTCTTCAAATCCGGCACATCCACACAATGTCAAATCAAATCCACTGAGATTATACCGAGTGGGAGTGAATATAATTGTAGGAAGAATGATTAATCCCAGTAAAACTTTTATTCTAATGGATACATCCTTCTTTTCAATAAAAACATACACAAAATATAAGCTCAAAATTGAAAGCAACACATTCAAAATTCCAAAAAACGACCAAGAAAAAATAATCACATTACTGTTAACACTTGTCCAAACAATTAAGTTAAGTATTGCCCACGAAGAAAAAACGATCGACATTGATAGCAAAATTTTACTAATCAAAGAATATTTGTTTTTAAAATAAACAAAAAAACCAAAAAATAAAGAAATGACAATCGCCGGTATATGAGAATAGTAAAGCAACGGCGGGGCATCCGCTGAAAATATGATATAACTTGGAACTGCTAAATCTGGACAAATCATTTTTTATTTTTGTAGTAAAGATTTATGCTGTTCTTAAAACTAAAATCTACAAATAATTTCCCCTTTATTATACCATCTTTTGCCTGAAATAAAACATTCAGACCTTTTATCACATATTGCCCCACAGTCATATTTACTACAATGTTACTCAATACGGCCTTTTTCATCTCTATTCTCTGATCTCCTAAGTAAAAATAGCAATACAGCTCTGACTCCAAAAACGGATACAGATTGATTTTATTATAAATATCTTCAAATTTTTCATTTTCCCAATCTATCTTAAGGTACTCCATATATTTTCCCGTCCCAGACTTTATACTCTCATCTTGAGGAGATGGTATCAATCCACCATCAAGGTATCGTTTCAAATCAGAAATAAGGGTTTTTTTAATAATACTTGTTATCTTTTTTTCCATCGAAAACCAATTTTCATCTTTCTCTAAAACAAAAACATGTTGTCGTATAATTTTTCCTGTATCCACATTCTTATCCAATAATATATATGTAACGGCCGATTCTCTGTCCTTATTTTTCAAAGACCATAGTGTCGGCAAAGCCCCTCGATACTGTGGGAGCTTTGAGGGATGGATATTCACAGTTCCAAAACGAGGAGCGAGAATCACTTTTTCCGGAAGAATACTCCATGCGTTAACAACAATAAGATCAATTTTGCTTAACTGTATATATTGAATGCTTCTTGGGTCATTTAAATCAAAAACTTTTATTTTTTTTCTAGAAATCACCTTCAAATACTGACTGTATTTCTTAAATACGGAGGATGAAAAGTAGCAAACAAACATCCAGATAAATAGCAAAATCAATTCAAAGAATCTAAATGTATTCTGACATCTAAAAAAATATACCCCTTTAAAAACAAGATTGGCTGGATTAAAGGTTCTTACCTGAAAACTCTCAATTTCACCAACACCAGCCACTTTGAAATCGTTTTCAGCACATAACAAATAAAGAGTTTCTCTGTCTAAACCGACATACAATATGTTTTTTTTATCTGCCATACCTTACCACAATCTTCATTTAGCCTATCAAGACATCATACCCTAAACGGTACAGAAACATCCAGAAAGCCGACTGGATGGCTGTCAGAAAGAGCATAACCATCACCATTCCAAACATACTGCCAATTTCTTTTTTGAAGAAAATCACTACCTGCTCAGGGCCAGACCATACCACTGCCTGGAGAATCACCCCTATTACGGAGATATACCCAACAATTCGCGATTTTGTACGAATTGCATCGACTGCCCTCCGTAAATCCTCACCAAGCGTCACATCATACCCAGTCTTCGCATAAATCATAAGAAATGCTCCGGCAATTGTAATACTGAAAAGCCACAACATAACGAAAGCATACCCAAGAGGAACATTAAGCACCTTTAATACAACATTCGCAGCTGCCCAAAGTATCGCCAGCCAATAGTCAGCAATTCCATAAATGATTCGTCGAATAACCGTACTGGCAACTTTTTTGCCCTCTTCTTCAAGTCCGTCTTTTTCTTTTATTCCAAAGAAGGCACTTAACACATCTCGCACGTCAAGATAAAAGTTTTTTATCTTATCATTCCAATAAATTCCACAAATAATTGCAGCAACAATTATTAAATAATATGCTGCCCATACTGTTTTTTCCATTCCAACATAAAAGAAAGTACTCATCAGTACAAAAAGAATACCATTTACTGTCAACGCTCGCCGTGCCCCTTTATACATATCCCCATTTCTTTAGTTTTGTTCGATCTTCCTCAATAAATTTCAAACCGATGTCAGTACGGTAAAACATTTTTGGAATAATGATTTTCTTTATGAGATCATACGCCTGCTTGCGAGCAGCTTCAACAGTCTTGCCGGTGCCGCTGACATGCAGAACATACCCACTGTTACCTGAAACATAATATGTCTTATCCCTATGTTGAGAAACTTCCTCAAAATGGATACGATTTTTCTCTTCATCCGTCAATACTCCATTAAAAAGAATATCGGTTCCCAAAGACTTACTTTTCCTATCAGACATCGCATATGGAAATGGTGGAACCGCTACCAATACGATAATACCGTATTGTCCCTTCTTGTATGTAAAATCATACTGTTCGCCATCGGCCACCGCCTTCAAGAACTCCCCCCACGGAGACTGTGACAACGCGCACTGGAGCTGGAGCGCCGGAAAACCAAAACGCATCGTAAGTTCAAGCGGAAAAACTCCCTTCTCGTTCACTATGCAATTGATATCGACATCACCATGAAAGTGGATATGACACAAATATTCCTTTAACTTGCCCAGTGTCTCCTTGAAAAGTTTATTCTTTTCGTCATCATCGAACCACATAAGCGTTCCCATCTCGTATGTTTTGGGACCCAAATTTCCATTGCAAAGATCTTTATGCTCAAGATTTATCTCAATCGGCCCTACCCAATCCTCCCCGTTGAAGTAACGACCCACGCCGATCTCTATCCCTTTGATACGCTTCTGAAGCTCTATATAACTGACATCTTTCTTGTTTCTATCTTTCTTGTAACTCTGAAGTGTACTGATGACATCATCTCCGTTCGGTAGCTGTCCGACATAATTGAAAATCTTGGATGCATGGGCGTTCTGTTTGATAACCCACTCGTCAGGATGTTTCTTCACAAAATGTATCGCCTCATCGAGAGAATGGAAGCTTTTGGAAGGAACAATTTTCACTTCGCAAGCCCACAGTATCTTCTGAGCATATGCTCGATCATCTTCGCAACGATCCCCCACTTCGCTTCCACCAACGACAGAATACCCGTCTTTTCGCAATTTGTCCTGAATTTTCCCAAATCCAGTCGTATCAAAAAGAATAAGGCCTTCCTTGCCGGCCCATTTCAGATTTTTACGCCAATTTTTCGTCTGGTGTATTATCCAGCGCAAATGACAACGCTGACTTTCGTCATGAATATAGACACGTACCTTATGCCCCTCACGGCTCAACCGTACACACAAGTCTCCCGCAGACAAGTCCCCCGATACCACCAAAATATTCATATGCGTTCCATTCTCATTTAACAGTAGTCAAGAAAAAAATTGCCACACTAGCGGTCAGTAAAATATCTTTACAGCGGGGTTATTCCCCCTGTCGGGCTCGCACCGGTGTTGCTCCCCTTGGTATTTTTAACATCTGTTCCGTCTTGCGACGCTGCCTCTTCCGAAGCATCACTTTCCACAGTATCGGTCACGTCACCTTCCGCTTCATCCACTGCACCTTCTTCATCTGATTCTTCCTCGATTCCTTCTTCCTCTGTCTCTTCTTCTATCGGATTTTCGAGCGTATAGGCAACTGGGTCATTACATTCTGCACCTTCATCTGCTGTCGCCGGATCGCAGAGCATAAATGAGCAATCCGCTTCACCTTCGGGACATACTAGCGCATCGCAGGTCTCATCACTCGGATCGCAAAGCGGGATGTTTTTGGCATTGCGATTGATGAGTTTGTAATACGAAGTATCCTCTACCAGGTCGCCCGTGCACTCTTCTCCCGCTTCCGGATCACAGACATACACGAAACACTCTTCCGTATACGGGTCGCACTCCGCTTCCGCCTGAACGATATAATCGCGCTTCACCATGTACTTATAGTACGAAACAGCCACTGATCCGAGAATCAGCAACCCCATGACCAGAAAAAAGATTTGAGATTTTTTGTCCATAAATAATAGGTTGTTTTTATTATTATACCACATTTTTAGTACCCTATTTTGAAGCTTCTCGTAATCATCTCTAAATACAGGATAACTACAATCGAAAACTTCTATCTTAATAGTGTGTAATTATTGCACTTCAGATTAGAATTTAAGACATCATCCTTGATTTATCTGACATATATGCTATAGTATAAAGTCTTAATCTTAAGGCGCGTACCTTTCAAACTGAATAGGAAAGGAAAACATCATGCATACCATAGCAAAAGCATTGATCGCACAGGTCATTGCAGATAAGAAAGCTGAAATTGAGAGGACGGATCAGGCAAGACAGGTTTCGCTCAAGGATGCCAAGGAGGCCGAAGGGGCAATGATCTCACGTTATGATACCTTCCTCGAAGAGGCCCAATACCTCGCTGGAGGGCAAAACAAAAGGTTGCTCGAAGCAAAGTCAGTATTGTTACTACTCGAAAGCTTTCTCCAAAGGGATGCCGACGTTTCTGTCCAAGCATCTATCGGCTCTCTGGTAACAATCGAAAACACTGATACCTCCAAAACGATGAAGTTTCTTCTCGTCTTCGATGGCGCTGGCGGTGGTATTTTCACATCTCCTAGTGACGAGAACGAAAAAATTTCAGCGGTCAGTCCGTCTTCTCCAATTGGTAAGGCACTTTTCAAGAAGACAGCCGGTGAAGAAGTCGAGTGTACCAATCTCGATGGAACATGGGAAATAGTGGAAATTCAATAATAGAGGAGAGCTGCCGTGAATACTGCCAACTCAGTAATACTCGTCGTGGAAGGCGTGGACTGCGTTGGTAAAACAACGCTTGCCGAAACCATTGCCGCAAAGCATGGTTTCCGCTACCTCTACACCCCACAACCCCCATTGTCGAAGATTCGCAAAGAATTGGAATCACTGAAAGATCCAAATACGAGGTTTTTCTACTACCTGACTTCGGTTATCGCTGTCCAGAGGATGATTCGGGCAGATCTCGACGCAGGGAGAAGCCTCGTGATTGACAGATACATCCATTCCACCATCGTCATGCACCAAGTGCTTGGCGTGAATACTCAGTGCGTGGATATGGAAAAGCTTCCGATTCTGTGGCCAACAGTTTCTGTGCTTCTTACAGCGAAATCGGAAACCAGAACTACAAGAAGAAACGGCCGAGACGGTGTGCAAGAATACGATCAACACATCGAACAATCCGTTGGATTGCTCGACAAAGCCCAAGAAGTCTTCCGGGCTGCGCATCACTGGTCGCTCGTTCTTGAAACCGACAATCTTTCGCAGGAACAAGTCGAACAGCAAGTGACGGCTCTGCTACAGGAGAAAAACCATGTATGACGTATTCGAGAAATTAGTTTCGCAAGGAAAAGTTGAGAGGACCCGTCTTCTCAGCATCCGAGTGAAACTCCATGTGCCATGCCAATGGACATGCAACTTCTGCCACATGGAAGGAAACCCAACATCGCAGCCGATTCGAAATGATATCCAGTTTTCCGAAGCACTCATAAGCTTTCGAGACCGCTTCGGG
>Ga0209542_10006305_pt1 | contig 23133 bp, 18 predicted proteins | sample RifCSPhighO2_01_FD_184028 | JGI IMG/M metagenome (GOLD analysis project Ga0209542, IMG submission 184028) | Soil microbial communities from Rifle, Colorado - Rifle CSP2_plank highO2_0.1 (SPAdes) (version 2) | ecosystem: Environmental > Terrestrial > Deep subsurface > Rock core/Sediment ... | reverse complement strand
AGCTACCCCATGATCGCGCAATGCTTTCATTGTCTTGCCTTGCGAGAAAATCAGCGGTTTGTTCTGCCGATTTCGGGCGCATTTGCCCAAGTGTCGCTCCACGCTGGAGCATCGCATCAATTCCGCGGGACGCAGCGGCGCCGAGCCCCTTTGGTATGTAACGCGATTCTTGCAGACGGTCTTTCAGGCGCTGCACCGCGTCGGTTTCCGCAATTCTTCGCGTGACGCCACGTACGGGATACAACGCGCCGGAACCAATCGCCCCAGTCACATATTTCCTACCTGCCTTCGCCAACCCGATAACTGCACCCGATCCCGCGATTCCCATTTGCCTGCCCATGATAAGCGAAGCAAGGAGAAACACTACACCCATGAGATAAGAAGCAATAAGAGCGTAGTTATCCAAATAGTAAATGTTTTTTGGGTCAATGCCGGCATTTTGAATGCCCGTGAGAACAGATTGGTTGATCGAAGTAATCATAATCACCGATATGTAGAGAAAAAACATAAACGCAGGAAAGAAAAAGCTGTATTGAATGAGGGTATCCCACCACTTTCTCCAATGAGTTTGAGTTTCTGGTAGAATGTAGGACAAAAACGCAATTGGCGCTACGGCCAAGAGCATTGTAAGCATTGCTAATCGCACGAACATTAAAATTCCTGACACAAAAAAAACAAATACTAGCGTTATCATCAAAATTGCACTACCGATTGTTGCAATGAGATATCGGCCGGTGTCATTGAATACCTGCTCTCCCTTTTCTACTGGGATATCAAATACCTTTGCAAGACTAAATTGTTTCATAAGAACATCGCCAACTTTTCCTTCCGGGTGGATTGCAGTAAGAAATTGAATCCCGAGTACATTGCTAAAATCAATAACAACCGAGCCGATTGCTAAGCTAAAGTTAATCAAAATTGCCATCAAAACCAATCGAACTAGAAGTTGTTTGGCGGCGTATCCTTGAATGCGCAGTATCGTGCCGATGGAAATAATGAGCAAAATTACGATGAAAAAGATATCTGTTGCATCGCGCGTGACGGTCCACCCAATTCTTACCACCGGGAGCAATGAGGTAAAGTCGGTATTTAATTTAAGCGAAAAATCCCATAGATATTGTGCAACTTGAAGCAGCCAGCTTGTTAGCTGTAAAATAAACCACCCAATAAATCGGATTATTGAATTTGCTGCGTTTCCAACAATATAACCAGAACCGAAATAGGCCGCGGCAAGAGTTGCTGCTACACCCGATGCCCAAGCTATTGCAGTAGGAATAGCAAGGCCAAGGACCACGATGGCCTTTGCCTTCGCTGGAATTGCGAATAAAAACAAGAGCGCGGGGAGAAGTTTTAAAAATTTTTTTTGCATTGGGTACAATTATCTAAAACAAATTACATGTTCGATTGCTTGATGCTACTTGTCTGATACCCGACTCTACTTGCCGCAACTCGGCAAGAAATCCATTAATACCGCCTCTAAACGGAATCATAACCGTTTGAAGTTCTGCGACAGAGATTTCAAGCCAACCGCGCGCTTCACGCACCCGCCCCTGCGCATTATCGTTTTGCGGGTCGTTTTCAAGACGATCAAACGCATCTCGCAAATTTTGCGAGATTTGATCATTGGGGACCGAGATTCCGTTGTTTTCAATAATTTTGACGAGAAATTGCGCGTCGGCGAGTTTTTTAGCAAGGTTCTGTACGTGTGCTCCGCCGCGCGCAAATGTTCCCAAGGTGCCACCAACGCCAATTTCTTCATCAAGCTGGCGCTGGCGGTCTTGCGCTTCGGAAAGCGAGTCCTCGGCAAATGAAGCAAGATCCGGGCACTGCGCGCTTCGCGCGACCAATCGTTCAAACTCCGCTATCAGCGTGGAATTTTTATCTCTCGTGATTTGTTTTTGCCGGTAAATATCGTCTACGGATTCAAGCGCTCTCTGCGCTTCCGCAATGGCTTGCGTGAATGTTCTTGATGCTTCCAACCGGTCGCTTTCTTCTATTCTGCTGCGAGCACTTTCCAAATTATGGGAGACCAATCCTCTGTCGCGTACGCCGGTTGTTAATCCAAGGATACTTCCAACCAGCTCGCTAAATTCATCAATTTCCGAAAGAACTTTTTCCGATCCCTGCAATGCTCCAAAAAGGTCTTGCGCCACGCTTGACCCCGGGCGGGTGATTTTGCACCTCGCTGTTTTGAATGCTGTGCCAATGGTGTCAATAATGCTTTCTTCTTTTGGCGGCTCTGGAGGCCCAACAAATTCTTCGGGCGGCTGTTCAGCGGATGACATCGGGCCCTCCTCTGGCGTAAGAAGATCTGGTTCTGATGACATGGGGCCATCTTCTGGTACCAGCGGCTCTTCTGCCGGTTCTGGCGGACAATCTTGCGTTCCCAAAAACCCTTGCGAAGCGCGCGCTTCATCAAGCGCCGCCTGCTTTGCGCGCTCTTCTCTTTCGGTTTTATCCTGGAGCAGTATATTGTACGCGGTAAAAGGATTGTGCGCCGGGTTGTTGGTAAGTGATTGAAAACCAAGCCACCCGCCTTTGGAAAAATCATTGAGAAACGCTCGTGTGTCGCAACTGCCATCTTCACAGCCCGGGTAACTGCTTACATCGTCTTTGAATGTCGGGCGAAGCCGATTAAACACCGATTGGTTTCCATACGGGTTTGTTCTAAATGACCGCAAAAGAGTGTTTTTAAACGCGGGGTCTACTTGCGACGAGCTTAGGTCCCGAATGAAAGAATTTGCGGCCTTCCTTCGTTGTAGTTCGCCTACCAATTGCCAATCCTGTACAAAAAGCCCCAAACCTGTCTCAATTCTCCCATTTTGAATCTGGCTTACAATTCTGTTTGTCTGCTTGGCGAGTTCTACCTTGGAGCGCACCCATGCCAGCGGGTCAAGCACCTTATCCTTTATTTCCTGGATAATCGTGCTGATGGTATCCATCTGCTGATTGATGGCAATGATTGTGTCAAAGGGGATTTGTACTATGTTCGCTATTACTTTGACGGGAATGGCATGCGCCGGGCGCGGATACGCAACACCGCCCAGCGCCATCACGAGAAAAAGAACGATACCAACCGCGTGTTTTGATATAATATTTTTTATTAATGTATTCATATGAAACTACTTTGCATTACAAAACTCTTTTCTCGGCATCAAAAATATTGATAAAAGAAAGACCCCGGCTCGTTGGGCGAAAAGCGAATATTATCTTTTTCAAATTGCGCTTTTAGTCCTCTTAAAAATACAAGCACACTATCAAGTTTTTCTCTGAATAATCCTATGCCAAGCGAGGAACGAATCGGGTCATCGGGAAGCGCTCGCATATCTTCCGCAGCTTTTTTTAGCGCGGCATTGATGTTTAAAAATTGAGTGTGCATGTCGGCGTATGCAAGCGGGACGGACATGTTTTGAAGAAGCGCGATGATTGTTTCGTATCTTGCGATAAGCGGATCTAGTTTTTCAAGAACTTTTCTCATTTGCTCTTTGCTCATTGTTGATGTAATTTCCTTCATTACATCAAGCTCCGAATAATCAATGTTTTTGGATTGAGCATCTAATGCGGCTCCCAGCTCATTCCCGTACGCCTTTCCTGTTTTTGAAACGTCAATTTTTATGTCGGTCATGGAATAGTGCTGCGCTCGTTCTTGCTCTTGCTGCATAGTAGCCATAAACGACGAGACGATATCAGATTTTTGCTCTTCGGAAAGGGGAGCGCCTTCATTGAGCCCGTGCGCCGCGAGGTAGCTGAGGCGAAGGTCATCCATTAATTGTTCTGTTAATGTTTGCGGCTCATTTTTTTTATTCTCATCAATCGGGTGTTTTTCCAAAAGATCGTCTGGCCCGGCTTTGAGCGGGTCGCGTTCCAATTTTACTTCTTCGCCGTCAGTGGTTCCGTCGCCGTCGGTATCGGGTATTTGAGGGTCGGTTTTCCAAATAACCTCTTCCCAATCGCGTAGGCCATCTTTGTCGTTATCAAGAACAAGGCGATCTGTTATGGCAAGGATTTCCGCCTGCCGCTGCTGCTGTAAAAGAGCGCCATTGCTTTGATTGCTTGAGATGGTTTCTTGTTGGGGGTTTTGGGCAACAAACCACCCACTTGCGCCAAGCGCCAGCAGAATGATAACGGACACAATAAACCTTTTGCTGGGCAAGTATTGTTCCACAAGCGCAGAAAAAACACTTCTGCCTTGTAATTATAGCATTTTTCCACGCGCTTATACGCACAAACTGCCTGTGTATAACCAATGAGAGATAAAAGCATGGTATTATTTGGGTATATGCGCGAGGCAGGGGTCAAACTATTGTTTTTTGTTGTTATTCTTGGCTTTATTTATGCTTTTTTCTTTGTTTCCGTGTTCGCACAAACTATTGGAGCATGCGAGTTTTCTAGACCCCTCACTGTGGGCGTTATTGGTGAAGACGTCAGGTGCCTCCAGCGCTATTTAAATAATGCTGGATTTTTTGTTGCCGTAAGCGGGGCCGGCTCTCCGGGAAACGAGACAACGTTTTTTGGACCGCTTACTCGATTGGCTGTGGTGCGTTGGCAGGCGGCGAATGCAATATCTCCCGCCGCCGGTTACTTTGGCGGAATTTCTCAGAAAAAGTATAAGCAGCTTGCCGGCACTTCAATACCGAAAACCACGTTATCCGACTTGCAAGCCGCGCCATTATCAAGTTCAACACAGCCATCATTTTCATTACCTACCGTTTCTTTACCGATGATTATTTCTATTACTCCACAAACAATTCGACGCGGAGAAGTTGTTACGATTCTGGGGGATGGATTTACAGAAACAGGAAATACCATTGTTGCCCAGTTTGGACCAATTGTTCAGACAGAAAACAACGCGTTGTCGCGTGACGGAAAAACCATTTCTTTTGTTTTCTCGCCGCCAAAGCCGCAACGAATCACTGCGGAGGATTTTAATAAACTCCCGTCTTCGGCGCTTATGGGACTCAATCAAACTCTCTCAAGTCGCGGGCTCTCACTGGGGGACCTTGTAGAAAATATTAATACGCCTTATCAAGGGATTCACAGCGAGCAGGAATTAGACGCCATTCTCCAACAAGAAGGGCGTAGTATTACAGATCTTCGAGACCCTTTTGTTGTTACTGTTAAAAACGCGCGCGGCGAAACGCGGGCGCCGTATCCCGTACACGCTATTCGCGATTTTTCATTTACCAACTAATAGGTTTTTATCTATGTACAACATTTTTACAAAAACAGCGTTGATACTCATGCTCGTTGTAGCGGTGCTCTTATTTTCTTCGTTACCGATGCCGGCAAAAGCAATATTTTTTGGAGGTAAAGTGAAAGGTTTTTTCCCATGCACGTGCGGTCCTGGATATATGTTGATAGTAACGCCAGCACCCGGCTCGCCGTCCGGCTTTTATTATTTTGGTCCGTCCGTGGTGAAGTGGCTTGGCTCCGGATTGCCGCCGGAATGGTTTTTTTCCATAACGCCGGGTATTGGTATGTGCTGGATGACAGCAGGTCTTAGTTGTTTTGCGATTCCCGGATTTAACATTGCTGTCTATGGCGGCAGTTATTTTTAGGTGTTGAATTACGAAACTCACATTATTCGCAAACCACGCATATTTTTCTGCTGAAAAATTGCTCTGCTCATCCCGATTGGTCGGGACTGCGCAAGGGTTTGCTCATAACGGAGTTTCGTAATTCAAAGTTCTAGAGCAAATCAGCCCAATCATTGAGCGACAGCTCTTCTGGTCGCCTTGTGGCAAACTTTGTCGTATTCGTATCGTGTAATGAATTTTTGAGCATTTTACGCTTATTTTGAAACGCCCTTTTCAAAATAGCGAAGAAATCGGCTGGTTTTATGCTGTTTTTTATAAACCAGGCGTCGGATATGTTTTCAATCGCAATAATGGCAGAGTCAACTTTTGGTGGAGGGTTGAAGGCGCCTCGCGGAACGACGCGGATGATTTTTGGAGTACCGTATACTTTCACTGAGAGCGAAAGGAGTGATTCTTTTACCCCGCGTCGTGTTGAAGGATTGCCTACAATGCGCTCGGCAACCTCGCGCTGAATCATGAGAACAACAGATGACGGGAGTGTTTTTTGTTCGAAGACAAACCGCAAGAATCTTCCCGTAATGTAATATGGTATATTTGCGACAATTTTTAATTTAAAATTTTTGATTTTCAATGAATGTTTTAATGATTTAATGCCAGGAAATTGTTTTATTGATTCTTGATTGAAAATTGGAAATTGAGCATTAAAAATTTTGAGAATATCTCCTTCAATAATTTCCACATTCGGCGTTGTGGCAAATTTTTCTTTAAGGAGCGGAATCAGGTCGCGGTCTTTTTCTATGGCGATTACCTTTTTTGCATATTTTGCCAAACGCTCGGTTAGTGAACCCATACCGGGGCCGATTTCAAGAACCGTATCGCGCTTTGTTATGCGTGCTGCGCGTACCATTGTTTCTAAGATGGAACGGTTGGAGAGAAAATGCTGACCAAATTTTTTTTTAGGATTTATCATATTAAGTTTACGAAATTACGAAACTCGTCGAAGGCATCGTTTTTGCGGAGACTTGCGAGCCCGACTGGGGCGAGCACGAGGAATTTTTCAGCAGAAAAATATCCGTGCTCCGAAAAAATGATGTCGAGAAAAAAGTTTCGTAATTTCGTAATCAAAAACTATTCAATAATAATCTCTTCATTTCCCAACGCCTCTGTATATTCCAAAAGATGTTCGGGGATTTCTTTTAAGAAACGAGACGGCATGTTGCTTACCCGATCTCCAAAAAGTGTTCTGGTTGCCGCAAGCGTAAGATACAAATGCGTCTTGGTGCGTGTAATTGCAACGTAGCACAACCGGCGCTCTTCTTCGAGGTCTTCGGGCGAAAGCGAAAGTGTGTGCGGGAAAAGCCCCTCCTCGAGCCCCACCACAAAAACCGCTTCAAATTCCAGCCCTTTCGCGGCGTGCATAGTCATAAGATTCACGCGACCGGCGGTTGCGTTGGATGTGTGAGAAACTCGGCCCTCAACATTTTCGGCGTAATCGTCGGCGGCAAACAACGAAACGTGTTCTAAAAACGCCTCAAGCGTTTCTTTGGTTTTGGCAATACCCAAAAGCTCTTGGACATTTTGCCATCTCTCAAATCCCTTTTCGGTTCCGTCTTCCACATAACTGCGATAGCCAATTTTTTGAATACAAAGCCGCAAAAATTCATAGGGTGTTGTGCGCGAAGCAGTATTGTTGAGCATTGCGAGCACATCTTCAAATTTTTGTTTTTTGCGCGCCTCCGCAGGATTGAGATGTTGCGCTTCGGCAATAATTTTAAGTCCAAGCACCTTGCCAATGCCGCGCGGCGGGATATTGAGAATTCGCTTTTTGCTTTGCATGTCTTTTGGATTCATCGTGATCCGAACGTAAGCAAGAATATCTTTTATCTCTCTTCGTTCATAAAACCGAAAACCGCCGATGATGCGATAGGGAATATTTGATTGCAGCATCGCTTCCTCCAATGCTCGCGATTGGGCATTTGTTCTATAAAGAACCGCGATATCACGTGGCGCAATACCATGCCGGCGAAGCATTTTGATCTCGGAACATACCGTAGCCGCTTCTTTTTTTTCATTTTCAAAAACACAAACTTTTATTTTTTCTCCGCTCCCGCGCGACGTCCAAAGATTTTTGGGGATGCGCAGCTTATTGTTTGCAATCACCGTGTTCGCGGCTTCCAGGACAATGTGTGTGGAGCGGTAATTCTCTTCAAGCGCAATAACTTTTGCTTCCGGATAGTCGTTTTGAAATTGCAAAATATTGCGAAAATCGGCGCCCCGCCAGCTATAGATTGCTTGATCAATGTCGCCTACCACGAACAGATTGCGATGCAGAGCGGCAAGCATATTGACGAGAACATATTGAACGCGATTGGTATCTTGATATTCGTCAATATGAATGTAGCACCAGCGATTTTGATACGCGCCTTGAATGTCGCGATCCTTCATGAAAAGGCGCGCGGGACAGAGGAGCAAGTCATCAAAATCAAGCAATGATTGCTCGTTCTTTTTTTTCTCGTATGTTTGCCAGACGCGCGACGCGATATCTTGAAAAAAAGAATCAAGCGCGGGAACCGATGTTTCATCGTAGTCGCCGTCAGCGAATGCGTCAGCGGTGATAAGGAGATTTTTCATTCTTGAGATAAACCCGCGGAGCCGTCCCGGGTCAAATTGTTTCGGGTCTTTGTTATTTTCAATGATGGATTCTTTGATGATCTTCAGCGAGTCATCTTCGTCGAGAATGGTAAAATGCTTGTTCAGTCCGAGCAATTTATAATTTTCGCGAATTATGAGGAGCCCGAGGGCGTGGAAAGTTCCAATGAATGGTGTTGTGATCTGCGTATTCGTATTGCGTTGTATGCGCTCGCGCATTTCTTCTGCTGCTTTGTTCGTGAAGGTTACCGCAAGAATGTTCTCTGGCGCAACGCCGTGGCGGGCAATAAGCTGTGCGACGCGCTCGGTAATCACGCGCGTTTTGCCTGCTCCGGCTCCCGCAATTACCAACACTGGTCCATCGGTTGTCTCAACTGCCTCTTTTTGTTTTTGATTTAAGGAATAATTTTCGGACATAAGAGCATCATAGCACAGGGGTTGTGGTGTTTTAGTTATTCACATGACCCATTGAATGCAGTTGCTTTTCGTGGTACTATCTTTTTGATTGGTCGAGATTGTGGCATGGGGCAAAAAATGGCTTGAAATAAGGATTTTTGCCCACATTGGATCGGTTTAACTTTAGCATTTGGCTTATTTTGTATTCTGTTAAAACGCGTTCGTTTGTGTTGCAAACGAAGCAACAAAGGACTTTTTCTATAACCCTCATGACGGGGGTTGTGGCGTTTTTGTTTGTATTAGTAGTACCGGCACACGCGCACGCCGGATTTTTTTCTTTTCTTGAGCGATTCTTGAAGGATACGAGCGTTGCAGAGACCGTATCGTATGGTGTCCATGATGCACCGGTATTGAGTGCCGAGCCATCTTTGGGGCTACCCGCGGGCGGCGTTGGCGGTGCCCCAGTACAGTGGGCGGGCGATTCGTCGCTTCTGCCTGTCATAGGGCCGTTGGGCAGCGCGGACATTGAACCATATCATTTTGATCAAATTACGACCTATACGGTGCGCGAAGGCGATACTCTTTCTAAGATTGCCGAAATGTTTGAGATAAGCGTTGATACCATTCGCTGGGCAAACGACATTGGGCGCACCGACCTTGTGCGCGTTGGCGATGTGCTTGTTATTTTGCCGGTGAATGGCATTCAGCATACGGTTAAAAAAGGAGAAACACTGAAAGGTATCGCAAAGCAGTATAAGGCAGATGCTGATGATATTGCAATATATAACGGTCTGGATTTGGACGAATCATTGGGGGTTGGCGTTACTATTGTAATTCCCGACGCGGAACCTGCATTATCGCCATTAGCACAGCCGTCCTCACCGCGGCGCTCTTCGGCTGGTGGTCAGGATTTGGGAGGATACTTTTTGCGCCCTATTGCGTGGGGCCGCAAGACACAGGGTATTCACGGGTTTAATGGCGTTGATCTTGCCGATAGCTGCGGCACGCCGGTTGTCGCGTCTGCCGCAGGCGACGTTTTGGTTGCAAAAACGAGCGGATGGAACGGCGGGTACGGAAAATATATTGTGATCGCTCACCCTAACGGCACACAAACGCTATACGCGCATCTTGCGAGTATTTTCGTAGGACCCGGCTGGCATGTTGCGCGCGGTTTTCAGATAGGAACCATCGGTTCCACTGGGCGCTCTACGGGTTGCCACGTTCACTTCGAAGTCCGCGGCGCCAAAAATCTGTTTTAGGATAGAATTGCAGAATCGTAAGCGTTAGTATCCAAGCGCAAACCACTCTATAATGAAGCGATGATAAAGCATCGCTACGCAGTTGAATACGCGGTTTTTGCGGTAGGCGCTTCGGTGATGATGTTAGAAATTTTAGGATTTGGAACTCTAGCCCCATATTTTGGTAACTCTCTTTTGGTGAACTCTAATTTGATCGGGTTGATACTCACGAGCTTAGCATTCGGGTATCGCTTGGGCGGGAAGTGGGGCGATGCGCATGCAACGCAAAAGACGCTCTCCGCTATTTTGTTTTACGCTGCGCTATGGATCGGGTTTATTTTTCCGTTTCGCGATATCGTAAGCAGCGTTATCGGAAGCATAATACCGGTTGCCTCAATCGGTTCTTTTTTCACAACTCTGATTTTGTTTACTCCCGCGGGAGTGATGATGGGGATGGCACTGCCGTACGCGATAAAAATATATACGCCCGATATCGCTTCTTCCGGCCGCACCAGCGGTCGCCTCTATGCGCTTTCGGCAGCAGGAAGCATCGGGGGAACATTGTTGGTTGGATTTGTTTTGCTTCCGTATCTTGGCGCAAACGCCGCGCTTTTTATCTCTGCGTGCTTGCTTGCATCAGCTGCTATTGGTTTAAGAATGATTGATACGCCGAACAATTTTAAAAAAACGAAGATATCATGTCTGCTTTTAATTTTAACGATCGCATTACTCTGGGTAATTTTATTTTTTGTTGTTCCGGTTCCCGAGTTTTTATTTCATCAAGAGCAACTCTTCTCTGATGGAAAAATTGATATACCGAGAGCGTCATTGCGGAAACTTGCTGAGGAAAACAGCGTTCATAGCCGCATTCAGGTTTATGAGGGCATGGAAGCAAATACACAAAAACCAGTACGCATCATGATGGTGAATGGCGAGATGCACTCCGCAAGTTATCTTGATAGCAACCAGCTCGTATTTAATTATGCACAGTTCAATCGCCTCGGCGGGCATTTTAATCCTGTTGCAAAGCGCGCGCTGTTAATCGGCGGCGGCGCGTACTCGTACGCAAATTATTTTTTAACCGATACGCCGCTCTATGATGTTGAAAAAATTTGGGAGCTCGAAAACAAGTTGTACTACAACAATAAAACTATCTCGTTGCCGGTATTGATATCTGATGACTGGGAACGCCGAACGCATGAACGCGAACTTGTTTATCAGTCATCTGATCCTCCGGAGGGCCGGGCGATTGAGGGCGCGCGGAATTATCTGGAAGCGGACAATCAAAATCCTGCCCCGCGCGTTATAGTAAAACGAGCAAATATTTTAGATACCGGATTTTCTGATCCAAAGGGGTACGTTCATATTCATGAAACAAAAAATGACGGCACGCCCGGGCGCATTATAAGTCCGGATATTTATTTGAATGACACACCACAATATCCGCGCTCTATTATCGGAAAGAGCGCTCTCATCGGCGGCATAAATACTAATGTTGAAGTTCCTCTTGATCGCGCGCCGCGCGAAGGAGAGGTGCTGTATCCGATGCTGCATCGCGACAACGAGAACGGACATTTTGATGATTTTTTGGTGGATGGCTACGAACAAATTGAAGGGCTGGATGTGGTAGAAATTGACCCGCACACCACAAAACTAGCCGCAGAGTATTTTCATTTAAACCTCGGCGATCCGCGATTGCGTATTTTTCATGAAGACGGAAGGACATTTATTAATCGCGCTAGTGAGAAGTATGACATTATTTACATTGATGCGTTTCGGAGTTTTTATAGCGTGCCGTGGCAGCTGACCACTGTTGAGGCAACGCGCAAAATTTATTCAATGCTGAACGCGAATGGCGTTGTTGTAGCAAATGTTCCTGCGGCGCTTCGCGGCCGATTCGGAAAATTTTTTCAAGCAGAACTAAAAACATATCGATCGGTTTTTCCAGAGGTACGCGCATACGCAGTTTTGTCTCCAGCGAAAGAAGAGCAGGTTCAAAATATTATTATAGTCGCGTTTCAGTCTAACGATAACATTCGCGCAACGCCCAACGACGATCCGCAAATTAACGAACATCTCGCGCACGAATGGAAAGGGACGCCGGATCCCGACGTCCCAATTTTAACCGACGACTTTGCCCCTACCGACTACTTCACCAACAAATTTGCCAATTTGCATAGTTTTTGAATTTTTTGTTTTTATTATTACGGCGATGGATATTAAAATGGCGCCTTGGCCCATGATGATGGAGGATATCGTAAAATTAGGAATAAGAACATAGCTGGTTACAAATACGCCCGCAATACTGCCAATCGTGGCGATGGTATAGAGGTCGCCATGAACGCGCGCAACGGTTTCAATATTAAAGAGCGAACAGCGGATGGCGTACGTAATCATAGAACTTAAACCAAGGATGGGAAACAAAAAAAGCGCGAGTGACGCAAGAAGCGCAGAAGCGCTATACGAGCCGACAAAAGAAACAATAACGCGAACAACCGCACGCGCAGGAAGTATTGCAAGGAATAGCAGTCCTGCGCCAAATACCAAAGACGCAAGGATGTTTTTATTTTGCGCCCGATCGGCAAACGCGCCGCCTATATAGTAACCCAGCACGCTTCCCAAAAGCGTTACGCTAATCACGCTCGCCCACACGGGCGTTGTAGCGCCTGTGAAGGGGACCAAAATCCGAAAGCCCAAAATCTCAAGCGACAGTATCGCAAACCCTGCGATAAAAACAATACATTTTGTGACGAGAGGATACATATTGTGTGTTTGTATTTTAGCATACTATATGTTCTACACGCTTTTGGATTTTGTCAAGAGGCAACCATCTTTTCCACACATTTCTATTTTACCATTGTTTTACAACGGTTTTTTTGTGAATTATCCACGAGTAGTGTGATGGGTTATACAAAAACTTGACATTCTGTTGTTGTTTTGCTATACTTGCAATAGTTAAAAGCACCATTTGAAAACTTAAATAAGTAAGGTTAAGAATGTTTTGAGACGAGCGTTTTGGGTGCTATGAACCAAATAGTTCCTAAAACGCTCGTCTCAAATTCCGAGATGAGACCGCAGCCCCGCGGCAGGGGGTAATCCGCTCTCTAAAGTCCCTGAAAGGATGTGGAGAGCAAATCAAAAACTGGAGGTGTGCCATGAGCACAAGACAGACAAGCGGTCTCTGGACAATGACCAAGGGTGAGTTCGAGGAAAGCGTCTCCGCGTTGGAGAAGGCAGTCGTGAAGCAGGGAGGGAATCCCCGCGACCTCTTCGACCTCTTCCGCACCGACAACGAGTACGCCGGCCGCATCGCGGAAGCGATGATGCGAAAGGGTCTCGTCGGCTCCATCGAGTCACGACTGGCTCGGGTGGTTCTCGGTCGCAACATCTTTACCGATGCCGACTGGATGAGCTACTACGACGCCAAGTTCACCAAAAAGCAGCTCCGCGAAGCCGGGAAGTTCCCGTGGGGCGAAGATGTTCTCAACAGTCCCTGCCCCTTCAACAAGGGCAAACTGGTGAAGGACACCCACTTCGCATTCCTGGGGATCTCCAGCTTGAACGGCCAGCCGCTCACGGTGGCGAAGCTACTCGAACTGCATCCGGCAACGGGTCAGCCGAAGTTCTACTTCAACACCGATCCGTGGCATGTGGGCCAGCCCCACACTGACGTGGCGACGATGCAACTGCATTGGTACCTTCTCTTGAAGGAGATCGTTCCCGGCTCGACGGACAAGACATCCGAAGAGCAAGTGGCGATGCTTCCGGCAGAGTACGAGGTGCCGACGACCATCGTCGAGACGACGAAGGACATCCTCGTCTTCAAGAAGACCAACGAGCGTCCCAATGGATCACGGTGGGCAGCCTGCACGGAACGCACCGTGAAGACCGACAAGGTTTCTGCTGGCCACGTCTCGTGTGTCGGCCGCTTCGGCGAGCGCGGCCTCCGCGTCGACTTCTGGAGCGGCAACCGCAGCTACGACCTCGTTGGCCTCGGGGCGTCCCGGAAGTTCTGAACCTTGTAACCTTGAGGGCTTGTCCCTCTTTAACCCTTGAGCCTTCGGCGCGAATTTTTTTCTCAACGCCGGAGGCTCATTTTCTTTTATACTAACCTTTGCTATAATGCTTTTGTCTGCTAATGCAGGTGCGGTCACGGCTTCACCTCGCGGACGCCTCTTCTTTTAAGAGATCACCAGAGTATCGTTGTCTACGGATCGCGATAGCGCGTGATAAAGAGTAGAGATGGAACTTCTTGCTTGTTTCTAGTTGAGATTCTGCTTTTTAAAAAAGGCGGATGCTCCCGAATTAAATTCAGGGAAAAGAGCGTATAGGCTCGCAAGAGCAGTAAGACTCGATTCTCGGTGACATGGATGGGAACAAGCAACATACGTTCGCCCCGGCTCAGAGTAAAAAACCATCTTCGTTATACCGATGATTTTGTGGTTGTTTCTGATAACAGGAATTATCTGGAAGGCCTTATTCCATTAATCGGCAAATTTCTAAAAGAGAGTCTTACTCTCAACCTGCATCCAAGCAAAGTTACGATCCGAAAATTACATCAAGGCATAGATTTCTTGGGTTATATTATTCTACCGCATTATCGGCAGCTTCGTACAAAAACAAAGAAACGGATACTCAAAAAACTTTTTCGGCGCGTTCGCGAGCACAAACAAGGGACCATACCTTACGAAACCGTCGAACAGTCTCTCCAGTCTTACCTCGGGGTACTTTCTCACGCTGACACATACACCTTTGCCAATGATCTCAAAAATCAGTATTGGTTTTGGTTCACCGAATAAACGAAAACCCCCCACAGAATCCATCCTCCGGCAAATCCGAACAAATAATTTCCTGTGGGGGAGTTTTCTTGGACGGATTTGCGACATACCGCCCTCCAACATGAATAAGTACACTATTGTGTTTGGGCGGGGCGATATTGGAGCGCTTCAAAAATGTGTTCTTTTTGGATTGCCCCGCCCAAAACGTGCGTATTTGGGCAGGCGGACGAAGCATCCGCAAGATCCGCGATGGTGCGGGCGAGTTTGATGATGCGATGGTACGATCGCGGCGAGAGATCAAGCCGCGCGGCGGCACTCTGAAGAACGCTGCGCGACTCATGATCCAGCGCGCAGAATTTTTTAAGTTCCCGCACGCCCATTTCGGCATTGGTACGGATGGAATTTTCTCCGCCGTTACCGTGGCGGGCGAGTTGAAATCGTTTTTCTTGAATTGCGCGCGCCTTTTCCACCCGTTTTTGTATATGAGTAGATGACTCTTGGTATATCGCTTGCTCGCCATCAGGCGGGTCGTCCAATTTTTTATGATCAATACCATACACTCCCAACCACAAATCAATGCGGTCAATGATGGGTCCGGATATTTTTCGCTGATAGCGATCAACGGAAGACGTCGGGCACACGCATGGCTTTGGCGAGTTGAGATTGCCGCACGGACACGGATTCATTGCGGTAATCAGCATAATTTGCGCAGGAAAGCGCATCGTTGCGCGTGCACGGGAAACCGTAACCACCTTATCTTCCAGCGGTTGCCGGAGCGCTTCAATAACTTTGCGGTCAAATTCGGGGAATTCGTCGAGGAACAACACTCCGCGGTGCGCGAGGGTAATTTCTCCCGGGCGCGGGAATGTACCGCCGCCAACAAGCGATACATACGACGCGGTATGATGCGGATTACGAAACGGGCGCTTGGTAAGGAGCGTTTGATTTGTTTCAAAAAACGCGCCGGCAATGGAATGAATTTTGGTTACTTCAAGCGCCTCTTCTTTAGAGAGTCCGGGAAGGATTGAGGCAAACGCTCGTGCAAGCATCGTTTTGCCGGTCCCTGGTGGACCGATCATGAGTGCATTGTGCCCGCCCGCTGCCGCAATCTCAAGCCCGCGCTTTGCGGACTCTTGACCTTTGATATCGTTCATATCAATTCGTATTTCTTCTTTGCGCGCACGAAATTGAGTTGGCGGACACGGAGTGATTGCGACGTTGTTTTCAAGGTGTTCTACAACATCACCGAGCGAAGAGATGCCAAAAACGGAAATGCCATCCACCAGAGCGGCCTCCACGGCATTTTCTTTGGGAACATATAATTCCTCAAATCCGGCTCTCTGTGCTGCCTCCGCAAGCGCTAAGACACCCTTGATTGGTCGGAGCGTTCCATCAAGAGCCAGTTCTCCTAAAAATAATTTCCCTTTCGGCTTGAAAGACGCTTGTTTTGACGCAAGAAGATACGCAAGAGCAATTGCAAGATCAAAAACGGGGCCTTCTTTTTTGAGATCCGCGGGCGCAAGCGATATTAAAACGCGCTGATTTTTTTTCTGCGGCGAGCGCGCGCCGATGCTTTTGATAGCCGCAGCGATTCGTTCTTTTGCTTCGGATACCGCTTTGTCGGCAAGCCCGACAATAGAGAAGCTAAAAAGCCCCGGCGAGAGGTCAATCTCCACATCAATAATTTTCCCATCCAATCCAACGACTTCCGCGGAGTGTAGCTTAATTGCCATCGCCCATTCATAGCATTATTGGGCAAAAAAAATCAAGCCCACTCGGGCTTGGCGAATCATTATTAAAGTGAAGCCCCCTATCGTTTGTAGGGTATTGGCTCGGGAACTATCGCGCGCAGCACCGCGCGCACGACTTTTTTTAAAAATACCGCAAGGCGCTTCATAGTATCTCTACTGTGCTTTTTTTTCTCTAGCATAAAACTTACCACAGTTTGGATAAATAAGCTACCATAAAGCATTATTTACCACGTTTCCTTATTGAGCAAAAACAGGAAAGATGAAAGATGGAAGTGACCTTGATGGGGCACCGTGGTTATAATACAACAATACCATAAACTATGACGCTTACGACTCACGCGATTGTTGGAGCATCGGCGGCAACAATATTTTCGTTTCATCCAGCAGCAGCAATTGCCGCTGCGTTTTTAAGCCACTTTGCTATTGATGTCACTCCTCATTGGGACTATATTCTTCGCTCGGGACGTGAAGACCCGCAAAACCCGATGAACAGCGATATGATTATTGGTAAGGATTTTATATTTGATCTTGTCCGCGTGTGCGTTGATGCGCTTTTAGGTATTGCGCTCTCGCTTCTTATATTTTTTCCGCAAGAGTCGTATCAATTGTTGATTGTGCTTTTGGGGGCTGGGTTCGGCATCTTGCCCGATCCGCTACAATTTGCATATTGGAAAATCCGCAAAGAGCCATTTTTAAGCTTGCAGCGCTTTCATAGGTGGGCCCACAGTAAAGACAAATCGCTATTGGGACGCTGGAAAATAGGGGTTTTTTATCAATTTTCTCTCGTGCTCGGTTTTTTGCTATTGACAAAACTCTATTTTTTGCTATAATTACACACAGAATCGCAACGCCTAAATTTGCTAACTAGGGAGGAGAAAGGAGGAGAAAGAGAAAGATGGAACATGCGCAAAAAAAGAAATTTGCGCCACCCGCGCCGGCAAACCGGCGAAGGACACCGCGCGCAATCGCGGAACGCGAGCGGGTAGCTATGGATTTTCATGGCCGCCAGTTCGTCCGCCACGAATGCCGCGGGCGGGCGGCAAAAAACAAGGGCGGTAAGTAGTGGCAAAGGGAGCGCGAACGCGCTCCCTTTTTCGATTTATCTTTTATTAACAACAAGCGATCGCCGCATGTTAATAGGTGTGTTGCAGGAAAAGGTTTTTTGTGCTAACATTACTATGTATGGATACCCAACAAGCCATGGATATTATAGTGCCGATATTAAAAAACAATGGCGCCGAGTTTATCGGTTTGTTTGGTTCGCGCGCCCGCGGTGATTACACGCAAGGAAGCGACTTTGATTTACTAGCGCGCTTTTCCGAACCCAAAAGCATTATTGAAATGATTGGACTGGAACGCGCGCTGTCGGAGCGCATCGGAAGTAAAGTTCATATTATTACCGAACGGTCGCTCAATCGTCATGTTGCTCCCTACATTTTACATGACCTCCAGCCAGCCTATGAAAAAAGAGGATAGTGTTTATATAAAGCACATTTTAGATGCGATTTCTGCTATTGAATCGTTTAGCGACGGGAAAGATTATCAACAACTTATAAAAGACAAACTATTTCAAGACGGATTGATCCGCGAGCTCGAAGTGATTGGAGAAGCAGCAAAACATCTTTCCGAAGAATTTAAAAGTGAAATTGCGGATATTCCATGGAAAGATATTGCTGGCATGAGGGATCGTCTTATTCATTACTATTTTGGTATTGATCTGGAGGAGGTTTGGAAAACGGTTTTGAAAGATGTTCCGCAATTAAAATTTGTTCTTTTGAAACGAGAACATATTTGAACCTACACAGTTTCTTTTCGTTTTGTTCGTACATTCCTACGCCGGGCCCTTTCGCTTGCTGCGGTTATTTGATTAACAACAAGTGATCGCTGCATGTTAATATTTTGTTGTATTGCTTTTGAAATATCTTTATGCTAGAGTACTATCATTATCAATTTAATTGCGCATGGGCTTCAAATAGGTAGTCCTTCTGCAAAGCGTAGGACTAAAATTTGAAGGTCATGCGTTCTAACGTATGATAACAAAAACATATTCCACCGATATTGGCGGCAGAGTGCTCTCGGTTGAGTTTACTAATATGGCGATGCACGCGAACGGCTCGTGCATCGTTCGCTATGGCGAGACAACTGTACTGGCAACTGCCGTTCAGAGCAAGTCGGTTCGCGAAGGAACCGATTTCTTTCCGCTCATGGTTGACTACGAAGAAAAGTTTTACGCGGCAGGACGCATACTCGGCTCGCGTTTCATGCGCCGCGAAGGAAGAGCGTCGGATGAGGCGGTCTTGGTTGCGCGCCTCGTTGACCGCTCTATTCGTCCGTTTTTTAACCAAAAAGTTCGCAATGACACGCAGGTCGTTGTTTTAGCTCTTTCTATTGACGAAGACAACGATCCGGATATTTTAGCGATTCTTGCTGCTTCGCTTGCGCTCGGCACTTCGGATATTTCATGGAACGGGCCGATTGGCGCAGTACGCATCGGAAAAATAGGCAATGAGTTTGTCGTCAATCCAACGTACACGCAGCGAAACGAGACAACTCTTGATACGGTTATCTGCGGCAAAGACAGCAGAGTTAATATGATTGAGGCGGGGGCTAAGGAGGCCACGGAAGACGACATGGCGCGCGCTATGGAGTGCGCAGTCAAAGAGCTTGACGCTCTTTGCGCGTTTCAGCGGCGCATTATTGATGAGGTCGGAGCGCCAAAGCGCGCGCCGCAGATTATTGAAGCGCCCGACGCGATGATTGCGCGGTTTCGCAAACACACACTGCCGCGATTGGAAGATGCCGTGTATATTAAAGAAAAAACATTGCGCTACGAAACGCTCAATGAACTTAAGAAAGAATGGCTGGATGCGGCAAAAACAAATTTTTCTGATATTCCTGCTTCGGTTGGCGACGAACTTTTTGAGGAATCGATCAACGATATTGTTCACCGCAACATTATTAATCCGCCATCTGGCGAAGAGAAGCGTCCCGATGGGAGAAAAGCAAAGGAACTTCGTGCGCTTTTTTCCAAAGCGCGTATCTTGCCGCGCACGCATGGATCTGCGCTCTTTTTCCGCGGCGAGACGCATATTCTTTCGGTTGTGACGCTTGGCGCGCCGAGCGATGCTCAGCTTATTGAAGGAATGGAGATACGGACAAAAAAACGATTTATGCACCATTATAACTTCCCGCCGTTTTCCGTCGGAGAAGTAAAACCGATGCGTGGCCCGGGCAGGAGAGATATCGGGCACGGTGCGCTTGCCGAGCGGTCTCTGGTGGCGGTTATCCCCGATATCAATACGTTTCCATACACTATCCGCGTGGTTTCCGAAACACTCTCTTCCAACGGTTCAAGCTCCATGGGTTCGGTGTGTGCTTCTACACTTGCGTTGATGGATGCCGGAGTTCCCATCAAAGAGCCGGTTGCTGGAATCGCAATGGGGCTGATGCTTACGCAACAACCAACAACCAACAACCAACAACCAAAATACAAAATACTGACCGACATTCAGGGGCCGGAAGATCATCACGGCGATATGGATTTTAAGGTGGCAGGAACAAAAAACGGTATTACCGGCGTTCAGATGGATGTTAAGGTAGATGGCATTCCGCTTCAGATTCTGCGCGAGGCGTTTTTGCAAGCGCGCGAAGCGCGGCTTCAAATATTAGACGTTATGCGGCGCGAACTTAATGCTCCGCGCGCGGAACTCTCATCGTACGCCCCGCGCATTATCAAGATGCAAATCAAACCAGAGAAAATCAAAGACGTCATCGGTCCGGGCGGGAAAATAATAAACGCAATTATCGCAAGCACCGGAGCGCAGATTGACATTGAACAAGACGGATCAATCTTTATTACGGGCGCCAACGAGGATTCCGCCAGGCGCGCCGAAGAAGAGATTAAAACCATTACCAAAGAATTTGAGGTCGGCGAGACGTTTTTAGGCAAAGTGACGCGCATCTTTCCATTTGGCGCGATGGTAGAAGTTGCTCCCAATCAGGAAGGGTTGGTGCATATTTCGCAACTTGCTCCATTTCGCGTTGAACAGGTAACCGATGTTGTTTCCATCGGCGACATGGTGCCGGTGAAGGTCGTTGAAATTGATGATCAGGGAAGAATTAATCTTTCCATTAAGGAAGTCAAACACCTTGAACTCAAATCCCCGGAAGATCGCGCAAACGGTGCTCGCGAAGCGCATCGTCAAACATCCTCGCGCCCCCCTCGCCGCGACGGCTCATCACGCGGCGGACGACGCCCACCGCCACGAGGGAGATAATACAAAAGAATATACCCCGCCACTCTTCAACGGAAATTGTTATATATGAGTTTTATTCATCGTTAGATTTCTCCACTTTTACTTTTACGACCGCAGCATTAGCTAGAATCTCATCGTCTATTTCGCCACAGTTTCGCTCACGCGCATCTTCGAGCGCATCATTTACTTGATCGGCTGCTTCTTCTGCCGTTTCTGCGTACACTATTGCGCTCGATTGAATGAGAGCCGCGTATTTCATTTCATAAATAATTAGCGAACAATTCCTCGAACACTCCAACGGCTTTTTCTACCGATCCTTTCTCAAGCTTTTTGTAGAATTTCTTTTTGTGAATCGGCCGGTCCACCTTTCGCTCGCCTTCCAAAAGAGTAATGATGTGTAAATCTACATCATCAAAATAAGAAAGAATTGTGTGCGTTGGGAAACTGCCATAGTGTTTTGTCTTTTTCATGTCCCCATAGTCGCCTCCAAGTTGGCTCTCCAGTTGAAGCAAAACATTGTGCGCTTCTTTGTGCGTTTGTTTCAAAAACACGCTGTCAACTGCAATGCGTTTTAACATTGCGTTTTCGGCATATGCCTTGCACTCCACTCCGGCGATTAACTTTCTGTCTATGTTGACATGCACATCGGTCTTAAATTTGTAAACATAATTGCGTATATTTTTCTGAATATATGCTTTGATTTCGGCATCTTTGATTTGGTCAATATACGACTGCCGAATCGGAACTAAGATTGGTTGTTTCTCAAATGATAAACGATGCATTTTACCGCCAATGTTTACCCATGCAATTTCTATAATATTTTTGGCGATTCCTTCCACTAAAGCGCCTTTAGCTGAACGAATTGCTCCTCCATACGCACGCAGAGCGTCGCCTGTGCGCGCATCGTCATCTATATGTCGCACAAGCAGATTATAAGCTTGTACTATCTTGTTTATACTTGGTTTATTGCTTGCCATAGAATTAAAATTAAAACAATGTTGCCGGAATTTCCTTGATTCGTTCCTCGGAGATTTTGCAGTATTTTGGTGAAATATCTATCCCGATATATTTTCTGCCTGTTTCTGCGGCACAAAGCGTGGTGGTTCCTGCACCATTGAACGGATCAAGCACAACATCATTTTGGTAGCTGAAAAGCTTCATAAGGCGAGTCGCTAACTCTTTTGGAAACATCGCTGGATGGTCGTATTCTTTCATGTTTCGTTCTGGGGCGATGGACCATTTTGCATAAACCCATTTTTTAAACTCATCACCAGTTATATCGGCTTTTGATGAATCACCAACTTTTTTATGCGTATCTTTTGAGAAAATTTCAACAAACTCCCAAGTATATTTTAGATAAGGCATACTAGGACTTTTCCAGCTGCCCCACGCAGTATATTTACAGTTGTAGTTGTTTTTTTCCCACAAAATTTCACCTTTCCACATAAGGCCGTGATCGAGCAACTGTTTTGACATCAAATGATGTGTCGGGATGTAATCTGAAAACAATGGCTGCACGTTAAGGCAGAGCCGCCCCCCGGGTTTTAGAATACGCGCGCACTCCTTCCAAATTGCGTCTATCTTCTTAAAATACTCGTCCCAGTGAACCGCATCATTTTTCTTGTCGTCTTTATACTCCAGACCAAAATTATATGGGGGCGATGTAATAATAATATCAACTGAACCGGTTGGAATTTTGCGCAAAACCTCCTTGCTGTCTCCGCATATAATTTTGTTAGCAAATTTTTCAATCCCATCTGCTTGTGCAACTACAACGGCATCTTTTTGAAACTTTGTACCCCCTCGCGCCCTTTCTTTTGCTTCTCGGTTTTTGACTTTTCTTTCTCTGTTGAGGAGTTTTGCGTCCGGGTAAATTTCTATTGGGGCTACAAAGCCGCTATCACGAATAACGTCAAGCACTATTCCTTGTATAGAAATATCCCGCCCATTTCTAAAAATAAGCGGCTCCATGTTTTTATTGGCGGGCTGCAGACGGATATGCCCTCGCTCCTTATAAAATTTCTTTAAGGTTGCTTCGTGGTTATCAATAAGAGCCACCACCTTTTGTCCGTTTTCGGCCGTTTCTTGTCGGCGTACTAAAACAACATCGCCATCGTTGATATTTTCGTCAATCATACTATTGCCAACTACGCGGAGAGCATAAACCTCTGACGACGGAGGCATTTTGCTTTTAGGAATAGCGATCATTTCCTTGCCTTGAATTGCCTCAATTGGTTGACCTGCCGCAATAGTCCCCAGAAGGGGAATTTTTATCATTATCTCGCAGCCAAATGTTTCAATAGATCGCGGCTTGTTTTCTTCTTTTGATAAATATCCTAGATCGCGGAGTCGGGAAACATGAAAATGAGCCGTTGAGACAGACGAAATCCTTAATTTCTTACGTATCTCATCAAGAGAGGGGGCATACCCCTTTCGTTCCCGATAGTCGGTTATGAAATCGAGGACTTGTTTTTGCCTTTTTGTTATCATAGCGATATTATAGAAAATAAATCGAAAGTGTAAAAGTG
>Ga0209542_10006304_pt1 | contig 23135 bp, 35 predicted proteins | sample RifCSPhighO2_01_FD_184028 | JGI IMG/M metagenome (GOLD analysis project Ga0209542, IMG submission 184028) | Soil microbial communities from Rifle, Colorado - Rifle CSP2_plank highO2_0.1 (SPAdes) (version 2) | ecosystem: Environmental > Terrestrial > Deep subsurface > Rock core/Sediment ... | reverse complement strand
TTCTTCGTCCGAAGTTTCGGGAAAAATGTTGTGCTCTTTGATACCCAAAGTATAATTACCCATCTCATCGGCCGCGTTGGGAGAAATACCGCGAAAATCCTTTGTGCGTGGGAGAGCAAGATCGACCAACCTATCTAGAAAATCAAACATGCGCTTCCCCCGCAGAGTTACTTGATAACCAACGATGTCTCCTTGTCTGGACTTGAAGCTGGCAATCGAAATCTTGGCTCCGCGAGGAGCAACCTTTTGGCCTGTAATACGAGCCAGTCGGTCCTCAACCACTTTGAATTTTGTTTTATCTTTAAACGAGCCCACACCGGAAGAAACTACCACTTTTAATATCCTGGGCATCTGCATAAGGTTTTTATAACCTGGGAGCGTTTTTGCTTTTTCTTTTATTGTTAATTGTTTTTTGTTCATTGTTTCTTGACATTCGAGACGTGAATAGGAAAGTTTTTTTCTATAATCGTACCTTTGGCATCTTTCTTATTGGCCCGCTTATGGACCTTCTTAACATTGACGCCCTCTACCAAAACCATATCTTCGCGGGGAAAAGCGCGCAGAATTTTACCAGACTTTCCCTTGTCTTTGCCTGCCAAAACTATCACATTGTCTCCCTTTTTTACATGCATGCTATTTATACGACTTCTGGCGCTAAGGAAATAATCTTTTGGAATCCCATTTCTCCAATTTCTCTAGGAACCGGACCAAAAACTCGGCCAGCCAATGGCTCTTTTTTGGTACTATCCAAGATAACCACGGCATTTTCATCAAAACGCACATAAGTCCCGTCTTTGCGTCGGAAAGGCGCTCGCTGCCTCACCACTAGGCCATAGAGAATATCTTTTTTCTTGACCTGTTTCCTGGGCTCGGCCTTCTGGACCGAAAGTACCACCAGTTCGCCGATAGATGCGTAACGCTTTTTAGAACTTCCAAGCACCTTAAACACCCGGCCGAGCTTGGCCCCGGAATTGTCGGCAATTTGAACGATGGACTGCGGTTGAATCATGTTAAGAGCTTAAGAGCTTGAAATGCTTGTCCTTCGATATCGGTCTGGTTTCAACGATTCGAACCTGATCGCCAATCTTGGCGGTGTTACCAGCGTCGTGAACCTTAAACTTCTTGCGGCGCTTGATAAATTTAGCGTATCTAGGATGCTTTTGGTAGTGCTCGACTAAAACAACTATAGTGTCTTTCATTTTATCTGAAACTACTGTACCGGAAAGTATTTTAGCCATTTGGTTTATTTAACTCAGTCATAATGCGGGCAATATCTTTCTTTGCCATACCCACAACTTTCACATTGCGCGCCCTGGAACCAGTTGATCCAAATCTTAGTTTACGCAAAGTTTCTCGTCTCTCTGTGAGAGCTTTGATCAAATCCTGTTTTGATTTATCTTTGTAAATTATTTTTTTCATACATTTACCTAGTCACCACCTTGGTTTTAACCGGCAGTTTGGTACCGGCCTTGCGCAGCGCCTCGCGAGCCATGGCCTCGTTTACACCATCTACCTCGCAAATAACCCTGCCGGCAAGCACTGGCGCGGCGTAGCCAGCCAGGTCACCCTTGCCTTTGCCGAGCTTCACTTCCGCCGGTTTAGAAGTATACGGCATGTCGGGAAAAATCCTGATCCAGAAGCGGCCCGTTTTGCCTACAGAGCGAGAAAGGACCTTCCTCACGGACTCAAGCTGATTGGAGCGGATGCGGGCGGGACCTAGCGCTTTTAGTCCGTACGAGCCGAAAGCCACCGTCAAACCGCGAGTCGCTACCCCAGGTTTTGAGGGATTACTTCTCATGGTCTGCCACTTTCTATATTTAACTTTTTTAGGAAACAACATGTTATTTAAATATGTCGCCCTTATAGATCCAGACCTTGACTCCGATCGTACCGTAGGGCATCACGGCCTTAGTCACCGCGTAATCCACATCAGCGCGCAGAGTCTGGAGGGGAATACGACCGAGTTTGCGATCTTCCGTGCGGCTCATGGCAGCGCCGCCCAAACGACCGGCAAGAAAGATGCGCACGCCAAGCACATCGCGGTTGGCCATGACTTTTTCAAGCATCTGCTTCATGACCCTTCTGAACGGCAGACGTTTCTCAAGTCCTTCCACAATCATTTGCGCCACTATGGCGGCGTTGGTTTCGGCAGATTTGATTTCTTTGATGTCAAGTCTGACGTCCACTTTCTCTTCCAGTAATTTATGTTTCAAGAGTAGCGCCTTGATCTCCTTTCGTAGCGACTCCGCCCCGTCGCCCTGTCGGCCGATAATCATGCCCGGTCGAGATGAGCTGACAATAATACGCAGGGCCTTTTCGCTTCTTTCTATTTCAATCAGGGCAACAAAAAAACCCTTAAACTTTTTCTCCAGGTATTGCCGGATTAAAATATCACCGCGCAGCGCGTATTTGTACTTACCCTTGGAAGCGAACCATCTGGATTTCCAATCACGGATGATGCCCAAACGGTGTGAATATGGATGTACGGTATGGGTCATAAAATTAGCTTCTAGCTTTTAGCTTATGGCTTCTAGCTTTAGATTCGCCTAAAACAATTACGACGCGAGAGGTCCTCTTGCGTATGGTACTATCGCCTCCCCTGTAAGAACGCGGCTGACTGCGATAAAGAGTGGCGCCGGCATCAACCTTAATTTCCTTCACAATTAAATTTTCTGTAGGTAGAGAGAGCGTCTTGGCATTTGCCAGAGCGGAAGCAATTAGTTTTTGAAGTGGCAAAGCAGAGCGCTTCGGTATAAATGAGAGGGTCGTGATAGCATCTTCAACTGATTTACCACGTACGGTATCAGCCACCAAGCGTACTTTGCGCGGTGATTGTCTGTAGTTCGTAAGTTTTGCTCTGGCTTCTGGCATATCAATTACTTCTTAGATTCTACCGCTCCTTTAACAGCCTTGGCGGCGGCAATTTCGGTTTCCTTTTGTTTCTGTTCAAGCTCTTTCTGCATTCTACCGCCATGCCTGACAAATTTTCTCGTCAGCGCGAACTCACCAAGGCGGTGCCCAACCATATCCTCGGAGATAAATACTGCCACGTGTTCTTTGCCGTTGTGAACCCCGAAAGTGAAGCCAATCATTTCCGGCGCTATCTGACATGCTCTTGACCATGTCTTAATAACGCCCGCCGTGGTGGGATTCTTGCCCTCGACTTTCTTGAGCACCCGAGGGTCAACGTATGGACCTTTCTTGGACGATCTGGTCATTTATTAAATGAAAAAGCTCGAACGAGCTGTGCGGGACATGGTATCTAAATTAAGGCGTATTGTCAACAAAATAACGAACAAAAACAAAGCCCCCGGAAGGGGCCCTGTTAAACCACGACCTTCGATTACACTCAGGTTAAATAAGGTATTACCTAGCTAAATAATACCCGACGGTTAACCGTGATTTTTACCGCTCATTTCTCCGCGCAGTCGTTCAATGAAGCGAGAGGCCGCTTCCTGACCGCCGAGACCAAAGGAGAGACCGAGAGCAAGCGAGACCGCGATGACAACGCCAGTAAAGAGAGTTTGGCTGAAAGCGGCGGCGATGCCAAGCTGGGAGAGCGCCACGAGAATGGCGAAAACCCAGATAGCCCACTTCGCAACCGCGCCGACAAAGTGCGCGGAATCTACGCCCGCTGTCTTAGCCGCCGTCACCACCACCCGTCCGGTCACGTCACCGATGACACCGGCTACCAAAAGAACCAGGGCCGCGGCGAGCACGTGAGGCAGATAACCAAGCACTACGTCCTGAAGGAAGAAGTTAACTTGCGTCAGACCCAGCACATCCAGGGCGGCGATCAAGAAAATTACGACCACAAACCATTTCACCAAGCCTCCAACAAACGCCCCGGAATCAAGATTAACGCCCCCACGATGCATAAACGATTCAAATCCTGCTTGACGGAGGGCGTCATCCACTTTCAGAGACTTGAATACCTGCCAGATCGCTCGACCAATGAGCGCGCCGACCAGCCATCCTAGAACGAGGATGACGATAGCAATAACAAGGTTCGGGACGAAGTTGACTACTCCCACCCAGAGGTTCTGGAAGGAAAGGGTCAGTACTTCTCCCCATGTGTTTAATAACATATATTCTTAACTCGATGTCTGTGCAAATGCACTTAGCTACTAATAATCATCACCCGACAGAGGCACCCAGTTCATTATACACCCGTAAAATAAGCTTAATTTACAAGGGTGTGGATAATCCCGTGCGATTAGATGCCCAGCTTATTGAGTATTTTCTCGTGTTGGTAGTCAAGAATATCCCTGACGAGTTTGTCATAGATACCAAGGCGGTATTGGAAATCGGCGGTCTCAAAGGCGGCGTAGCATAATTCCTTACCAAGTTCAGCTTCTATGGACGATATGGCCGATATCAACCTGGAGTGTCTAAGGTGGTCCCCCACCACGAGAAGATCAACGCGAGCATCGCGGTCATGTAAAAATACGCCGGAGATCAGAATTAGTTTGATATTGCCGGTACGAGAGATTTTCTTGGTTATTTCCTTGGCCGTAATGGGCGTGGCATCGATCAGGAAATTCTCTATCGCCGGTAGATACACGTAGGAAGAGTTGAGCGTAAAACCCCGGGCGCGACATCTGACAAGGCCTGCCTTAGTTAGGATACGAAGCTCCTTGCGGGTTCTGCCCGGCCCCTCTTTGGCGCGATTGGCAACTTCGACTGCAGTAAAAACGAGGCCGGGATTAAAGATAAATAGGCGCATAATCTTGACTTTGGCCTCTCCACCAAAGATGTGAGAAACGGATTTCATGCGCCTATTCTACTACTTGAGTGTCACTTTACCACCAGCCGCCTCGACCTGCTTCTTAAGTGCTTCCGCCTCTTCTTTCTTCATATCAGACTTGAGCATGGACGGCGCGGCATCAACTAAATCTTTGGCTTCTTTGAGACCGAGACCGAGAACCTCTTTGACTACTTTGATAATCGCGATTTTATTCGCGCCACTGTCGGTTAATTCGACGTTGGCAGTCGATTTCTCTTCTATTACCTCGCCAGCTTGTCCCGCCATAGCCGGCCCAACAGCGACGGCAGAAGCCGAAACACCAAACTTGTTTTCAAACACTTTTACCAGTTCGTTGAGGTCGAGTACTGACATAGATTCGATTTCGCTTACGATCTTGGCGAACTTGGCCGGCACATCGACGGTCTTAGCTGATACTTCTACTTTTTCGTCTGTTTTTGCTGTTTCTTCCATGTTTTTAACCTTTAATCTTGCTAATTTCATTAAGTCCAATTACTAAACGCTGTATTGGAGAATTGATGATGTTCACGAACTTGCCCCGCAACACTTCGAGCGTGGGAATCTGGGCAATATCCATCATTTCGGAAGCTGTCATAAAACGCTTCTCAAAGACTCCGCCGAGAATCTTGAGATTCTCTGGAAACTTCTTCTGGAAACCGTACACTCCGCGAGCCGGAGCAATCAGGTCTTGTCCCCATGCGAGCGCCAATTCTCCCTCAAGTACCGGTTCTCCACCTGTGAATTTCTCCCCTTCGAGAGCGAGTTTGGTTAAAGTCTTCTTGGCAACCGTGTATGAGACACCTTCATCCTTGAGAGTGCGTCGCATCAAAGTGGTGTTTGCCACATTCAATCCGCTGAAATTGACAAATACCAAAGATTTGGCATCTTTGAACGCCTTTTTCAATTTATCGACAACTTCTCCTTTTTTGGCACGAGATATAGCCATTTCAGTTAATAAGGCCCAAGAAGGTGATCTCGGTAAGTCTCATGAATTTTCTAGTCCCTAGCACCTAGTCCCTAGAACCTTCTGCTTACTGTCTTTGACCTTATGGAAGAACACCATACAGGAATAAAAATTTAATGCAAGTATGCGAAACGAAAGGGCGTTCGGGTGCCAAGCACCCGAACGCCCTAGACCTCTCGATGAGGCCCATTACTTCCCACCACGAGCGGTGGTTGTTGGTTTCCGAAGGTAGACCTGAATGTAGCCAGCGACGCCGTCCTGCGGATACCACTTCTCGGCACACAATACCTTAATCTAATACAATATACAATAAAGCAATCTACCTCTTCCCCACTTTGCTATTTTTATAGCCATTGGCATAGCATATACGTTATCTTATGCCTATAGGTAGATAATAACGTATAACAGATTTATAAGATTGTTGCATTTCATATTACGAGATAGTAAAATTCTACGAGACAAAGAAAGGAGACATCCATGCCAAAAGTTTCAGGTTGGTACAGAGCAACCAAACTGGGAGAAGATTGCCATTCTGAAACTCACTGCAAGGCCTGCAAGCCAAACGGTGACTGCGACAGTTGCTGGACCATCGACGGCCGATACATGCCAGAGGTCAACAACTACGCATCCACCTGCGATGGTCCATGCATGGAACTCACGATGCATGAACGAATGCATATGGACCCGGAGACTCAACTCGGCTACTGCGACGAGTGCTTTGAGAACAAGCTCCCATCTGAAGTCAAAGCGAGAATCATCGCGTACGAGGAGAGTGAGGAGAGTTTTGAATAAGGGCGCCGCCTGGAGAACGGTGCCCTTCGACCTATCTCTTCCCTACTTTACGGCGACTGACGATAAACTTGTTTGAATATTTGTTGGCTCGGCGAGATTTCTGACCCTTGCCTGTTGGTTTGCCATAGTAAGAAATAGCGCGTCTGCGGCCTCGACCGGAACGACCTTCGCCGCCCCCATGTGGGTGATCTACCGGGTTCATGGCGGTGCCGCGGACTGTGGGACGGATACCAAGCCAGCGAGAACGGCCCGCCTTACCGATGGTTACCAAGCGGTTTTCATTATTGGAGACTTCTCCTATAGACGCCCAGGCATTGGCCGGTACCTTTCTGACCTCACCTGAAGGCATTTTCAAATCGACGAAGCCACCTTCTTTGGCCAGTACTTCGACGTAATTGCCACCGGAGCGGGCTATCTTTGCGCCGCCTTTGTGTTTAAGCTCGACATTGTAGACAAAAGTGCCGACTGCTATATTTCCAAGAGGCAAGCGATTGCCCGGTATCAGAGGCGCGTTTTCTGAAACTACATAAGTATCTCCCACTCGCGCGCTATTGTGCAAAAGCACGTATCTCTTCTCTCCGTCTCGATAAAGAGCTAAGCCGATGAACCCGGAGCGATTTGGATCGTATTCAATAGTTTTTATGGTAAAGGGAATGTTGTATTTGTCATAAGTAAAATCAACTTCTCTCAACAGACGCTTGTGGCCTCCACCCTTATGTCGAGTAGTAATCTTACCGCTATTGTTTCTCCCCCAAGCGCGCTTAAAACCGCTTGTCAGAGACTTCTCTGGTCTGTCTCCCGTCAGAATCTTGCGGAAATCTATTCCTGTCATCTCTCGCCGCGAATCGGTTGTGGGTCTGTACTTTTTCATATTAATTCGATCTTATCTCCGGCCTTAAGACAGACGTAGGCCTTTTTGCCGCCACTCTTGACACCTCTCTTGCCTCGGACAAAAACCCGTTTGGCGGGAATAACGCTGACGCGCACCTTTACCGGCTTCACTCCGTAGACATCGCGAACGGAAGCACTGATAGATTTTTTAGTAGCGCTCTTGGTCACTTCAAAGACGTAGACATTGGAGCGATCAGCCCCTAAAGCAGCCTTCTCGGTAATGCGAGGCCGCAGGAGAACATTATCGGGTTTGAGATTAAGATTTGTCATAGATTGACTGGGGATTCTCGATGACCAAATATTTGTACTCCAGCAATAATAGAGGGTTCAAGTTCCTGGCTTCGATTACTGCAATATTGCCGAGATTATCGAATGCGCGTTCCATTTCTTTATGCTTGCCGGACAAAGCGACGATAGTGGCATTATGTTTCTTGGAAAAAAGATACTCGAACCCTTTGACCTGCGAAAGAGACTTAAGGACCTCAATAGCCACTTTCGTCTTTGGTTGAGCAAGTGCCACCTTATCTACAAAAAGCACCTCCCCGTCCCGCAGTTTTTGAGAAAGGATAGTATAAAGCGCTTTAGTCCTCATTTTCTTCGATACCTTGCGCTCAAAATTCTTGTCTTTAGTCGGACCGCCAGTAACGCCACCGTGCCGCCAGATCGGAGAGCGACTGGAACCGTGCCGAGCGCGACCGGTGCCCTTCTGCCGCCAAGGTTTTCTGCCGCCACCACGCACTTCACCTCGGCCTTTGGTATGAGCCACTGGTTTTCTTTTAGAGAGCATCAGCGAATCGGCAACTTGCTTGACTAGATCCGCATTCCAACGCACACCAAAAATATTTTCGGGCAGATTCACTGTTCCAGTCTTTTTGCCTTCTAAGCTGTAGACCGCTGATTCCATTTCAGATTTAGGATTTAGCGCTTCGGATTTCTACTTTACTACCACGTCTGCCGGGAATCGCTCCTTGAATAAAAACCTCACGCGTCTCGGGAAGAATTTTAACAATTTTGAGATTCTTAACTGTGACCCGTTCGTTACCCATGCGACCAGCCATGCGCATGCCTTTGATGACCCGTCCACCGGCGCGACCGCCTCCGCCGATGGAACCCGGCGCCCGTTCTGAATGTTTCCGTCCGTGCGAACGTTTATCTCCCTTGAATCCATGCCTCTTGACCACCCCTTGAAAACCCTTGCCCTTCGATGTGCCAGATACGGTAACTATATCCCCTTCCTCTAAGGCAAGGCCTTGTAGGTCGTCCGGCAAGGCCTTGCCTTGCAGTTCTTGCACCTTCACAACAGTGACCGGGAAGACTTCCCCAGTTTCGCCAAAGATCTGGGTCATTTCCACTTTTTTGGCAATAATCTTTTTCATGTTGGGGAGGTTTCAACCTCCAAGTTAGATGAGCTTAACATCAATGTTGACCCCGCTTGGCAGACTTAAGTTGGTCAACGCTTCAATGATTTTTGGGGTCGGATTCAAAATGTCAATCAGACGTTTATGAATCCTCATTTCAAACTGCTCTCGCGCGTTTTTGTAGATGAAGGCAGCGCGGTTCACCGTATATTTCTTAATTTCCGTCGGCATGGGTATCGGGCCCTGTACCTTGGCGTCATAGCGAAGCGCCGTATCTATGATTTGTTTGACCGACACATCCAGAATCTTGGATTCATAAGCCATCACTCGGATGCGCAGACGGGCAGTTATTTCTTCCGCTTTAGGAACTTTAGGAGTCTTGGGTTTAAGAACCCTTTTTCCCTTGCCCTCCGTAGCTTTAGCGAAGGATGGGAGTTTTAGAGGTACTTTTTTAGGCACGTAATTTAGGCAATGACCTTGGTGACTACACCGGCCCCAACAGTCTTGCCACCCTCACGGATAGCGAAGCGTTGTTCATTCTCAAGAGCCACGGGAGCCACCAGTTTGACCGTGAAAGTCGCGGTATCGCCCGGCATAACCATCTCGACCCCTTCCGCCAACGTTACCTCGCCGGTTACATCGGTAGTACGGATGTAGAACTGCGGTTTATAGCCGGTGAAGAACGGGGTGTGACGGCCACCTTCCTCCTTCTTCAGAATGTACACCTCGGCGGTGAAATTGGTATGAGGAGTAACGGAACCGGGCTTGGCCAAGACTTGGCCTCGGTGCAAATCTTCTTTCTTGACACCGCGCAGGAGAACACCGGCATTGTCTCCGGCGATGCCTTCTTGGAGAGACTTGTTGAACATCTCAATGCCGGTAACGGTGGTCTTGGAAGTATCCTTGATACCAACAATCTCGACTTCTTCGCCCACCTTTACTTTGCCTCGCTCGATACGGCCGGTAACCACCGTGCCGCGACCTTCAATCGAGAAAATGTCTTCGATAGGCATCAGGAATGGCTTGTCGGTTTCGCGAACCGGAATTGGGAAATAAGTATCCAGAGCGTCTGTCAGTTCCAAGATTTTCTTTGACCATTCATCGTCAATACCGGTAGCTTCGAGGGCCTTGAGAGCCGAACCCTGTATCACAGGAGCGTTGGCTCCGTCATATTCATATTTCTTCAAGAGATCGCGCACTTCTTCTTCCACCAGGGCAATGAGTTCCTTGTCGGAAACCATGTCACATTTGTTGAGGAAGACTATGATTTTGGGCACGCCGACTTGTTTAGCAAGCAGGATGTGTTCACGAGTCTGGGGCATCACGCCGTCAGTCGCCGCCACCACGAGAATAGCACCGTCCATCTGGGCGGCGCCCGTAATCATGTTTTTGATGTAGTCCGCATGGCCAGGAGCGTCAACGTGCGCATAGTGGCGCGCGTCAGTTTCGTATTCCGAGTGGGAAAGGGCGATAGTAATGCCGCGGGCCTTCTCCTCCGGAGAGTTGTCGATCTGGTCGACGTTCTTGACGGTCGCCTTCTTGCCCGCGCGAGCAAGTACATGAAGAATAGCGGCGGTCAGCGTGGTTTTGCCGTGGTCAACGTGCCCAATGGTACCGACGTTGATGTGCGGTTTGGAACGATCAAATTCTGCTGCCATAGAATTAGTTTAGTAAGTTAAATAAGGTTTATAAGTTGAGTAAGTTTACTTTTGACGCATTAAACCGCTTATATGGTTCTATGAAGAAAATATCAAAGAGCCTACAAACGTTAACGCTTAGGGGGTATCTTACATAATAGTCCATCAAGACGCAAGTACCCTGTCAGAAATGAGTTGGTAGCTTGACGAAGTCATAATCTTGACGAAATGAACATGAGTATGCTATAAAACCAAAGGCAAAAGCTCTGTAATGTAAATTCTTGAGATGCAATAGTTCGGAAGATAATTTTCTTGGTTACTGCGCCTCAAGAATCCTGAGGTGAGAAAGAGGGTGATCCTGTGGGCATCTTACAGCTCTACTTCTACTCAATCCAGTGCGATGATCCACACAAAAGGGGGTGCAAGAAGGAAGGCCCGATCCGTCCGTCATTGATGGCAGCAGAGAGTGCCGCAATGGTGAATGGATGGGGGTTCAACGACTACAACTCCGCGACTCCATGGTCATGCGATGACTGCATGATTCACCACCAAGAACCAGTGGCCACCGCACCAACCCAAACCAAGATCTAAACAGCCTTAGAACCAAGCCGCCATGTAGCGATGGGCAATACGAGCCATTCTTCTTTTGACAAACCTGATTGATAAATAATGCCCTTCATTGTTTTGAGACCAATAGATTTACTGCCGTGAAATGGCACGCATACCATTCTCAACTCATTTTGCGAATGACCGTAATAAAAATAGTGGCCTCCTTTAGAGTGGTGAGGCTGAAATCCATGGTTCTTCAAAAATTTATCAATATCCCTAAATTTCCAATTGAATATGCCTCTCGGCATTTAGGCAGAAGCGAGCTCTTTCTCGCCAAAAGTGTAGATTGAGTATGGGGACCTAATCGGAGTTTTTGCTTTTAGCTTCGCCCATAATTGTTCGTATTCTCTTTCGGTTTTTTGATTTAGCGCATGCGGTCTAGCACCTTTAATTTTTCTAAAGGCTTCAACATAACCACTAATAGCCTCAAACAGGCTCATCAGAACAACTTGCGGATCTTCTCCCGATTCAACAATATTAAATTCTAATCCTACAGCATACCAAACGCCCCTTTCTTTAAAGACTATGTACCTCACTGACCCCTTTTGAGCTGTGTTTTTGAAAATCCCCATGCAACCACTATAAACGAAACGGGGGTTCTTTTCAAACTTATGCACAATCTCTTAGCAATAGAAAAGCCGGCCTTGGTAAGAGGCCGGCGGGGACGAAGAAGTACATGATGGTCGTGAGGGTTTCTTACCAAGCCCCTTCAACTATCCTTTAGGGGTGTCGGGGATCTGCAATCCGGCTTCTTGGCAAGAAGCTTGGTAATGAGCCGCGAATCCGGAGTTGAGTTCGGGCCATCCACATAATAGTAGGCCGTGGGGAGCCCGGGGTACTCGTTCTTTCGCACATGCCGCTTGACTTGCTCGGCGTTGATATTCGGCAGGTGCGATCCACCGATCACCCAGCCTTTCGGCCCGAGATCGACCATGTCAACCTTCGCACAGGGCTGGGCCGTCCACTCGATGACCGCCGGAATCAGCCTGTCGATCGTCGCCCACTGCTCCTGTACCTGATTCTCGGCTACTTGCCGCCATCCACGCTCGACGAACGCCCATGCGAGAACGCCTGTGAGTCCGAAGCTGCAGACCAGCCCCCAGATGAACAACCATGTGATACCGTGTGCAGCGATAGCCTGTTGCCGTGCCTTCTTCTTATCCATGTGATTGCCCCCCTCTAGAAATTTGGGACAGCAGCTTCACTCGTAAAGTTGGCGACCGCGATTGAAAGCCGCAGCCGCAGTAGACAGAACGAACAGGAGCGTCAGGAACCCTGCCGCCAAGGTGCCGACCAGTACCTGATTCCATGCCAACAACACCGTGGAAAGGAAACAGAGTACGGCCAGGGTGAGAAAAAGCCGGATGTAGTTTATGTCAAATAAATCCTTTATCTTTCAAAATTATTTCCCGCCAGTTCTCGCTTCGATAATAGTTTGGGCCACGTTTACCGGCACAATAGCATAGTGGTCGAATTCCATTTTACTCGTCAATGCACAAACCCGCTTTAGACCAGAGCTGGAATGCGGCCTGTTTTTAATGAAGAGACGATAGAGTGCTTAGGAAATCTAAGTGATACAAAAAGCATTTCTATCCCAAGCAAAGCGCCCTTTTTATCGACATCCATAAGCAGCCACTCATCAAGCTTGACTGTTTTTGCTACTTTGCCTTTTTTTACCTTAAAGTAGGCTGCGTCCGCGTCCTTATCGTAGGTTATGAGAGCCCCTTTATGTTTTATAGAAAGTAGGCTGTTATGACTAGGTATTCGTTTTTGCTTATTCTTCTGCATATTACTTCCAATATACCATTATTGAACTTTTTGCGGTAGAGCATAGCTCCGCCGGCCGCATCTCCTGACAGGTCCGGCCGACGAATAGTGCCGGCTATGCGAGACATTATTATATGACGGGCTAAACCTTGAGATTGCGCATGGTATGTAAATCGCAATTTCATAAGGACATTTTGTTGTATCCAGCAAGAACCATTCTTGCCAGTTTAACATACGAGGCCCCCAAAAATGTACTTGCACAGTTATTTTCCGCCTGTTCTGGCTTCTATAATAGTTTGAGCAACATTCGTCGGCACGATGGCGTAGTGGTCGAATTCCATGGTGGAGGAACCACGGCCTTCGGTCATGGAACGAAGCGAAGTGACGTAACCAAACATTTCGGAGAGAGGCACTTTCGCCCGGACCACTTTGAGTTCTCCCCTATCTTCCATCGCCTCGATCTGCGCGCGTCTGCCGGAGAGATTACCGGTAATATCACCCATGAACTTCTCCGGCATGACCACTTCCACTTTCATAATCGGCTCAAGCAAAACCGGCTTAGCGCGCTTGGCCGCTTCTTGGAAGGCTTGCGAAGCGGCAATCTTGTAGGCGATCTCCGAGGAGTCCACATCGTGGTAAGAACCATAGTTGAGTTCAGCGGAAATGTCGGTCATTTTGTAGCCAGCGAGGATTCCCCTATCCATTGCCTCTCTAATACCTTTTTCAACAGCCGGAATAAACTCTTGAGGGATAACACCTCCTTTGATAGCGTCAATGAATTCAAAGCCAGGTTCGCGGTGCGCATTCTTAGGTACTTTTTCCTCCGGATCATAGTGAGGAAGCGGTTTAATCTTAATCTTGACGTGGCCATACTGACCTTTGCCCCCAGTCTGTTTGATATATTTATTTTCCACCTCCGCTTCGCCGGTGATGGTCTCCTTGTATGCCACCTGCGGCTTGCCGACATCGGCTTCGACGGCAAACTCTCGCTTCATGCGGTCCACGATAATCTCCAGATGCAATTCTCCCATGCCCATGATGACCGTTTCACCGGTCTCCTGGTCCGATTTAATTTTGAAAGTCGGGTCTTCATCAGAGAGACGTTTGAGAGCCAAGCCCATTTTCTCCTGGTCGGCTTTAGTCTTGGGTTCAATGCGCAATGAGATGACCGGCTCCGGGAAAATGATCTGACCGAGGATAATGGGATAAGCTTCGTCCGCGAAGGTATGCGAGGTCTTAGCATTCTTGAGGCCGACGGCAGCAGCAATCTCTCCGGCAAATACTTTCTTTACCTCTTCTCTTTGATTCGCTTGCAGACGCACGATACGACCGAGACGTTCTTTCTCGCCAGTGGTGGCGTTGTATAAATAAGTGCCGGACTCGATTGTCCCGGAATAAACGCGGAAGAATGTCAGTTGTCCGACGAATGGGTCGGACTGAAGTTTGAAGGCCAAGGCCGAAAATGGTTCCATATCAGATGCATGTCTTTCCACTTCTTCACCAGTCCTTGGGTCAATGCCTTTGATAGCTGGGATATCAAGTGGGGATGGGAGGTAGTCAACTACTGCGTCTAGCACTAACTGCACGCCTTTATTCTTGAGAGCCGAGCCGGCAAGCACCGGGAAAAATTTATTGGCAATGACCGCTTTGCGGAGAGTTGTCTTGAGAGTTTCGAGCGGAATTTCTTTACCTTCAAGATAGTCATTAATCAAAATATCATCACTCTCGGCGATTTTCTCCACTAATTCCGCACGATACTTCTCGGCATCGGCGCGAAGATTGTCCGGAATTTCTTTTTCCACCACCAAATTACCCATATCGCCTTCAAAGTAATAGGCTTTCATTTTCAAAAGATCTATTACCCCTTCGTGTTTGTCTTCTTCGCCAACAGGAATTTGCATGCGAACCGCTTTTTTGGAAAGTCTGTCAAGAATGGATTTATATGAACGCTCGAAAGAAGCGCCGGTGCGATCCAGTTTGTTGACGAAACAAATACGGGGTACCTGCGCCTCTTCGGCATAGCGCCAGTTGGTTTCGGATTGGGGCTCAACACCGGCCACGCCGTCGAACACTACCACCGCGCCGTCAAGCACCCGAAGCGAGCGCTTCACCTCTACCGTAAAGTCGATATGTCCGGGAGTGTCGATGATGTTAAAACGTGTATTTTGCCAGAAACAGGTGATGGCGGCGGCGGTAATGGTGATGCCACGCTCACGTTCCTGTTCCATCCAGTCAGTGGTGGTGTCTCCTTCGTGCACCTCGCCGATATCGTGTTGCGCGCCGGTATAAAAAAGCACTCTTTCAGAGGTGGTGGTTTTACCGGCATCAATATGCGCGATAATGCCGAAGTTACGCACTCTTTCCAATGGGTAATCCCTTTCCATAAATTATTTATAGTGAGCGTAGTCGAACTACCATGCAAAATGCGCAAAAGCCTTATTTGCTTCGGCCATCTTATGAGTGTTTTCGCGCTTCCTGACCGCGTCGCCTTCGTTATTGGAGGCAACAATAATCTCATCCGCCAGTTTGTCCGCCATCGGCCTGCCTTTCTTAGTGCGAGCGGCATCGATGATCCATTTCATGGATAAAAATTGGCGGCGTTCGGGGCGAACTTCTCTCGGAATCTGATAATTGGCTCCCCCGACGCGTCGGGAGCGCACTTCCATGGTCGGACCGGTATTTTTCAGCGCTGTTTCAAAGACTTCCAGCGGATTGGGATTCTTGGTCTTTTCCTTGATAGCCTCGAATGAGTCGTAGACGATTCTGCGAGCAGTGCTTTTCTTACCGCGTTCCATGCAGTAGTTGATAAACTTCGTCACCTTCTCGGAATCGTAGGCGTAATCCGGTTGTATCTTGGGCTTGGCTTTGAGTTTTCTCCTCATTTTTCTTAAATCTTAAATCTAGAATCTTAAATCTACTTCTTCGGCCTCTTAGCTCCATATCGACTGCGTGTTTGTTGCCTGTTTTCCACACCGGTAGCATCAAGCACTCCACGCACGATGGTATAGCGAAGGCCGACATCTTTGACGCGACCGCCTCGAATCATGACCACCGAGTGTTCCTGGAGGTTATGTCCGATGCCTGGAATATAAGCGGTCACTTCCATGCCGTTATTCAAGCGGACCCTCGCGATTTTTCTGATAGCCGAGTTCGGTTTCTTCGGAGTCTTGGTCGTCACCTTCGTCGCTACCCCTCGCTTGAACGGAGAATTGAAGAAGACCGGACGGTTCTTGATAGTGTTAAAACTACGCGTCAGGGCAATCGCTTTCGTTTTACGAGCGACCCTTTTCCTTTTATGCTTGACGAGTTGGTTGATTGTAGACATAAAAAACCCTCCCGAAGGAGACTCATACTCTACTAAACATTGGTCTAAATTGCAATGCCGGTTATGAGATGAAAGAGCCAGACTATGACCGGGAAGATAAACTGCCAGAGAAAGAAAATAAAGAGGATAACGAGTAGCAGGCCGTATCGGTCAAAAAATCCTCTAATTTCGTAGAATTTGCTGGGCAGAACGGCCAGTAAGAGCTTAGAACCATCAAGTGGCGGCACGGGCATAAGATTGAAAATAGCCAAAAGAATGTTAATGAAGACAACCATTGACATGATTTGAATAAAGGCCAAACTGGCCCAGCTCGCCTCCATAACCACCGCCATGCGCAGAATTGTGCCGAAAACTAGCGCCAACAGCATATTGGAGGCCGGCCCGGCGGCTGCCACCATGGCTTCGGACCATCGTCCCGGCCTTAAGTTATAGGGATTGTAGGGCACCGGCTTCGCCCAGCCGAAAATGAACCCGCCGAAAAAATAGGCCAAAAACGGCACCAGCAGCGAACCGACAAAATCGAGATGTTTGAGGGGATTGAGGGTCAGGCGACCCTCGTACTTCGCCGTTTGGTCACCGAGAAAACTTGCGGTATAGCCGTGAGAGACTTCGTGTATCACTACCGACATGATAAGAACGGCAATTTGGAAGACGAAATCTACTTGCATTTGGCCATTATATCATGTAAGTTAGGCAGATTATGGCCAGAATTTGCCCAGTAAATAAAAAGGGTTCGATGGTCGGAGGTGGCTATTCCAACCGGACGCGTGCTACCCAATTCAATCCAACTGGGTTTGTTAGGAAGTACCCCAATCTACAAAAAAAGCGCATTTATGTGCCGGAACTCAAGAAAACTATCACCCTTATTCTCTCCACCCGCGCCATTAAAACCATCAACAAGCGCGGCGCTCACAGCGTTCTCAAAAAAGCCGGCGTTATTTAATCCCCCTCTTCATTAGATAAAATAGATAAAATCTGTATACGTTAATAACTCACCACAGGGAAGTAATAACGTATTAGAGGTATACCAAATAAAATAAACTAGACAAGATCAAACTCGTCCCTCAAGTGTCGATCATTTTCAAGTTCTTCCACAATTAAGTAAAGAAGGTTCTTTCCCACGCCAAAATCAGTTTTTAGAAGTGTGATAATATCCTCGCAGTCGTATGGATAAACCCAAACACTTTCTTGCAAGAGGTAGAGTCCGGCTGAACGAAACAGATGCCTGATTTGATCCCGTATTCTTCTTTTCTTATCGGGAATATCGAAAATAATAAGTCTCCACTTCTTATCCCACTTTCTCGGTTTATGAAGTCTAAAATTAGTAAACTCCCATCTGCGTAACCTTTCTTTTCCTAAAGAAGTGAGCTCATAAAACTTGCCATTATATTTAAGCAGTCCTTTCTTAACCATTTTACTTGCGGAGGAGTTTACATATTCCTTTTCTCTTTTATTTGGAAGAATACCGAGCTTTGCCATTGCGCCTATCACATTGGGTGCCAACAGTCCTACCCCTAAAATACTTGCTCCTGCGATAGTAGACAGGATAATTTTCTGCAAATGCTTCCTCTTGGTCCTTTTTCGGCTTTTTTCTTCTAATTTACCCATACGTTAATAACTCACCACAGGGAAATTATAACGTACATATGAATTTGATTATCCCCAGTTTTATAAACAAATATCCTCTTTCTAAAGTTTTGCCGTCTATTTCAAAAATAAAAAGATCCGGCTGTATTATTGCTGTCCGCGCCACCTATCTCGCACTTTTTGGATTTCCTGTTCCACCTCTTCATCGGTCCGTCCTTTTAAAATGGCACGATAGCCTCGTACTAGATCCTCAAGGGCCTCATCATCAAGAGCCAATTTCTCTTCTGGGGTAAACCTGTCTTGTAATTTATCCCACTCTTGCTGAATCATGGCCCGTGTAGCCTCACGAGAAACTCTTGCTACTTCTACTTCCCCGGGCAAGTAGCCGGCCGGATCGAATGGGGTAATATTTCTGCGGGCATTCGTCAAAAACTTGAAAAATGTCCGGTCACTTACCGACGGCGCCCGCTCTGCCATCTTTTCATTGTGTGGAGAAATTTCTGTCGGTTTTATTGATATTTCTTCATGTTCCATATTCAAGTAAGTAGTTACGGGCGTTATTAAAGATACGCTATATATTTTACCTTATCTCCAAAGTTTCGCCATCAGTTTCAAATTTGATGGTGCCTGATTCGGTGGTGTTGAATGCCAGAGGTCTTGCATTGGCTAGAATCTCAAGAAAATAGTTCTGGGTGCGAGCCCACATTGACGGCATATATGATGCCTTCTTTCATATCTACTTGATAAATTAAAAGAAGATCGGGTTTTAAGTGGCATTCTCTATACCCTTTATAGATTCCCTTTAGTGCGTGATCATTATATTTTTTAGGAAGAGGTTCTCTTCTTGCGATAACATCCAAGATGACTTCGATTTCACGTTTAAGATTTTTCTCTTGTCCTGAACATAACCTCTTTGTAAGAGACTTGCGAAATGATTTGGCTGTTCGGATGCCGTACATTATTTCGACCCTAATGCTCTTCGCATGGCTTGCCTAGCAGTTTTGTAGGATTTTTCCTTTCTAGCCTTTTCTACTTCGAGATCCCACTGCGCACGAATTTCTTTTGCACTTCTCCTTGGAATAAAAGGGAGGCCCTGATCAACAATTACTTGATTAAGAAAGATCTTTACAGCAGTAGAAGTATCCATGCCGAGACTTGCCAGAGTGCGCCCGGCTTCTTTTTTCACCTTTTCATCTATCCTAATGTTTAATGTAGTCATGATTCTAGTATACACAACGTGTATACACTGTCAATTACAAAAGGATATGTGGATTTCTTCTCTATCTCTAAAACCTTAACCCTTAGATATGCCAGCTTTTCACTCAGAATAGAGAGCACCGGCGTTCCTGATATACAGAAATTGTATCATGTTAGATAAAACAAGATCCCTGTACCCCATTAATTTCACATAAAAATCAAGCTCCGCCTCTCCTTCTTCTGTCTTCTTCTCTCGCTCTTTGTGCCTGGGTTCTTCTTGCTTCTGCACTCGCCTCTTCTGATGCTCTACGCGCTCTATCATTCTCCATTGTTCCTTCCGTCACCCGCGCATTACTGACTCTTGCCGCCTCCATTTTTTCTTCCTCTCTGGCTTGCCGTATCTTCTCTATCTCCCTTTCCACGTCAATTTTCTTTCTCCCTCTAGCATTATCAGCGTATCGACGGAATAAGCCGTCTCTTTGTGCCACTTGAAATTCAACATTGTTTTTTGCGGCATCTGTTTGGGCCAGCGCTTCAATAAACTTCTCATCACGAAGTAAGCGCGGCGGAATATTATCAATGTGGCTAAAGACTCCCAGATCCCCACTTTCCCTAGCCAATCTTAAAATCATTTGCGGAGAGTCATCCATGGCGTTGCGATATTCCTCTATAGCAGCATCATTTCTCACGCCGCGTTCCTTTTCTCCTTCTCTCCTAACTTGCGGAGGGAATTCAATTATCATATCTCGAAGATCCTCCCCACCTGTAAAAATTCTACTATAGAGCTGGTGAGCTTGTGTACCAAGTTCGAGAGACTGGCGTAACATATCTTCACGCTCCCTAGTTCGGCTGTTATCGTTTATATCAATTTCTTGGGCATTTCTTTTCAATTTTTCTGCCTGACTTTTTACTTCCCCTGCTTTAGCAAATAACTGGTCGATTTTTACCTTATATTTTTCTACCACTGGACTCAGTGGCTCATTCTCAATCGAGAAATCATCTGTTCCAGGTATGGCTTTTTCTACCGCGTCAACTATTTGACCTTTTGCATCATCACCAGGTGTTATAGACATTCCTTCAAATCCCATATTATTCAGGTTACATTGGATAAAGAGTACGCTATATATTTTACCTTATCTCCAAAGTTTTACCATCAGTCTCAAATTTGATGGTGCCTGATTCGGCGGTGCTGACAATTTTGGCGCCGATTTTTGTCAAAATATCTAAAACTTCTTTATGCGGGTGGCCGTAGGTGTTGTCTTTACCGGCTGAAATAACGGCGTATTCTGGCGAGATAGCTTGGGTATATTCAAGGGAGGTCGAGGTACGAGAACCATGGTGCCCAGCTTTGAGTACATCTGAATCTAAGATTTTCGGATCAAGGTTGATTAAAACATCTTCAATTGGTATGGGTGAGTCTCCAGTTAACAAGAAAGATACATCTCTATAAACCAATTTCGCTACTATAGAAGCTTTGTTGGTCTCCCAATTCGAGACATCTTGAGTTGGAAATAAAATTTCAAGTTTTGCCCCATCGCCGAAATTGATAACCATTCCCCTTCTCGCCAGTATCTTAGGAATATTCTTCTGTTCTATCCTCTTTTTCAATTCATCATCAATACTGTTTTCTGATTCCACGCCCGGTGCTATAAACATTCCCACTTTGTAACGGCCGACAACCTCCGGCAAACCGCCGATATGGTCTTTGTCCGGATGGGTCTCCACCATCACATCTATCCGCTTGTCAGCGAAAGGCAGGATTTTACCTAATTCAGCTAAGATTTTCCGATTCGGTCCGCCATCCACGAGCACTCTGTCATGTCTAGGTGAATCAATAAAGATAGCATCGCCCTGGCCCACATCGAGAAAATATATCTTGAGAATATCCCCCGACTGTCTCTGATAAACAGCGACCCATACAAAGATGTTTGAAAGAACGAGTAGTCCGACTAAATATGCCTTCCATCGCGCCTTGAATGATTTAACATAATTCACTATTTCATTATATAATCAATGACATGAAAACATTTGAAGAAAGGAAATTCAACATTCCCGAGCTTAAAGACATTTCCAAGAAAACTATTGAGGAGCATCTCAAGCTCTATGCCGGCTATGTCAAGAATGTAAATGCACTACTGCAGGAGGAAGGGTATAGTCGCCGATTCCCATTCGAATTCGACGGCATGAGGAACCATGAAGTTTATTTTGCGCATCTTGAAGGTGGACCACAACTACTTCCAAGCACAGGCAAGTTCGCCCAAGCCGGCTTTGATCTTGAGAAATTCAAAACAATGGCACTTACGCGCGGAGTGGGCTGGGCTATTGTTTATTACGACCCAACATCAAAACAACTTCTGGAAGCTTGGGTGGACGAGCATCATCTAGGAATTTTAACTGGTCTTTCCCCGATCCTGGCGCTCGATATGTGGGAGCATGCGTATTTTACCGACTACACCCCCGCAGAGAAAAAGAAATACGTCGAAGCGTTTTTCGAAAACCTTAACTGGCAGAATGTGGAAGAGAATTTTTCCAACGCCGTACAAAAATAATCATCATCAAATAAACTAGGGCGACGAGCCACCAAGATATTTGCGGTACAGAAATAGAAGAAAAAGAGAGGCTACCAAGATAATGGGAAACACCCAAAATCCAAGCTAAAAGAAGGTGGGTCACGTAGGAAAATGGTAGGGCTAAAATAGGACTAATATACGCCACTATAGTACTTACAAAACCAGCAAACATGGTGACAGGGATCGTAAACAGGATAAGAATATTGGCAGGCAAGGAAACTACAGAAAAATCACCGATAGAATAAATTAAAAGAGGTAAAACCGTTATTTGGGTTGAGAGAGTCGTCGCCACGACTGTTCGCAAACCCCACTTTTCCGACACCCATTTCAAATACGGCTTGACGATGGGCACCACGTAAATCAAGCCTAGGGTAGCGAGAAAAGAGAGCTGAAAGGATGGATCGAACACCAGAATCTTCGGGTTGTGAAGAAGCATCAGAAAAGCGACAACAAGTAACGCTCTAGAAGCGGAGAATTTCCTATGAAAAGATTTGGCGAGAATGACAGTGAGGACCATAAGCGCCGCACGTACCACGGTAGCCTCCGCGCCAGTCATTATAACGAAAAGAGTAATACCAATGACGGAGAACGTAGCGCCTCTAAACACCGTTCTTATGGATTCGGCGATAATAGTGATGTTGTAGCCGGACAGTACCACGATGTGTATCACACCCGCCCGACGAAATTCTTCAAGAACATCCTTCGGCATGGCCTCTTTGCCGGAGACAATCAGGCCGGAGAGCAGGCCAGCATACGGCTCCGCCAGAATTTCTTTTGTCTTGGCAACAAAACCGTGTTTTAACCTGAAGAGCGCGTGCTTGAGAGGTTTGCCTTGACCGCTGGAGAGCACCTCCACTTTGGCAAAACTCAAAGTGTAATAAATATCATCTTTGGCAAGATATTTGGCGTAATCAAACGGCCGACCGCCAGTTTCATCCTCGATGATATCCGGTTTCTGGAACCGCCCTTCTACTTTTATCCTGTCTCCATATTCGACCGGACTGTACAGGTCTGTATTCACCAAAACTTTTTCTCCATTATCGGCCCGCAAGACAAAACGGGTGGTATTTTCCCTCTGTTCCGGTTCACTCACCACCACACCAGTGGAAGCCGGGACGAGCGGTTCGTGAAAATCCTTGATCGAGTAGCGTAAGGCACCGAGACCGAATGACATTAATGCAAGAGAAAGAAAAAGAACTTCTTTGTTAATTTTCTTATCCCAGATCTTTTCCGATACAAGTAGTGCTGAACCAACAATTATGATAAGAATACTCATCAGTGGAACGATGAGAACAAAAAAAGAAACTAGGATGCCAAAAATAAAACCGAATATGAATACTAGAATACTATTGGTACTGGCCTCTCGGTCCATGATATAAAGCGGGCTTGAGACCGTCCGCGAAAGCAGTTGCGATCTTATCCGCCCGTTCATTCAAAGGCACACCGGCATGTCCCGCCACGTATTGCCACTCAATTTTTTTGCCTTCCGTCAGTCGGAGCAGTGCTTGCCACAAATCCTGATTAAGCACCGGTTTGCGATTCGCAGTTTTCCAGCCTTTCTTCTGCCACCTCTGTATCCACTCTGTCATGCCTTTCGTTATGTATTCCGAATCCGTGCAAACAGTGACCTCCTTGTTTGGTATAGATTCTAAAGCTTTGATTGCCGCCATGAG
>Ga0209542_10006303_pt1 | contig 23138 bp, 22 predicted proteins | sample RifCSPhighO2_01_FD_184028 | JGI IMG/M metagenome (GOLD analysis project Ga0209542, IMG submission 184028) | Soil microbial communities from Rifle, Colorado - Rifle CSP2_plank highO2_0.1 (SPAdes) (version 2) | ecosystem: Environmental > Terrestrial > Deep subsurface > Rock core/Sediment ... | reverse complement strand
CAATAAAATTAGGAGAATCTATTTTAAATACCTTTCTATATTAGGGCGCTGTCCAGAGTAGTTTCATTGTCAATTAGTATCTTCAGATTTAACAATGACTATAATGCTGTCATTTCGCTTCATTCCGCAGTTAAAAGTTAAACTTTTAACGACCGTTCTTGGCTACTTTATGTTTCAAACATCGGAATTCCATTTGTCTTAAGTCACTTCGTTCCTAACTTACAACAAAATTGTAAGTATTGACAAGTGATTTCACTACTGATGATTATTTTAGAATTTCGACTGTGCTCAAAATACGGCAGGGGGTGAGCAAAGCGAACATGCTATTCGTACCCAAGAATCTTTGATTCTGGGCACAGAAATGGCTCAGCCATTTATTGTGTATTGACGGATAGTCCCCCTGCCGATTTTGACATTATATACTAATATACAGACAATGAACTTTCTGGACAACGCCTATATTAGGGGCTTTGCACAGTAATTCCTCTTATTCACGGAATATTTGTGCAGGATTCTCATTTGCACAAAAATTCAAATTTTGTGCGTGTTCTTCAAAGCTTTTTTATAGTGCATGCGATGATTTTGCATGCACAACTTATTCCCACATGCACGACGTAACCTACCAACTTAATAGCCATGGAATTTTTTTGTGCAAAACATCCATTAAATGTGCAGAAACTTTTAAATGTGTAAAGCCTATATTAGGGTTCATTCTAATAAAGTAATAGTATTAGGATTCATTGTAATTATTATTTAAAGAAAACCAAATATATCCAAATCCGGTGAGCAATTTACTCCCATTCATCCCTAAACTTGAATGTTAGGAATTTCGACTTATTTGATTTAAATAATCTTTAACTAATAAATTGCCGGCAGGTTCTGCCCATTTATCTAAAGAATAATAAATTTTTTCAACTTGGGGCCCCCAAGAATATTGACCTTGCTCCTTTCTAATCTCTTTAATTTTAAAAATCCCTAAATTGACCCCTTTCTTTAAATGATAATAAACAGAGCGCATAGTTACTCTTGGAAAAATGTTAGAATAAATCTTATAAATCTCATACGCATAACCATCACCTAAAAAATAAAGAATCTCAATTAAATTTTGGCGGATTACTGATTTAACTGGCCTGCCTCTCACTTCATTTTTGTTCATCATAACAAATAAATAAAAGAAGAATTATTTATAGATTTCGTTAATAGGAAAAAATGATTCACTCTCCAACTTTGTGATTCACTCATAACTGTCCAGTTCAATCACTCCAAGCTTCAAAATAATTTTAGAGATAATCAATTTTTGAAATAATCGCAAAAAATGCACATTACCCGCATCAAAAAATCTATAAATCGTTCAATGTCACAACATTAACTTCGGTTTCATACGGCTGAACCGTCGAATGCATTGCAACAATATGTGTAACAGGAATTTTTTCACTAACTCCTGCCAAAATTTTGTCAACTGCCCCGTCAAACACAACAGCATAAACAGCAGTGTTCAAACTTTTCAAAGTAGACATTAACTCTGAAACTGGAACTTTTCCCAAAATATTAAGTTCATTATCTAATATATATCCGCCCCGGGTGCCAATTAAAGTTTCAAGCATATCTTTGAACTTTAACCTTTCTTCAGGCTTTAACAAATTTTTTTGTCTTTCCATATTAGTCACTGGCTTTCTGACTTGAACCACGGGCCTTTGAATAACAGGTTTTTGCGCTATAGGTTGCATTCTTCTGGCATTAGCTGCACTATATGAATTATGCCTTGTACCTTCAATTGCAAGAATTTTTTCAACATCAAGTTTGCCTTGTTCAGCTGAAACTTTAGCTCTAATAGATTTATGTATCTCTTTTTTAGTTAATTCTTCAACTTCTTTGCCATCCGGCGCCCAAGTTACAAAATCAATATCTCCCACTGTAAAAAGTTCTTTAAGAATTAAATTACCGCCCCTGTCTCCATCTACAAACACAGTTAATATCTTTTTCCTAGATAAATCAATAATAGTTTCAGGTACAGATGTCCCATTCATTGCAATAACATTTTTAAAACCATGCTTAAGTAAATTTAATACGTCAGCTCTGCCTTCAACAACCAATAATTCGTCAGACTCATCAATTGCAGGACCGCAAGGTAGCCTCTCTTTACCATACTCCCCGATTTCAGTTATCCTAACGGAATGCGCAACTTCTTCAGCAATCTCTTGAGAATCTGGTAACACATTATCCATCATATTTTTCAATAATTGCTTAGCTCTTTCAATAACATAACTGCGTTTAGCAACTCTAACATCTTCAATATTAACAACCAGGATTTTTGCATTGCAAGGGCCAATACGTTGTATAATTTCTAAAGATGCGCCCACTATAGAAGTTTCGGCCTTATCTAATGAAGATGGAATTACAATATTACCGACAGTTTTACCGCTTCTAGTATCAACATTAACTTCAATCCTCCCGATTCTACCGGACCGTTGTAATTCTCTTAACTCTAAATCAGAACCTAGCAAACCCTCTGTCTGGCCAAAAATTGCACCAATAACGTCAGGTCTATCTACCACACCTTCAATGTTTATGGTTGCATTTACAATATATTTTGCTGATACTGGGCTTATTTTTCCCATTGGAATCTTCCTCCGGTCATTTTTAAATATAGAACAAGCTCTTAACAATACTAATCTATTTTTCATACACTGTTGCTACTTAAAGGATTCTTTGTGAAGTGTGTGAATATGAATTGAATGAACTTATTCTATTTTTATGAAAATCAAGCAGTACTTGATTATGAATAATATATGAAAATGTTGCCCGAAACACAAACTCCCAAGGATCATTGCTTGGTGCGCGAAATTAAAATTTCTTGCATCCTATTAAGGACTTTGCCGTAACTCCGTTGAGTACTCTCGTGACGGGCTGTATTGCATAAGAGTGTCTCTTTATCATTGATCAAAAGAGGACCCATTTACACAAGTCTTCTGTAATAAATAGGAACTATGGACCCTTTATAAAGGTTCTGGTAAAGATAAAGATATTTATATAACACATTTATAAACTAGAATTTATTTAAATATATCATGGTTAAAAAAACAAAAGAAATTTGGAAAACCTATCAGGGCGTATTTGACCAATTTACTAATAGAACTTTATTCAAATTAGCAAGCCAGGGTCATTTTTTAGAGTTAAAAAGTCCAATTTCAATAGGTAAAGAATCACATTTATTTACCGCTACAACAAATTCTGGCGAATTTGTAGCTATTAAAATCCACAGACTTGAAACTTCAGACTTTAATAGTATGTATAATTATATTAGAGTAGATCCAAGGTATAATTGGCTAAGAAAGCATCAAAGAAAAATTATTTTTGCATGGACACAAAGAGAATTTAGAAATTTATTATTAGCCAGAGAAGCAGGTGTTTCAATACCAAAACCTATTGCAGTCAAAGAAAACATCTTAATTATGGAATTCATCGGCAATAAAGAATCCGCGCCCCAATTAAAAAATCAATTTCCTAAAAAACCAAAACTGTTTTTAGATTTAATTATCAAAAACATGAAAAAAATGTATGAAGCAGATTTTGTACATGGCGATTTATCCGACTTTAACATTTTAAATTACAATGAAAAACCGGTTTTAATAGATTTTTCACAAGCTACAAACATGTCAGCCCCTAACGGAGAAGAACTTTTTGAAAGGGATATTAAAAATATTTCAAATTTTTTCAGTAAACAAGGTTTAAACATAACACCTTCTAAATTAAGAGAAAAAATAGTTAGAAAAACGTAAGTCTTTTAAAGCAAAGCAAAGCTTTCTAATTAAAGGTTACAGAAAGATGGAACAATACTCATACGATATTAAAATCCCGAAAGCTAGAATTGCTGTGTTAATTGGTAAATCTGGAGAGATTAAAAAAAAGCTCGAAGAAGAAACAAAAACAAAATTAAACATAGATTCCACTGAGGGGGATGTAGAGGTACAAGGTTCAGATGCAATTGGATTATTATCTGCTAAAGAAATTATCAAAGCTATTGGAAGGGGCTTCAACCCCGAAGTTGCATTATTATTATTAAAACCGGAGTATGTTTTAACAATACTAATTTTAAATGATTACGGAAAAAAAGTAAACATACAAAATAGGTTAAAAGGCAGAGTTATTGGCAAAGAAGGAAAAACACGAGAACTTATTGAAGAACACACTGAAACTAATGTCTCAATATATGGAAAAACAATTTCAATTATAGGGGAATCACAAAATGTAGCAATTGCAAGAAAAGCTATAGAATCCTTATTAACCGGAAGTCCGCATGCGCCAGTATACAAATGGTTAGAAAAAAAGAGGCGGGATTTGTTTGAGATGAAAATTAAAGAATCTCATTATAGAAAAGAAGAATAAATTTAAATGTGAGTTTGATTTATCAAACTCGCAGATTTTAGTCAATCTTTTTGCTTGACAAAAAGGTTGTTTGAGATGAAAATTAAAGAGTCTCATTATAGAAAAGAATAATAAATTTAGCACTGTAAAAATCCTCAATAAAATTGAGCAATGGGAGATTATATAAAACAAGAGTTTACTCCTGCTATTAATTATGTCCATTATGATTTTATTTGCGGAACAGCCCATAGAATAGGATTTCTACAAAACCAAGAATTAAAAAAGTTTATAAATTAAAAATTATTAAAATAAAACATGGAACAACAAACCCTAACAGAACAGCCTTTACAAACTAATACTAAAGCTCATGAATTGGCAAAAAAACAGCGCGAGATAGGCGTTGCTGAATTCTTTGCAAAAAATCGGCACTTGCTTGGTTTTGATAATAAAAGAAAAGCATTAATGACAACAATCAAAGAAGCAGTTGACAATGCTTTAGACGCTTGTGAAGAAGCAAAAATATTCCCTGAAATAATTGTTGAAGTTATTGACATGGGTAATGATAGATTCAGAGTGATTGTTGAGGATAATGGTCCCGGAATTGTAAAAGCCCAAATTCCTAAAATTTTCGCTAAACTTCTATATGGTAGCAAGTTTCACACAATGAAACAAAGCAGAGGACAACAAGGAATAGGCATAAGTGCAGCTGTTATGTACGGACAATTAACAACTGGCAGACCTGCGAAAATTACAAGCACTATTGGTAAAGGGCACCCAAATCATTATGTTGAATTGATGTTAGACACTCAACGTAATGCTCCAAAAATACTAAAAGAAGAAGAAGTTGAATGGGAAAAAGAGCAGGGTACAAGAATTGAATTAGATCTTGAGGCAACATATCAAAAAGGAAACCAATCTATTGATGAATATTTAAAAGAAACCGCTATTACCAACCCGCATGCAACAATAATATATACAAACCCTAAAGCCGAACAAATCATTTTTGCAAGAGCAACCGAAGAGTATCCAAAAGAACCGGTTGAAATTAAACCTCACCCACACGGAGTGGAACTCGGTTTCATGCAAAAAATGTTGGAGATAACTGAATCAAAGACATTACAGGCATTTTTATCATCTGAATTTTCAAGAGTTGGTGTGGGCACAGCAAAAACTATTTGCGAAAATTCTGCGCTTTTGCCTAATACTAAACCTAAACAAATGTCAAGAGAAATGGTGGAAAAGTTAATGGAAGGAATTAAGAAAACTAAATTAATTGCTCCGCCAACAAACTGCATATCACCGATTGGCGCCGAAATATTAAAACGGGGTCTAAAAAAAGAGATTAGTGCAGAATTTTATATAACGACAACAAGACCCCCTGCAGTGTATAGGGGTAACCCTTTCCAAATTGAAGCCGGTATTGCATACGGCGGAAACCAGCCAACGGACAAGCCTATTAATATATTGAGATTTGCCAACAGAGTGCCATTATTATTCCAACAGTCTGCTGGAGCCATTTTTAAAGGAATAATATCAACAAACTGGAGACAATACGGCCTTAGCCAAAGTCAAAAATCATTACCAATTGGACCATGCACTATTGCAGTGCATATCGCATCAGTATGGGTGCCTTTCACTTCAGAAAGTAAAGAAGCAGTTGCGCATTATCCCGAAATATTAAAAGAAATAAAACTTGCATTGCAAGAATGCGGAAGACAACTTGCAAGTTATGTGCGAAAAAAGAAAAAATTAAAAGAACAAAAAGAAAGGGCAAACATATTTGAGCGTTACATAGGCATCGTATCGGAATCAATTGCAGAATTAGCAGATGAAAAAGTTGAAGAAATAACTGAGGCTTTTATGAAAATGATCCAAAAACCTGAATTGCAAGCTGAAATCAATCAACTAGATAAAGAAGATGAAAAATATCATTCAACTGGTTTCCATGAAGATGAACTTGATGATTACAATGAGGCAGGTACTGATGAGTAAATCAATAAAAGCATTAGAAGATTTAGGAAAAAATTTAGTTAAACAAATTAAAAAACAGGAAAATCCGACAATTGAATTCAACGTACGTTCATTATCAAATATTGAATTTAATAAAAGTGAAAAACGTCTTACTCTTGGTTCAAACATCTCAAAAAGGTCTTTCTTTAATGTAGGTCACGCTAAAAAATTTATGCAAACGTTAGAAGTTGCAAAAATTGCTAAACAATTATTAAAAATTCAAAAACACGCAAGTTTAAGAGATGTTTTCTATATGGTAAAACGTACTATTAAAGGCACAAGTACAAACATTGTAGATGAACAAAAAGAATCAGATAAATCATTAGAAGACTTAGAGATAATCACTGATTTTTCAAGAGAAGAATTAAATATTAACGCCAACAAGATGGGTTCAGTGGCAGGTAATGTGACTATCCTTGATAGGGGAGATACAATTAACTGGTCAAAATTAGGAAGTGGAGGTTGGTCAATTCCTTCTAATGTTGAAGATATCGAATTTAAAGAAGTCCAAGCAGAATATGTAATTTACATGGAAAAACAAGCAGTTTGGGAACGTCTCCATGAAGACAAATTTTGGAAAAAACAAAATTGTATCATTGTAACTTCACAAGGTCAAACAACTAGGGGCATTAGAAGATTGCTTCAAAGACTTGCAAGAGAGCATAAACTTCCAGTATATGTATTAGCAGATTTTGACCCATGGGGATTTTATATTTATTCAGTGCTTAAATTTGGTTCAATAAGTTTAGCACATATGTCAGATAAATTATCTGTGCCTGAAGCTAAATTTTTGGGTATTACTGCTGAAGACATTGAAGATTATGGACTGCAAAAACATTTCATTAAATTAAAAGATATTGATATAAGCCGCCTAAAACAAATGTCTGATTATCCGTGGTTTAAAGATAATAAACCCTGGCAAAAACAATTTGATAAGATGAAAAAATTCAAAGCAAAAGCAGAAATTCAAGCTATGAGTGCACGCGGTATTACATTTATTTCTGAAACATACCTCCCTGAAAAGATTAAGAAAAGAAATTTCTTGGATTAAATATCCAATTTATAAGGTAATCAAATTATGTGAAAGTCAAATAGGATTACCCCCATTGTTTTCTTCTTCAACAGGAATAAGATAAATTTTCTTAAGATACAATTCAACATATTTTATATTCCAAATTACGTTAAGAAAAGAATCTTCATCTTTCGTAACTAAAGTAAATGCTAAAACTTCCGAATCCAAAAAATATAAAAAAAGGCGGTACTGAGATTTGAACTCAGAATCACCGGGTTGCAGCCGATTGCCTTAACCAGATTTGGCTATACCGCCTTAGATGATTATTAAAAATTGAACGGACCTGGAGGGAATTTCAAAGCTAAGCTTCCCAATTGTTACAGCAAAGCTCTAACTATTCGAACCCTCGACTTACAGCTTAGAAGGCTGTCGCCCTATCCAGGCTAGGCTACAGGTCCATGATTAGTGAGATAAAAGTAGCATTTATAAAGGTTTTGAATAACTCAAGAGCGAATTTACTTTCTTAACCAAGCAATCTCATCTTTATCTAAATCTAACTCTGCAGAAATATTATTACAGAATTGTTTGTCTTTTTTCAAAATAATCTGTAAATAAGGCAAAACATCCTGCATAATTCTTTTAGTTGAGGTATGTGTTTTTATGGCAATCTTTTCAGCAATTGCCTTTTTTTTTGCATTACGCAAATTCGCCATCCACATTTTTAATATTCTGGATGTTGGTTTATAACCTGTAAATTTATACTTTTCATCTTTCGCAACTGCAACACCAGCAGTCATTAACGCATTTACATAAACAAGGTATCTCCAATGTTGCCATCTCCGGATTCTATGGTTAAAAATATCAGCTTTGCCTAACGCCATATACGCGCGATACAAATCCTCGGATTTAGTATATTCTTTACCAAGATTATAATCAACCCACATTCGCGCCGTATCTAAATCCTCATCAACATTATCAAAAGCAGTTATTGCAATTTTCGGGTCAGTAGTCTTAAAAACTTTCACTAAAGCCTGCGGCATTGTTTCAGTTTGTTTTCTACCCTCAAGTTCTTCCAGCCCTTTTCTATCAAAAGTCTTATCCAGACAACTTAACAATTGTAAATCAACGATAGAACCCCGTAAATCTCCACCAGCTCTGCGCGCCAAAGATTTTAAGTCTTGTTCTTCATAAACAATATTTTCTTTTTCACAAATTTTAGCTAAATATCCATAAATATCATTATATTTCAAAGCATCAAACTCTACAATGACAGAAACTTTTCTAAGCGCTGAAAACTTTTTATCATAAGGATTATTAGAAGTCATTATAATTGGAAATGAACTTTGATTTACAATATCAACAATTGCAGTTGCTCCGCCCCTATCTTTCGTACCAGATAATCCATCTATCTCATCAACTAATATCAGTTTGCTTCTTGCAAAAAGGCTCATTTGCTTAGATGCCGAACCAATAATTGAAGAAATTGCATCTTTATTTCTGCAATCTGAGGCGTTAATCTCAATAACTTCAAGACCAATTTCGCCAGCTACGGCATAAACACTGCAAGTTTTTCCGCAACCTGGCGGACCATATAAAATCATGGCCTTCTTCCGGGCATTTTTATAATTCAAAATAAAATGTTTCAGACTAACAACTGCCTTCTCTTGCCCAATTATTTCGCCAGAATTCTTTGGCTCGTATTTTTTAGTCCATGCTTGTGTCATAAATAAATCCATTTTTCATAATTTTATAACTTTCACATTAAGTGAACTTAAACTAAGCCATACTAAACCTACTAAACCCATAACCTTTTTAAATACTATTATTATACTGATATCCATGGAGTTACCTCAAAGATACGAGCCAAATAAAGAAGAACCTAAATTACAAAAATATTGGGAAGATACGCAAATTTACAGATTTGATCCTGATTCAAACAAACCAATTTATTCTATTGACACCCCACCGCCAACAGTATCCGGAAAAATGCACATGGGCCACGCATTTAGTTATTCTCAACAAGACTTTATTGCAAGATACAAAAGAATGCAGGGATACAATGTTCTGCAACCTTTCGGTACTGATGACAATGGATTACCGACTAAACTTCTTATTGAAAAATTAAAAAGTGTTAAAGCAAATGAAATGGATAGAAAAAGTTTCACAAAACTTTGCCTCGATACATTAAATACCGAACTTAAGCCGCGATACATTGAAGACTGGAAAAGATTAGGTATAAGTTGCGATTTCAACATTAAATATTCGACGATTGACCCTCACTGTATTAAAATATCACAAAAATCTTTCATTGATTTATATAAAAAAGGCAGACAATACAAAACAGAAGCCCCTGCAATGTACTGCCCGGGCTGTCAAACTGCAATTTCCCAGGTTGAACTTGAAGATAAAGAATTAGATTCATTTTTTAATGATATTGTATTCAAAATAGACGGCAAAGAATTAATCATATCTACAACGAGACCTGAATTATTACCTGCGTGTGTCGCAGTATTTTATCACCCGGAAGATAAAAGATATCAGCACCTTAATGGAAAAACTGCAAAAGTTCCATTATTTGAAATCAATGTACCAGTCTTGGCTGACGAACGCGCAGACCCGGAAAAAGGCACTGGTATCGTTATGTGTTGTACATTTGGCGACCAGACCGATATGGAATGGCAAAAAGCCCATCAATTACCTATTAAAGAAGCGATAGGTAAAGATGGAAAATTAACAAGATTAGCCCAGAAATATGAAGGTATGAAAATTATAGATGCCCGTAAGCAAATCATTGAAGATATGAGAAATCAAGGCTTATTAAAATCACAAAAATCGATTAAGCATGCCGTTAACGTACACGACCGATGCGGTACTCCAATTGAATTTATACATTCAAAACAATGGTTTATCAAATATCTCGATTTAAAAGATCAAATGTTTAACTGGGGCAACGAATTAGAATGGCACCCTGAATTTATGAAAAATAGGTATGATAACTGGGTAAACGGCCTAGCTTGGGACTGGTGTATTTCAAGACAAATTCCTTTTGGAATTCCTTTTCCTCTTTGGTATTGTAAACAATGCGGCGAAATAATCCTTGCAACTGAAGAACAATTGCCGACTGATCCAACGGAGGTTAACCCCCCGGTTGATAAATGCCCAAAATGCAAATCAACAAAATTTATCCCTGAACAAGACGTAATCAGCACATGGGCAACTTCTTCGTTAACACCAACAATTGTTAAAGAATTATTCAAAGGCAAAAAAGTATATGAAGAATTAATTAGCACCCCAATGGACTTAAGGCCGCAAGCGCACGATATAATTTCGTTTTGGTTATTTAACACAGTTGTAAAAAGTCATATGCATTATGAAATGAAACCATGGCATCATTGCATGATAAGCGGATGGATGCTGGACTCTAAAGGAAAAAAAATGTCAAAATCAAAAGGCAACATTATTGAACCATATGTTATGATAGAAAAGTATTCAGCTGACGCTTTAAGGTACATGTCCGGCAGTGCAAAGCTAGGTTCAGATCTGCCATTTCCTGAAAAAGATGTAATCTCAGGTCAAAAAACCGTAAACAAAATATTTAACGCGTCAAAGTTCTCAATCACGCGCCTTGAAAAATATCAACTTGATAGGCCTGCAAAATTAGAAGTGATGGATAGATGGTTATTAACAAAACTACACAAAGTAATCCAAACTAGCACAGATTATTTTGACAACTATGCCTTCTTTAAACCTAAAGCAGATACCGACAGATTTTTTTGGCAAATGCTATGCGACAATTATTTAGAAATTGCAAAAGATAGACTTTACAATCCGGAACTAAGAGGCATTGAAGAAATGAAAAGCGCCCAATTTGCGCTGTATCATTCATTGTTAAACACTTTAAAACTTTACGCCCCTTTCTTACCGCACGTTACAGAGTTTGTATATCAATCATACTTCAAACAAAAAGAAAATATTAAAAGTATACATATAAGTAAATGGCCAGAGTTCAATAAAGATTTAATTGATGATAAGGCTGAACTTGCTGGGGACATTGCAATTGATATGATTAGCGCAGTTAGGAAATTCAAAGCGCAAAATAACCTGTCAATGAAAACAGAATTAAAAAGCGTAGTTATTAATTGTGAACAAGCCGAACATGAGTCATTAATTTTAAGCATTTCAGAAGACCTTAAATCAGTAACAAAGGCAAGTGCAATAACTTTCGGCAAACTTGAAAAAGAAATGATTGCATGTGATAATTTTCCAATCAGGCTAAACATCCAAAAATAAAATCCCGTTCGAAGCAAAGCATAAGGTATTAAACCCATGAAAAATAAAATTAAGTTATAATAATTCTATGCATTGAATCGTAAAAAGCTTGTTTAGATTTAGATTCATCCGGACTTAAACTTCTTTTAAAATCTTTTAGGCAATAACCGCAATAGGTCGATGATTCATACTGCGGAATTGAAGGATACCACGGAAATTCAATAATTTCCTTATGCCCTTCATGTTCACATTCCTCTCTCCTTTGAGAAAACAATCTCATAACATTTTCAAGCTTATCTGAATAAAGCACTAAATCATCTAAAAAAGTTTTGTTGTAAATATCCCGTGCCATTTTCAATCCCTCTTAACTTTTACACCATCTTGAATATCTTCTATAATATATCCTTTCAACTTAATTTTATCACGCAATTTATCCGATTTTGCCCAATCTTTATCTTTTCTAGCTTGTTCACGTTCCTCAACAAGTTTCATTATATCAGAAGGCACAAAATCGGCTTCCAATGCATCCAAACCTAACCCCAAAACTTGATCAAAATCATAAACTAGTTCAAGTTTTTCTTTAAAACCTAATTCTTTATCACGCAACACTGCCCAAAGCACAGACAAAGCCAAAGGCATGTTTAAATCATCCTCAACCGCATTATGAAATTCCTCTTCATATTTTTTTTTTATTTTGCTAATATCATTTTCAATGGGGCTTAAATTATTTTTATCTTTCAACTCAAGGACAATATTTTGTAACCTTTCAAATGTGTTTTTTGCATTTTCTAAAGCTTCTATCGAAAAAGCAAGCTGTTTTCGGTATTGGGTATTCAAACAAAGATACCTATAATCAAGAGCCTTAAAACCTTGCTCTTCCAATTCAGAAATTGTAAAAAGTCCACCTTTGCTTTTACTAACTTTTTCTCCTTTGAAAGTTAAAAATGCCCCGTGCAGCCAATATCTAACCCAGGGTTTTTTACCATAACATGCTTCTGATTGCGCAATTTCATTAGTATGGTGAACAGCAACATGATCTTCTCCCCCTGTATGAATATCAAACTGTTGACCTAAATACTTAGAGGCCATTGCAGAACATTCAATATGCCATCCCGGAAAACCTTTTCTGCCAAAAGCCTCCCACTCTTGCTGCCTTTCTCCTAATTTTTCAGAAAATTTCCATAACGCAAAATCAGTTTTATTCTTCTTTTCACCCATTTCAACACGCTTACCTGCTTCTAAACCTGAAATATCCAGCTTGGCTAACACCCCGTAATTTGAAAACTTGGAAGTATCAAAATAAATACCATCGGATGTTTCATATGTAAACCCTTTTTTTGATAAACATTTAATCATTTTAATTTGTTCTTCAATATGCTCAGTCGCTTTACACCATATGTTTGGAAAAATAATATTTAACTTTTCTAAATCCGCTTTGAAAACTGCCAAATAATACTCAGCAATCTCTTTTGCAGTTCTGCCTTCCTTAATAGCTGCTTTTTCAATTTTATCTTCTCCGGAATCTGCATCCGAAGTTAAATGGCCAACATCAGTAACATTCATTACATGCTTAACATTAAAATTTTCATAACTCAGAACACGTTTCAAAATATCATTAAAAATATAAGTACGTAAATTACCAATATGCTGATACCAATAAACTGTTGGACCGCAACTGTAGAAACCGACTTCATCTTCTTTCAAAGATTCAAACTTTTCCTTTTTCCTTGTTAATGTATTATAAAATCTAAGCATTTATCTACTTTCCATAGCAATTTGTAATTCACCAAAATCTTTCTTTGCTTCACTAGGTTCGCCAAGTTTTGCAAATTCAACGAGAATATCTTTATATTCCTTATCAATTTCCTCAGGAGAGGAAATTCCTTTTTCAATTTTTTTTCTTAACAATTCAATTCTCCTTCTTAAATACATTATTTCCCTTTTTCGTTGAGTTTCTTTATCTGGTTTTTCGTACGGCATAAATGGCATTTCACTCACTCCTTCTTACACATAATCATATAATGATCTTTTTCATAGGGTTCTAAATTTTTATAATCCTGTATCTTTAAATATTTTTCTAAAGCCGTTTTCACTGTTTCAAATACATCAGATGGATTAGCGCTTACATCAATACTGCGACATTTAACAGCCAATAATCCTATTCCGCCATTTTTTAAAAAAAGATTTACATTTTTCAAAAAAATTTCAACCTGATTCTTTTGCGCAATATCCTGATAAACAACATCGACACCAGATACACGCTTAAAATATGATAATGGTTTATTAGCATCTGCTAAAATTGGCGCAATATTGCCTTCTTTTTTAGATACTTCAATTAGTGCTTGGATTACATATGGAGAAATTTCAACTGCAAATACAAAACCTGTTCGCGCTGCAATATATGACGGAGTATAACCATGAGACGCGCCCAAATATAATACAACATCTTTCCAATTAAATTTAACTTTTAAACCATTTTTCTCAGCAGCAACTAACTTACTGCGACAGGGCTCATACAACTTTTTCATTTAACTCCCTCCTAAGCTTATCTCCAATAAACTGCCCTTTAAAAAAATCAACCTTTGCAGCAATTGCTATCTTATCCGCTAACAACCTGGCCGTTCTTCCTTTATTAGACGAACCTTGGACAAGCTGATGATGAAAAATCACGCCATATTTGGGAGATTTTCTTTCAGGCGATGTTAAAAATTTAAAAAATGCTGACTCTGCGCCTAATATTTGAATCTTGCGCGCCGCCATCTGAGATAATTTTTTTAAAGAGCCGGCAATTTTCAATAAATGACTTGCCGTATAAAAATCAGCAACTGCAAATAAATTAGGACAATGTTTTTCCATTAACCTTTCTAAATATGATTCTTTCTCAAAAATTGCTTCTTCCAAATCAACGCACAATTTTTTATCTTTAATAGGATTCTTTGCTTTATATAAATTATCAAGTTGTTTTACAGTTTCGCGTATAAAATAATCATTGTCTGCAGAAGCATCTAAATCTTTGGCAGTAATCAATAAATTTGCGCATGCAAAACCATTGAAAAAATCTTTTTTCTTAAAAGAATGCAAAACTTCTTTATATGAACAAATATTAATTTTATCAATAATAATTCTACCTTTTTTCTTGCTGAATCTAAATTTCGGCGTAAAATTAAACTTCCCTAAAACATTCTCAAAACTATATGTTGTCATGGTTAAACAAAACGCCATAACCTTTTTAAACCTAACTAATAAATATATGTTATGCTATTCACATTCCAAGAAATTATTGACATTGCAATTATGACTGCAATAACTGGATACATATTCAAGGATTTATTTGCTAAAAGACCAAATCCTGGAAATTACAACCCATTAAAACCTATCAAAAGCAATAATCATTTCTGGTTCGCGGCAGTTGCAGTCGGTTCTTCAATTATCTTGCATGAATTAGGACACAAGTTTATTGCGATTTACCTCGGTTTAGAAGCAACATTCCATGCAGCATACAGTTTCTTAATATTAGGATTATTATTAAAACTAATGAATTTCAGCTTAATTTTCTTAGTGCCTGCTTATGTAAGTCACCCTGCCACAACTCCAATTAACAGCGCAATGATTGCATTTGCCGGACCTGCAACAAACGGATTAATATGGTTAATAACGGGATTAGCAATAAATAAAAACTGGATACAAAAAAAATATTTATCACTTGCATATGCAACCAAATATATAAATGGGTTTTTATTCATTGTAAACATGATACCATTTCCCGGAATTGATGGGTACTGGATATTTAAAGGCCTATCCCAGACTTTATAAATTAAAACCAATCAATTTATAAACAAACTTTATTTTTCAAATACCAATCATGATAAAAAATATTTATGAAAAACATTACAAAGTATTATTAGTAATTCCTATATTGATTCTAGTTCTTGCAATGTTCCAGATCGGAATTCAGTATTTTCAAACAGGCGACTTCCTAAATAAAGGAGTTTCACTCAAAGGCGGAGTAACTGTCAATATCTTGGACTCGAAAATAAATAATGATTTAATTGAAAAAAATTTAAAAATCAATTTTCCAAACTCTGATATTGAAATAAAAAGTTTATCACAAGCCGGAGAAAAAACCGGTTTAGTTTTAAAAATAGATTTAGATGTCAATAATGACAAAGATATTCTTAAATTTAAACACCTAATAATAGATACAGCCCCTAATTTAACACTGGATGATATCGAAGATAACATTCAAACTATTAGTCCAAGCCTGGGAAACAGTTTTTTTAAAACCACTTTCAAATCATTAATAATGGCATTTATTTTTATGGCAATTATAGTATTTTATTATTTTAGAACCATTATACCTAGTTTAAATGTTATTTTAGCTGCATTTTCAGATATAATTGTAACATTAGCAATCGTAAATTTAATGGGGATAAAAATTTCAACTGCTGGTATTGCCGCATTTTTAATGCTTATTGGTTACTCTGTGGATACCGATATTTTATTGGCAACGAAAGTATTGAAAACTAAAAAAGGCACTGTGCTTGATCGAGTTTATGCCGCTATGAAAACAGGTTTAATGATGAGTTCAACCACATTCATAGCAGTATTAATTGCGCTTTACTTCACAATCTCATTAGAGATTAAACAAATAATGTCTATCTTGTTAATTGGACTAATAATAGACTTAATAATGACATGGATACAAAATGCGGGGATACTAAGAATATATATGGAAACTAAAACTATAAACACAGAAACTAAAAACAATGATCAAATTTAAACCGATTTTCAAAAACATAAGAGTATTGGTGCTTTTAATATTTTTAATACTGGCAATTGTATCGATAAATCCAAATCCTTGGAGAGAAGGAGTTGCCATAAGGACAATTGCAACTAATAGTTCTGCAAATTTAGCTGGCATGATTAATCCAAATCCAACACTGCCCCCAATGGCAAAAGAAAGGATTATTGAAATTAATGATAAACCAATATCAAACATAATAGATTACCATAATCTTGTCGATAACTTAGAAATTAACTCAACATTAAAAATTGCAACCGACAAAAAATTATACTATTTGGTTATACGGCCTAAAACTGAAACAATTGTATTTGATGAGTTGATACCGAAAGAAATCATTGAAAAAATAATTGACCCTAAAAGTAATGAAACTATAAATGTAACAAAAACCGTCATGGTCAACAAGACTGTTACAAATATTCTAGGTCCGGAAGAAATAGGTCTAGAAATTTATAATGCTCCAACTAGCAATATAAGAAAAGGCCTTGATTTACAAGGAGGAACTAGAGTATTGCTAGAACCTGAAGAACAAATAAGTAATGATGAAATGACACAGCTTTTAGAAAGTATGAAACAAAGGCTAAACGTTTATGGCTTAAGCGATATCACCGTAACACAGGCTAGCAATCTGCCGGTTTATTTGGGTGGTTCAGGCAAACAATATGTGTTGATAGAAATTGCAGGGGCTTCTAAACAAGAAGTTACAGAGTTACTATCTAAACAGGGGAAATTCGAAGCAAAAATCGGTGAAAAAATCGTATTTATCGGGGGCAAAGATATTACATATGTCTGTAAAGATGCAACTTGTTCAGGAATTGATCCTCAGGCAGGATGCCAGCCTAACGGAAATACATGGACATGCAGATTTAGATTCAGTATAGCTTTAACTCCTGAAGCCGCGGCTAGACAAGCAGACATTACGCAAAAACTAGATGTAATTTCAGAGAATGGCCAAGAATATTTATCAGAAAAACTTACGCTCTATTTAGATAATAATCAGGTAGACGAATTAAGAATTGGCGCAGATTTAAAAGGCAGAGAGGCAACAGATATCCAAATATCTGGTTCTGGTTCAGGCACAATACAACAAGAAGCAATGTTTAATTCTCTTGATCAGATGAAAAAACTACAAACGGTTTTACAAACAGGAAGTTTGCCAATAAAACTAAACATTGCAAATATTGAAACAATATCTCCGACACTTGGCGAAGAATTTGTTGAAAATTCATTACTGATAGGATTTCTTGCAATATTAGGAATAGGCAGTAATATTTTATTAAGATATAGAAATTTAAAGATTGCAATACCAATGACTTTAACGGTAATATCTGAAATAATTCTATTGCTGGGATTAGCATCATTAATAGGCTGGAACTTAGACCTTGCAGCAATTGCAGGTATAATCATTGCAGTAGGAACTGGTGTAGACAATCTAATAGTTATCACAGACGAAGTTCTCACAGGCGATATTAAAGAAATATATAATTGGAAAGAACGGATTAAACAAGGATTTAATATAATAATGGGTGCATATTCTACAACAGTTGTAGCAATGATTCCGCTAGTATTTGCAGGCGCAGGTCTGCTTAAAGGATTTGCAATTACAACAATACTTGGCGCATCATTTGGAGTATTTATCGCAAGACCTGCTTACGCCGCAATAATTGAAATAATTCTTAAAGAATAAATAACTTAAAAATTCAATTAAATAATAATAAATCTATTTCTTACGAAATTCATAATATGGTATGTTTATGACTAGATTCATAATAGGGTATCCACTCATGTTGAAGTCTTGTAACTCCTTTCTTTGGACCTTTCGGATTAATCCAAACATCAACAATACCAAAACCCATATGAGCAGGCAATTTTTTCCCCCTCATAAAACTTGATTGACCGCATAAAGTGCCACTTTCAAAAGCATGGACATTTCGGGTAAACATATACATAGCTTTATGATAATGTCCTTGATGAACAATCGCAGGTTTCTCTCCGCCTGAAAAAGATTCAACTAATTTTTGTAACTTATAACTGATCGCATAAGCTGACCCATCGTTAGGATGAAATAATTTTAAGATTATACCGGGCGCAAGCTCTAAATCCCCTTCATCCTGTCCCAAATGTTTAAAAAGCATTACCCTCTTTTCTAAATCAGCGCCAACTATAGCCCCACCATCATTTTTTTTAAAATACCACTGATCATGGTTTCCATCAATGCCAAAAACCTTAACTGGTAATTGATTATAAAGTTCTGCAGCATATTCCATTTGTTGCTGATACCCCATTTGATTAAGTTCATAAATATGTCCAGGTCTGCCGCTCATGCCCTCTAAATGATCCCCCGTATCAACTATAAATTGAACACTTGCACTTTTAAAAGTTCGCACCATTAAATCCCATAAATCTTCATGAAATTTTTTATGGCCTATATGCGCATCAGAAAAATAACCATATCTTATCTTTTTAACATTGGTCCCAAAATCTAATTTTTCAACTTGTGAAGGTTTATAACGGCCCGATTTTAAAATTGCTTCCAATTCAGCAGGGCTCATATTATGTTTATGAAGTAACTTCTCTAACCTTTTTAAATCTTGATCACTTGCACCAACTATTGACCCCGCAGTTATTTCTTCAGAATTTTTTTGTTTATCAGATTTTTTTGCCATTCAAATTTCACCTGCTAAATTATGGATTTCCTTTCTTTAAATAATTTGTGTATCCGAAAAAAATATATTTTAAGCTTCACTTAATTTAACCGTTGATTATCCCATGTAATCAACCTAGTTTTATTCAAGCATTATTTTAATCTAGTTTCTGATTTTTCTGTTCAAGACGTTTGTCAACTACATCTCTTATATGTTGTAATATAAAATCAGGCCTGCTTCTAAAACTATTTGATTCATCTGCGACTATCTCATCTATTTTGTCAACCAATGGTTTGGGTAATGGTACGTTTACATATAACATATTACACCTTTGCCAAATTATTAAGCCCTTTAAATGATAGATAATGCACACCTACTATACACCTAATTTTAGCTATCATTATTTTTATTTATGTATTAAGATGTATATTAACTTTTCCATTAGAGGGCGCTGTCCAGAAATTCATTGTCTGTATATTAGTATATAATTTGAAACATAAAGTAACCAAGAACGTTCTTGCAGTTATACTTAAAGAAGATACTAATTGACAATGAAACGACTCTGGACAGCGCCCATTAGAGAGATATAAACGTGTCATTAATGCGATTTAGAATAATTTTGATCAAGATTAAAAATTTTATTCAATAATTCAACTGCTTTTTTTCCATCTGCCTTACCCTTCAATTTTGCCATAACTTTGCCAATCAATGCGTTAAAAGGCAGTCCTTTATTTTTAGAAACAATTTGTTTGATGCAATCTTCCAGCATATTATCATCCATTAATTTAAAATTATCAATCACTTGATTAACTGGTTTATTTTTAGAAAGAATTTCTAATATGGAATCTTTAGCAATTTTTCCGCTATCAAGCGCACTAAATAAAATATTAAAGTCTTCATCTGATGGGCCAATATCAACAGCATACACATGCTTAACGGCTTTTTCACTTTTGAGGTAAGTCTCTGCAATAAATGCCGGTTTTATATTTTTAAATTCGCCACAAAACTTTTCAAACGGTAAAAATTGTTCAGATTTAGCAACAAGTTGCGCCAAATCTTTACTTAATCCAAACTCTTTTTCATATCTTAATGATTTTTCACTTATCAATTCAGGCAACTTTATCCCTAATAAATCTGGAACAACGGGTAATATATCAGTCTCAGGATACATTCTGGCAGCCCCGGGCATTAAACGCATAAAGCTTGTTGTTGCGTCAGTATTAACCTTTCGCACCTGTTTAATTACGCCTTTGGGCAATAGTTTAACTCTGTCAATTACGCCATATAAAGCACGATTGCTTTTATCAGGTAAATCCGCAACAATAACAAAAGCGTCTCCATCTTTATATTCTAACATATTTTTAATATTTTCTACATCAGTATCAGTTATACCATATTTAGGAAGTTCGTCTGAATGAAATATTCCTCCGACGCCCCCCCTTGCTTTGGCCCAATCCGATACTTCTGTACCTAACCTTCGGCCAGGCTGGATTTCTTGGCCTAAAAAACCATGTAAACCTTCTAATTTAATTCCCAGAACCACTCCGACTTTTTCTAAAGCATTTTTAATTACCTTCGAATCCGAACCAATAAACAGTTTAGATAAATCATAAATCTCACTAACTCTAATTTTTTGTGGAACTTTTTTAGAAATATCAATTAAACTTTTTTGTCTTATAACTTCATATTCAACAATTTTTGGAATCATTCTCAAATCTTGTACGCCCTTAATTTCAACCCTATCAGCTCCAGCAATATTAATATTAATATCTTGCCTAATTGTACCAAGCCCACGTTTAGCTTTACCTGTGCTGCGCAAAATCATTCCGATATATGCTGCAACTTCCCTGCATTGTTCGGGAGTATAAATCTCTGGCGCAGTAGACAATTCAATTAATGGAATCCCCAATCGGTCTAAACGCCAGGTTACAATATCAGGTGTACTTTCAACTTCCTTAGCTGCTTCTTCTTCAAGCAATATTGTTGGAACTCCGACATCCCCGAAATCAAAATGCAATTTACCTTCAACTGCCACTAAACCAGTTCTCTGAAACCCAGCTGTAACTGATCCATTCGCAATAGTTTTTCTCATAAACTCAATTCTATCAGAAACTTTCGCATTTAACATTTTAGCAACTTGTAAAACTATTTCCAAGGCTTCTAAATTTAACGCGCCCGGAGGTTCTTCATCAAGCTCAACTAGGCAATTTGTATCAGAATATCCTTCATATATAAAGCTTAAACCTTTTTCCTTTTCCATTACAGCTGCAATATCAACTGAACCGGTTTCACCTGCAGATGCGCGTATTTTTCGTTTAAATATTATATCTGGTTTATCATCTCTCAAATCCGAAGGACAATTACAAAATAATTTATGAGTATCTAACTGCTGGTGAATCTCAAGACCAATTTTCAACCCCAATTTTATATAATCAAGTTCCATTTTTTTTATAAAGATAGCTTTTAGGATTAATCCTATCAGTAATCTCTCCTCTCAAATTTTGAGTTATCAAAGTTTTAGTTTCATCTTTTGAATAATTGGATAATAACCATGCTAATTTTATAAAACTTGTTTCAGGAGTCATATCTGAAAAATTGCCGAGTACACCCATTTGTTGAGCCTTTCTTTGATCAGAATAAACATTCATAACAATTCTGCCATTAATTGCCTGTGGCGCTTCTACAACAATTACACCATTTTTAATTAACTCTTCAATTGCACAAAATATTTTACCAGATTCTTTGGTTGATTCATCAATCTCAGTAATAGGCAGACAACCTAAGCCGGTTGCTTCAATAACTAAACCTTCGTAATTTTTATAGAACAAAAATTGGTCTGCATACATATTGGTATGTTGCTTCATTAACGCAACTTTAATATCTTTTTTGATAAGCTTAATTTTAAGTTGATTTTTTCCGGCAATTTTATAATTATTCAGTAAATATTTGATATGTTTGTCTCCATAAGAAACTTCTGCCCATGGCAAAGTATTGATAGGCCTAAAAGCATCTCTTCGTGATGTATGGAACTTTCGTGTTTTTGTTGCCGGAAGTATGTGACAAAAATCATCATCGGTATTAGCATGCATACATATTCCAACTTCCCCAAAATCTGAGTGTACAATAAAATAAACTGCATTTATCAAGTTCATATATGCGTCTGAACTGCCCCGATCAGAACTGCGTTGCGCGCCAACAAGTATTACCGGTGAAGCTAAACCTTCCAAAATAAATGATAAAGCCGCTGAAGTATAATGCATAGTATCTGTGCCCTGCGTTACTATCACTCCTTTAACACCACGATCTAACTCTTTTTTTACTTCTTTAGCAATCAGGTTATAATGAGAAAATCGCATGTCCTGTGACCACATATTTTCAATTAATCGGCTGTTAATATTAGCATAATTTTTGAGTTCTGGAAACATTGCAAGAATTTCTTTAGGCGTGAATCTTGAAACTGTACCTCCTGTTTTATAATCAACTTTAGAAGCAATGGTTCCACCGGTATGTAAAATTGTAATTTTAGGTAAAGAATCGTCTTGTTCATTTTTTTCAGATATAACTTCAATAATGGATTTACTTTTTTCGATTAACTCAATTTTAGAAATATTTTTCTTAAGAATGTCCAAATTATATCCGTTATCAAGCTTTATAATTTCATAATTTTCATCTGATGAGGGCATAGAAATTCCTTCAAATTCTTTATCTTTTGTCTTTATTTTTATTCTATCAGATATATTAAATTTCATTGTCTAGAAAATAGATTAGTCATTTATAAATGTTGTCTCTTGTCATGATACTTTATTAAAATTAAATTTTACTAAGGACCTCACTACCTTTCCATGTAAGATATAAATAACACCAAAGTCAAATATATCTATAATCTTAAAAATACACGCTAAAACTGATACTAACCGATACACAAATTCTTTTTTAAAATAAAACGATATAACCTCGCCTATCCCACCATTCGCTTCGCTCATTCCACAGCAAGCTGTGGGGTATTACGGCGAGGTAAATTCAAAAATAGTTAATT
>Ga0209542_10006301_pt1 | contig 23139 bp, 18 predicted proteins | sample RifCSPhighO2_01_FD_184028 | JGI IMG/M metagenome (GOLD analysis project Ga0209542, IMG submission 184028) | Soil microbial communities from Rifle, Colorado - Rifle CSP2_plank highO2_0.1 (SPAdes) (version 2) | ecosystem: Environmental > Terrestrial > Deep subsurface > Rock core/Sediment ... | reverse complement strand
CTTTGGATGACGGCGACGACGTGCAGATCTCTGACGGCATACTGGCGGATGACATCTTCCAGATTCTTGATTATGCCCATGTAACGGCCGAAAACGGCACGGCCTGTAATGTCACCGTAAACGAATCAGGCGAGAGTTATATCTGGACGAAGGCAGGGAGCCAGACACTTTTGCAATACGCGGATATATGCAATTTAGGTAGAGCCGCCACGAATTTTAACGGAGTTACTGCTGACACGGTAAACGGCGCGACCGCGAATGAAAAATTCTCCGCCATTGATTCGAGAGTTTACAAGGGGTATTACGGCATCTACCTCCTATCCTCCTCCAATAACAACACTATTTCAGGGAACAACGTCTATGAAAATCTAGTTTATGATATTCTCCTATCCTCCTCCAATAACAACACCCTCTCAAGAAACAGCGTGTATGGAGGTGATATCGGCCTCCTCCTATCCTCCTCCAATAACAACACCCTCTCTCTTAATAGCGTGTATTGGGATGCATCTTATAGCATCTCCATTGAATCATCCTTTAACAACACCCTCTCGGGAAACAACGTATATGGGAATACAATTTACGGCATCTATCTTAACACCTCCTCCAATAACAACACCATCTCTCTTAATAGCGTGTACGGGAATACAAGTTATGGCATCGTTCTTGAATCCGCTTCCAATAACAACACCCTCTCGGGGAATAACGCTTATGGGAATGATTATGGCATCGTTTTGGGCGCTTCCTCCCAAAACATCTTCTCTGGAAATAGTGTATATGGGAATATGCTTGATGGCATAGCCAATTTCACTGGCTCAAATAACAACATTTTCTCCTCCAATCAAATTTATGGCAATAAATATGGCTTAACACTCGGTAACACTACCGCCAACACCGGCAACATATCCATCAATGATATCTTCTCTTCCGGCACGCCTAACTCTGTAACTGACATTGAAGCCACCTCTACCGGTGCTCATACCTTAAGGTTATACAACAGCCAACTTCTAGCCACCGACGAAGTCGGCTCTGCCATAACCACAGTTGGCTCGTATATAGTTTCTTTTGATCACGACTCTCTTACCACCAGTACCAAAATCTGGGGACAATACTCTATTCCCTCTGACAGCGCCTCCACCACCCAGGATGAATCAAAAAATAGATTCAATTATGCCAATAACACTTGGGAAAAGAGCGTCTCTCCCTTCGGCTACTCGGGCACAGGCACGGGAGATTTCAATCTTGACTTTGATCTTTCTTCTTCTGTCTTATCAGGCGGCCCTTATGCTTATAGAGCAGTCAACTCAACCGCCGGTAACTGTGGAGGCGTGGCACAATTCACCGTCTACAGATACGCCTCTTCAGGCGTAGAAACCAATGTCGGCACTGCCAGTTGCGGCTCACAATTCACCGACTCCAGCGGAAGTGTGAACACAAAATTCAAGATAGACGGCGGCGGCACTGCTTATGTGGTAGGCGACACCTACACCTTCGTCGTCTGGGATGCCAGTAATAACACCAATACCAGAAAATACGCGGAGCTTCAGCAGACAAACGACAGAATCATTATCCCTGCCGGCACTACCCTTGAATCCATCGGCGGCGGCACAGGTACCAATCAATTCACTTATTGGTCATTAGTTACCGGTGGAGCCAATACCTGGGATTTATTCTCGAACGGCAGTAATACCTCTACCATTCAAGAGTCTAAGATTGACAACTTCCAGATGGCGTCAGGGACTCTTTCCGCCCTCAACACCCAATTTACTGCCCCGAGTGTGACGACCGGCACTCTCAATATAGACTGGTACTTCGGTACTCACGTGGTAGATAAAGACGCCACCTCCACCAATATAGATACCGGCTCAACCGACATCACTATCACCGAAACAACTGGCAGTTCTACCGTCTTCAAACTCTCCTCCGGCTTATGGGGCTCGGGCGCAACTTCACAGACGACGGGTTCTGGTACAAACGGCCAGACACCAGAACCCACTACCGATTCAGCCATAAGAATCAGAGAATACTCACGCACTCCCACGGCTACTTCAAGTTACAAATATAACGTAGCCATTACGGCCACCTCGTCCTACTCCGCCTATAATTACTACACCGACTACGGCTCGAATTATATCGGTTCCATTAATAACACCGCCGAGACCCTGAACATCGACAAGATTATAGGTAATCTCTGGTATCGGGACACCATTGCCACGCAGAATGCCGATGCCGCCGTAAACGATCCACCAGTAAGAGGTACGTTAGAGGCAGGGATGAACTCACCGCTTTCATTTACCATTGACTCAGTCTCGGTAAATCTGGGAACCTTGAACACCTCTAATAGCTTTACTGCCACTGCCTCCAATCTGCTCACTGTTTCAAGCGGAAATGCCTACGAGGTGAAGGCCTATGAAACCGACTTAATGAAAAACGGCACGACGAATGTCAATAACTGGGCGGGAACTAACGCCGCGCCGACTACCTGGACGGACACCTGCTTAAGCGGCGCTTCCAACTGCGGCTTCGGTTACAACACCAATGACACCGATCTGACGCAATTCACTTCGACCAAATATGCCGGCTTTACTTCGTCAACGCCCGGCGACCAAGTAGCAAAATCAACCGGCGCCGCAAGCGATGACCAAACAACGATTACCTATCGCATGTCCATTGATACTTCAAAGAAGTCTGGAAACTATTCCACCACCATCATATATTTGTTGTTGCCGCTGTTTTAAAAATGTTACGAAATACTAAAATGCACAAATTTACGAAAACATGTCATATCAGAACTGTGATTTTTCTGGTGTGCTTCGTATTTTCGTATAATTTCGTACTTTCGTATGTAAGCGCCCAGAGTTTGGGGTTCTCTTTGAGTAAGAGTATAGTTGACATTGAACTTTTACCCGGCACGAGTTTTAATGGCAATATTCAAGTTGTGAATAATAGTAAAGATGCGGCGCTACCTATCTCAATGCTTTTGGATCACTTCGATCAAAAAGACGAAGCGGGCGATATTGATTTCGTAAATGTTACTCCCGAACTGAACGCCTTAAGCTGGTTTCAATTTAAGCAGGGCAAAGAACTCGTGTTGAATCCGGGCGAAACCAAAAATCTTGTTTTTACCATTGAGCCGCCCAAAACGGCTCTGCCGGGCAGTTATTACGTTATTATGAGATTTTCTCCGTTATTCGGGGAAGGTTTTTTTATCGGCGAAAGCGCTCGCCAAGTTCCACAGATAGGCGTGTTGTTTTTTATTAAAATTGCCGATTTAGGGCTTGACGTGCCAAGAGAAAAATATGGCGCGCGTCTTATGGGGCTTGCGCTTCAAGACAGAAATAACAAGGTAAAAACTTTAGGAGAGGCGCTCTTGCCCATAGCTAACGCCGGCATACTTGAGACGGCGCTTCAAAAAATTGAACTGCGTATATTGAATACCGGCCGGTATTATTTTATCGCTAGCGGGCAAGTGATAATAAAAAATTGGCTGGGCGGGACTGTATATAAAATTGAGTTGCCTAAAAAATATCTTTTGCCTGATCGCGTAAGAAAATTGGAGCTGGACGCACCGGCAATCCAAGCGGAATTTTCGGGTTTCTTCGACCGGTTTCGCCATACGCTGTACGCAACGCTTTACAATAATACTTTTTTCGGTCCTTATACGGCCGAAATAAATTTGGATATTCCGGAACAAAAACCGCTTACGGCGGCTATATCGTTCTGGGTAGTACCGTGGAAATTTTGGATGCCATTTCTAATTATTATGGTAGCAGTCATATGGTTATTGGTAAAATTACGTCATAGGCTTAGGTTAGCTTTTTTTACGCTGATAGGCCGCTGATATATACGCCTATGCATAATACTGATAAATATTCACTCTGAAAACTTGCAATATAAGCATAATTTTTGCGTGTTAATTGGCGAATATCAGCGTATAATAGTTATCCACATAATTTCTATTTTTGGGTAATTGAATATTGTATAATTAAAACAATATGAATAAAGATAATTTGTTCTGGGGGTCAGAAAAATTTTATAAACAAGGCCGCATAGGTCTAAGTGCGGTGCTTATCGTCAGTCTTTTACTTGCTTCCGGCGGGTTTTTACAATCGTTCTTTGTTAATAATGTTAATGCCGCGGCTCTTGCCCAGGTGAAAGCTACGCTCTCAACCTCCGCGCCTGACGCCTCGTCTTCTATGACTATTCAATTTGTTACTCCGACTGGCGTAAGCAGTACTGTTGACAAAACTCTTACAATCGAATTTGATACTACAGCCGTTAAATTTCAATTGCCTGACGATATTAATTTTGACGATGTGGATATCGCGACCAGTTCAAGCGCGACCTGTGCGGGCGCAAGCTTTACCGACATTTCTTTGAGTGGCGCGGCTACAACTACCTCTCAATGGAGTGCGAGTTTTAATACCACTACCGATATTCTGACCTTTACATATCCAGGAGGCGGGACCTCAAATGCTGAAATTCTTGCCAATACCTGTGTACAGATAGAGATTGGATCGGCCGCTACCGCGAGCACAACCGGCGTAAATTTTACCAATCCGACTAAAGTGTTGGGAACAGGTACGGCTGATGTCTATACAATTGCCATGGGCGGCACCGTAACCGATTCCGGCAACGCCATGGTGGCCATTATTGATAGCGTAACCGTTTCGGCTACTGTCTCCGAGTCTCTCTCATTTAGTACGACCGGTGTTGCCGCGGCAAGTTGTACGGGTGACAGCAGTTCTACGCCCGGTACCACACGCGATACTTCGGCGAACAGTTCCAGTATACCCTTCGGTACTCTTTCGACAGCGAACCTATTTTATGTAGGGTGCCATAGATTGTCGGTTTCAACCAATGCCGCCAACGGTTTTGCCGCCACTATTGAAGAGAATAAACCCCTAAAGACTAACGCGAGCGGCACAATCCCGGACACAACCTGCGACCCGACGTGTTCAGAATCGGCAACTTCCACTTGGGCGACTGAAACCAATAACGGTTTGGGCTATTCATGTGAAAATATAAGCGGCAACGGGCTCTGCTCGAACGGCAGCGGTTCTCTGGGCGGCGTAACCAGTTATAGGAATATCGCCTGCACCGGCGGCACCGGTTACGATAACTGCAATGCGGCGCTGGACACAAAGCAGACTTTTATGTCAACTACCTCTCCGGTTAATGCCAAAGATGTCAGGTTGCATTATAAAGTAAGTATTTCCGGAACGCAGGCGGCGGGCTCCTATTCAAATACGGTTACCTATATCGTGACGCCGGTTTTTTAGGATAACCCGTTTCTGAATATTAAAAAAACATAGTGCGCTTCATACTTTGACTCGACTTAACTCGAGTCAAAGTTGTAAAGTCTCCTGAAGGATTGTAAAGTAGTATCATAGTGCTATAATCTAACCGTGATGATGCCAGTTAAATTAGGTATTCCAAAGAAGTCGCTACTGGGAATCAGCTTACTTGTGGGGACAAGTTTTTTTTGTTTCATAAATTATGCTCAAGCTGTTTCCATATCTCCGCTTACTTTCGATATAAGCGTAAATCCCGGGGAGACCGTTACTAATTACATTACTGTTTTTAATAATGACAACTTTAAAGGAGCTTATGTGGCTGAAGCGGAAGATTTTAGCGCGGTGGGAGAGCAAGGAAATGTAGTGATTGAAAAAGACGCTCCCGCGGCCATATCGGCCAAAAAATGGCTAAGCTTTGAGCCGGAAACTTTTGAAGTTGAATCGGGAGGATCAAAAGACATAAAATTTACTCTGTCAGTGCCACTCAATGCCGATCCCGGAGGCAAATATTCCTCGATTCTTATCTCGTCCGGACCCAAAACTTCCGAACCGGGTACCGTCAGCTTGGCTACTAAAGTCGCCAGTCTTCTCTTGATTCGCGTGGCCGGTAGTGTCACGGAAAAACTTACCGTCCAGTCGTTGGAGGCCCCAAATTTTTCGGAATTCGGCCCCATAAATCTGGTTTTGAAAATAAAAAATGAAGGCACGGTTCATTTGAAGCCGGCCGGTTTTATTGTTATCAAGGACTGGACTGGCAGGGAAGTGGAAAAGCTATCATTGCCCCAGCAAAGAATAATTCCTGGCACAATACGAGCCATAGACACTCCTTGGAAAGCAAGCTGGCTCTTTGGAAAATATACGGCCAATTTTGCCGGCATTTATGGATTAGCTAATGATTCACTCTCCGCGAGCGTGAGCTTTTGGATTATCCCCTGGAAAATGATGAGCTATGCGTTTCTGGGGCTTATCATTCTGGGGTTGATTCTTTGGAGTATGCGCAAACGTCTTTTGTCAGCCATAAAAATTATTTTGAAGGGCGAAGCGTGAAATTAGATAGCGGGACGTGTTTTTAAATGTGTTTTTGCCGTCATGACTCGTTATTTTTCAATAACTTTTTCTCTTCTTTGGTTGTTTGTGTTTATATACTTGTTTTTTTTTGGCGCAGGAGTTTTTCGCGTATTCGGAGAGCCGTCGTCAACAGTCAGTTCCACGGTGAGTATATCGGTGGAAGTTCCCGGAGCTGGTGGCGGAGATTCTTCTCCGTTACCTCCGGAAGTAACTATCCTTCCTACGCCGGGCAATGCCACACTCATATTTCGGGGCTTTACTTCGCCTGAAGCACTTATTTATTTCTTCGCGGATAGCACTTTATTGGCTACCGATAAAGCCGATTCTGATGGTATTTTCACACGGACTCTTTTGGTTAATTCCGGGATCTCAAACTTCGGCATAGCCGCCAAAGACAAGCATGGACTTTTATCCTCAACTTCTAACTTATCGCTCAATATTCTCTCATTTAGCACGACTACCGTGAGCAATATTTTTTTAAGTCCTACCATACAAGTTGATAATGCCGAGCTACTAAAAGGCGTACCGGCTAATCTAAGCGGGTCAACGTATCCCCAAAGCACGGTTTTCCTAACTCTTGATAATGAACAAATTGCCGAGACGCTGGTTGACGCTTATGGTGCGTGGCGATACCGGCTTACGACTAGAAATCTCAAAGGACATCATACAGTGAGCGCGAAGGCGATTATTTCAAGCATGGGCTATATTTCAACGCCTTCACCCGTTATTGATTTGGAAATAATAGAAAGAGTTTGCCCGGGTCCAGATTTAAATCAAGATGGGGCGGTGGATGTGGCTGATCTTTCAATTATGCTTTTTTATTGGCGTGAGCAAAATCCTAAAAATCAATGCGTGGATTTAAACGCTGACGGAGTGGTTGATATGGCCGATCTCTCCCTTCTCATGTACGCCTGGACTGGAAACCGGTTATAATGAAAATCACCATGTCAAATGCCCAATATCTAACCAATGGCGCCGGCTTTGTTAAGAAAACTGTCTCGCAGTTCGAGCAGGCAGGGCGTGAGGATGCTTTGTCTTTTTTTGAACCAGCTGTCAGTTTTCTCCTGCGAAAAACTGTAGCACTACGCTCTAGGCACCCACGGCCAGAATCGAGCCTTCGGCGCTCCGAGAGTTTCTTGAAAAGACAAAAATATCTCACAAGCGAGAACGAGAGCAAGCGCTATTTACACGCTAGGGAAATAGACAGCGTGTTTTCGTACAAAACCAGCGCCATTTTGATGTTTTGTTTTTTCATTGCGATAGCTATCTCACCTTCTTCCGCAGAGGCCACGAATGTTTTCCTTTTCCCAGTTCTTGAGACGACGGTGTTAGGAGAAAGTGCTGTTTACGAACTGCGGATTGATACTCAAGGAGAGACGGTTAATGCCATAGAACTTCATGGCGGCATAGTGGGCAATACTTTTGCTATTAAGAAACTTGAAACTTCCGGCTCGCTTTTTTCAGTTTTTCCTGAGCCGCCATCTTTCTCTAGGATTGGTTTCTCATTTTATGGAGCGGTGCCAAACGGTTTTAAGGGGCAGGGGATTATCGGTCGGCTAATTGTTTTATCTAGTAGCGTGGGCGAGGGTAGCGTTACCATCGCGACAAGCTCCCGCGTTTTCTTAAACGACGGCAGGAATTCTCTTGCCTCACTTTCTCTTACCGGCGGTAAACTTAAAGTTATTCCAAAAGATAGTTCCTATATTGCGCTAAGCTCTACTACCCATAAAGATCAAAATCGGTGGTTAAGCGGAAAACTTTTTAGAATAGATTGGAATGTCTTGCCGGGAGAGAGCTATTCGTATGTCATTTCTCGTCTGCCGACTGAAGAGCCGGACGCGATATCTGACACTCCTATTGGCAGTATCCAGTTCCAGAACCTTGATGACGGCATTTATTATTTTTCCGTTTGTCTGGTTAAAAACGGCGGCTGTGGAGCCGTTTCCACGTTTAGAGCTATGATTGACGCGACACCGCCAGAATGGGTTTCGGTGGGACTTGATGCGGGTGCTCCGGAGACGGGCGGCAAGCCGTCTATAAGTTTCTTGGCGCGCGACATTGGTGCCGGCATGGAACGTTATGAGATTTCTCTGAACAATGAAAAGAATTACGCGACCGCTACCTCACCCTATATATTGCCTGATAATTTCAAAGGACAAATAGTGATTATTGCGTATGACGTGGCAGGAAATTTTTTGTCAAAAAAAGTTGTTGTGGGTGACACAAAATCCGCGTCTCTTAAATACATCTTACCGATTTTCATTTTACTTCTCTTCATACTCGTTTTGTGGATAAGTCGACGGCTAAGAAAAAATAAACATTTCCAGTATAATAAATAGAGTGAAACACAAGCTTTCTATTTTCTTTTTTGTCCTGCTATTACCTCTGGCTACTTTTTTTTATCCTCAAACTTCCGTTCATGGAGCCGGTTTCGCGACGCTTTCCTTGGGACCAGGATCAGGTACATTTGTCGTGGGAAGTACATTTACTGTATCTGTTTTTTTAGATACTGGAGGCGAGTCGGCAAATGCCCTTGACGTATATATCGCCTTTCCGCCAGATAAACTTCAAGTAGTCTCGCCCTCAACTGGTAAATCTATTATTGGCGTGTGGACCAGCCAGCCCAGTTTTGACAATCAGAACGGCGCTATACATTACCAAGGAGGTATTCCCACGCCGGGCATCAATACGACGAATGGTCTTATTTCAACTATCACCTTTCGAGCTAAAGTTCCGGGTAGGGCGGTAATCCGCTTTGAGCGTGATGGGAATAGCGGCTCAAGGGTATTTTTAAACGACGGGCGCGGCACAGAATTTTTAGGCAATACCAACTCGGCGATCTATGATCTTGTTCTGCCGCCGCCCGCCGGACCGATTGTTTCTTCGCCTACGCACCCGGATGAAAGTAAGTGGTACAACTTGAGCACGGCGCTATTAAACTTTGTTTCAAATGAGCCGGTCGGTGGTTATAGCTATACCTTGGATAACGAGCCCGTGAGCGTGACAGATGACATTTCAGAGGGCGCGAAAGAAGCTGTTTCTTATCAAAATTTGAAGAGCGGCACGCATTACTTTCATATAAAATCACTCCGCGAAGGCAAGTGGGGCGGTATAACGCATTTTGCCATAAACGTGGATGCTGATCCGCCGGCTGATTTTAAAATTAACATTACTCCTAAGAATCGAACCGTTAGACAAAACCCTGTTATTGCTTTTGAAACAACGGACGCGAATTCAGGTATTGATCATTACGAAATTAAAATTATTAGTCTCACCAATCAGTCCAAAAGCCAAAAAGAAGCACAGCCGTTCTTTGTTGAGGCAACCAGCCCGTACGTGCCAACCTTACCTCTGGGTCGTTACGACGTGATTGTTCACGCCTATGACAATGCCGGTAACTACCGCGAGATTAAGACAAATCTTGAGATTGTTACCACACTCTTTGAGTTTACCGGCAAAGATGGGGTTTACTTTAAAGGTAATCTTCTTATTTCCTGGGTATGGATAATATTTTTCGGCTTGATACTTCTTGTTCTCTTTAGCTATATTTTATGGAAGGTAAGAGGTTGGTATCATCACCACAGGCAAAGATTCGAAGAGGGAGCTATAAATGACCCAGTTATTAAAGCGCGTCTTAAGGAACTTGATCAAAAAAAGAGCGAATATGGCAAAGTGGCGCTTTTTCTCTTAGCGCTAAGCGTTAGCTTTCTCCTTTCGTCGAACACGCTCCGCGCCGAAGGCACGCAAGTGGTTTCGCCGCCGGTTGTGAGTTTGGTCTCGCAGAATATCTCAAATGACGAGCTTTTCTATATCGGCGGACGGGTTGAGGTCGTAGATAGCACTATTGTCATTTATCTGCAAAACATTCAAACCGGTGAAACCTTCAGCATGGAAACACGTCCGGATAAAACCGGCGCCTGGTTCTATTCGCACAACGCGTTTCTTACGCCTGGGCGTTACCTGCTCTGGACGCAAAGTAAACTTAATGAACAACAAAGTCCGCCCAGTCCGCAAGTTCAGATGACAGTTACTGAAACCGCCCTTCAATTCGGCTCCACTCGCCTAAGTTACGAAACGATTTTCATTATAATCGCGCTCATTCTTGTTTTAGTCAGCGCTGGCTTAATTATTTTCATTGTCTTCTATATTCATCGCGGTCAGAAAATACGCCGAATGCTTAGAAAAGAACTGCTTGAGGCCGAAGACACGGTGCGACGCGGTTTCGTTGTTATTCGTCGTGATATCGAAGCAGAGCTTATGGTTATTCAAAAACTTAAGTTGCGTGGCGTGTTTTATGAGGAAGAAAAAGCGCGAGAAGAAAAACTCTTAAGAGATTTGGAACTTGTGAAGCTTCAAATCGGCAAAGAGCTTTTGGATATTGAGCATGAACTGTGAAATAGTGGTTAGAAACAACCGACTAGCCAATGGTAAGTAAAATCATAATTTTAACTCTGAACTAAAAGGGATTTAACTTAAACATTTCATAAACTAGTCGCTAATCGCTAGTAGCTTGTTACTATGCTTGGTTTCTTGCCTTCAACTTGTATTATTTCAAGTTCAAGTTTTCCGTTTACTAGTTTTGCCTTGAGCAATTTGACTCGTTGGTTGTTTCTTATGGTCCATACACCTGGCTCGGGGTTCAGCGCCCTAATTTTTCTGTAGATATCTGTCGGCGTGTCTTTTTCTAAGTCAACGTAGCCGTCTTCGGTCTTAATTTTTTTGGTGTATGTCGCTTCCGCATCATTCTGTTTTTCTGCCGTCAACGCACTTATGTTTTCCTCCTTAAAGACCCCAGAAAGAAGATTACCTCCAAGGTCAGCAAGTTTGGCCGAAAGCTCTTGATACGTCTCATTCGGTTCAATAGGCACCATTTCTTTTTTTATAATTGGTCCGGCATCCATGGCTTCGTTAAGTATGTATAAACTTACGCCGGTTTCTTGTTCACCCGATAGGAGTACTGATTGAATAGGGGAGGCGCCGCGATATTTAGGGAGAAGCGAGGGATGAACGCCTATGACGCCGTGCTTGGGGATAAGAAGTATTTCTTTGGGAATAATTTTGGCATAGGCCACGACGACAAAAAGATCAGCTTGTAGGGCGTTAAGCTTATCTATAAAATCTCCATCAAGCTTTTCCGCGGTAAAAATGGCCACTTGTTCCCTAAAAGCTGATCGTAGGATAAAAGACTTTACTGCCGTCGGTGTTAGAACCTTTTTTCTGCCGGCCGGACGATCTGGGTTTGTGACTACAGCTATTGGAATAAAGTTTGATTCAGTAAGTTTGGTAAGAACTTTTTCTGCAAATTGTGGTGAGCCCCAAAAAATGTATCTCATTTTAATTGTCTTCATTTACTGGCATGAAGATTTTTAGCGTAATCGATGAAAAGCCGGCCGCTTAGATGATCTATTTCGTGCTGGAATACCCGAGCTAAAAGCCCCCAAGCTTTAATTTTTATGGGTTTCTCGTTTTTATCAAATCCGCGAAGCACGACTTTTGACGGCCTCTCGATAGAGCCGGACAGTCCGGGAACGCTTAAACAACCCTCTTCTAGGGAGATCGTTTCTTTTGATGTCGATTCAATTTCCGGATTAAAGATCGCATAAAACTTGGGAACGCCTTCTGTCCCGGGAGTTTGGGCTACGAACATGCGGAAATCATAGCCGACTTGATTGGCGGATAAACCTATGCCCTCGGCTTCTTTCATAACGCGCCTCATCTTTGTAATCAAATCGGTGATTTCTTTCTTAGAAAACTTTTCAAAAGAAAAAGCCGCGGTTTTGCGCCGCAAAAATGCCTCATCTTTTTTACTCTTCATAGTAACGATGGTCTGCATATATTTTGGGATTTTAACATTTCTAGGAAAAATTAGGAATCTTTGTCTTGCTCCTTCTTCCACCTTATCAACTTGACGATCGTCAAGTTGATAAGGTGGAAGATAATGGTTTACTAGCTTAAACTTTTGCCGTAGGCAGTGTAGAATTAAAGAACAATGAAAGGTATGAAGTCAAAAGATAAGCCAAAAGAAAAATTTGGAACATTGTCAGACAAGGGAACGTACTTAGAAATACTTCAAGAGCGGGGTAAAACGTCGAAGGTATACCAAAAACATCAGCTTATTGGTCTTGAAATCGCGGAGCTCTTGGGCGACGAGAGTCATAAGTCATTTTATATGAAATTAGCTAAAGGGATAAATGCTGAAAGATTGCTCGGCATCGCTAAGGATGTTGCTTTAAGAAAGCAAATAAGAAACAAAGGCGCTTATTTTATGAAAATTATCCATGATCCATATGATAAAAAATGATTTATGCCCGGCTACTACAACTGCGTTGTTTAGCTGGGTCTATAAAAAAATATTATTATCGTAACGTATGTTAAAGGATATGATAATTAGGTTGTAATACCAAATATGTCGCAGACATATGAATTAAAAACCAAATATTTTGTCGGACCGATTCAAAAACTTCTGGAGCTCATTGTAGAGAAGAAACTTGATATAAATGAAATGAGCATGGCGGAAGTTACGGCTGATTTTTTAGCGTACCTCTCGATGCTCCGAGACATTTCACCGGCACTCCTCGCTGATTTTATTTTAGTCGCCTCAAGGCTGATGTTCATAAAATCAAAATCGCTATTGCCGGAGTTCGCTTTTAGCGAAGAAGAAGAAAAAGACGCGCATGACTTAGAACTGCACCTCGTGCTTTATAAGGAATGCCAGTCGGCAGCTAAAAAAATCCGTGAATTTTGGAGATTGGAAAGATTTGAATATGGCCGAGAGCTATTTCGGGAATATCAATTAGGATTTTTTTATCCATCGCCAAGTTTAGATATTCATTCTATTAATGAGTCTCTAAAGACACTGCTTACAGCCATTGAGACTCTTCAGCTTCGCGAAAAAAGCATAACGCGAAGCGTGCTTATATCAGTAGAGCAAAAGATGAAGGATCTTCTTAGTGAACTTACCAACGGACGGCATTCGCGTTTTTCGACGCTCGCGAAAAATAAAGATGAAATGATTGCTCTTTTTCTGGCAGTCTTGCATCTTTTAAAAGATAGAATTGTTGACATAGAGCAAAAGACGGCTTTTTCCGATATTATTATTAAAGAGAGAGACGCTATATAAAATATGGCTAACTATGATGTAAATCAAAAATCAAAAGAGCTCGAAGCGCTGCTTTTTATCTACGGAGAAGCCATACCCATTTCCAAAGTTATGGCGCTTCTTAAACTCACTTCAGATGAACTGTTGCCGGTTTTAGATCATCTTAAGGTGAGACTTACCTCCGGTGGACTTACTATTGTGAGGCATACCGCTTCTCTGCAGTTAGTCACCAAATCTGAACATGCGGCTCTTGTGAAGGAGATAGTAACTTCAGAGCTTCAAGAAGAGTTAACATCAGCGGCCTTGGAAACTATAGCTGTTGTTCTTTACACTGGACCTGTTTCAAGAGCGCGCATTGATTATATTCGAGGAGTAAATTCCACATTTATTTTGCGCAGTCTTTTAGTGCGTGGATTAGTTGATAGAAGTCCTGATCCAGCAAGACAAAATGCTTTCCTTTATACGGGTAGCGTCGAATTAGTCCGACATCTAGGTCTTACCGAAGTGGAGAGTCTTCCTGAGTTTCTAAAATACCGGGAAACATTAAGCCGGATAAAAACTAATCCCACGGAGAGTGAACCTGAATCATGAATGATAATTTAACTAAAATTTTATTTTCTGCCACAGTGCTTTCTCTTACTTTTTGGGGAAGAGGAGGTGATTTGCTTTTCCCAAACTTGCCCGCGATTAGCCAAGGATCTGTTATAAAAGATAACCGATTATTACCCCAATTTAAGAACCAAATATTTTCTCAAAATGGCACTGCTTTATTGGCTGGAGGAGAAGTGGTTAAAGAACCAATCGTCGCTTCTAGCGTCATTTCTTATAATAGAAAGACGGCAATTAGTATTCAGGCCGGATTATATCTGGTCGCTGATCTCGAGAGCGAAGAAAATATTTTCGGTCTTAACGAAACAAAAAGATGGCCCATTGCGTCAATTTCAAAACTTATGACGGCGGTTGTCGCTCTTGAAAATATTTCCGAAAGCGATCTAGTCACAATAAGCAGTTCAGCGGTTGAAACAGAGGGCGTGGCAGGCGGATTTAGTTCGGGAGAAATTATAACAAGCGATGATCTGGTAAAAGCTCTGCTTACTGTTTCAAGTAATGACGCCGCCGTGGCTTTAGCCGAGCATATAGGAGAAGAAAAATTTGTTAATTTAATGAATGCCAAAGCCGCCGCGCTTAGCATGCCCCACACTTTTTTTAGAGAACCGACGGGACTTTCTTCTTTAAATCAATCCACTCTGGAAGATTTGAAATTGCTTACGCGTTATATTTTTTACGTGCATCCTAAGATTTTTAGTTATACACGGGCAGTAGGCGCCGACATCATAGAGATAGGCACGCGTGCGAAGCGAACATTAAGAAATATCAATAAATTTATCGACCGGCCTGATTTCTTAGGAGGCAAGACGGGCTATACCGATGACGCCGGAGAAAATCTTGTCTCGCTCTTTGCTAGAGGCAATAAAGCTATTATTATTATTATTGTACTCGACGCACAGGACCGTTTTGAAGAAACTTTGTCTGCTCTTCGACAGTTTGATCGTCTATAAAATTAATTTTAATCTTTTTATATGCAACTCCAAGAAGCTGTTCGCGTTTTGCTTTTTACACTTTTTTCATTTTTAGTGGCTCTTTCTTTTACGCCTTGGGTAGCGCGGTTTCTCGATCGCTTCGCAATTAAAAAACAAATAAGATCTGCCGCCGTGGCCCCGATCTTTAACAAATTTCATGAGAAGAAAATAGGCACTCCTACCATGGGAGGAATTATCATCTGGGTTACAACTCTTGGTATCGCCATATTTTTTTGGCTACTACATATTTTATTTGGCGGGACGTGGTCATATTTTAATTTTATAGATCGCGCTGAAACCTACCTGCCTCTTGCCACTATTTTTATTGCCGGTTTTTTTGGTCTTTTTGATGATCTCTTGGGGGTATACCGTATTGGGCCGAAGGGCGGGGGACTTTCCATTTTACAAAAAATTTTCCTGTATCTGGGCATTGCCGCGATCGGCGCCTGGTGGTTCTATTTCAAACTGGATTTTAACGCCTTGGCCGTGCCGTTTTTTAGTTTTTTGGCACATGAGCAGGGTTTGCTACAGATTGGCGCTTGGTATATACCGATTTTTATTTTTATTATTGTTGCGAGCGCTTTTTCGGCGAATGAAACCGATGGCTTGGACGGGCTTTTGGGCGGTGTGAGTCTATTTGCTTTCGGTTCACTGACGGTAATTGCTTTCGCTCTTGGCCGTTTCGATTTGGCCGTTTTTAGCGGAGTAGTTATGGGTGCTCTTTTGGCTTTTTTATGGTTCAATATTTATCCGGCCAGATTTTTCATGGGGGATACCGGCTCGATGGCTCTGGGCATTACGATTGGCGTGATTGCGCTTCTTACGAATACTGCCGTACTTTTGCCGTTCTTCGTGCCGATTTTTGTTATTGAATCTCTTTCTGTCATAGTGCAAATGATCAGTAAAAAAGTTTTTAAAAGAAAGATTTTTCTTTCTACCCCGATTCATCATCATTTCGAGGCCATTGGCTGGCATGAAAGCAAAGTAACGATGCGATTTTGGATTATTTCTGTTGTCTCTTGTGGATTAGGTTTGGCTATTTTCTTTCTCTCGCGAATTTTTTAAATCGCCACACCTTCTCGCAGGGTATTGACTCTGCAGGAAGGAACTAAACTTACGCCCATTCATCCCTCTGCGGCAAGACTGCTGGGTATTCTGTGAAGGTGTGGAGATAAATCAGCTAATTTTGACTCTGTAAATAAGTTAGTGATCTTATACACGCGGTTTAGATAATTTCGGCGTTATTCCAGCTATTTTTGTTATAATGAAAGTCGGATGACTATCCTTATTAAAAATGCACAGGTAATTGACGGAAATGGAAAACCCGCGTTCAAGGGTGATATCTTTATAAGAAATAACATAATTGCGGAAGTTGGCGATCTTGGTCGGCAATCGGCCGAGAAGGTAATCCCAGGAGCGGGTCTCTATGCGGCTCCGGGCTTTATTGACGCAGCGACTTCTTCAGACCATTATCTCACTCTTTTTTCTAATCCCGAGCAACAGGATTTCTTGTTCCAGGGAGTGACTACAACCATAGCTGGCATGTGCGGTGCCTCGCTGGCGCCGCTTCTCTACGGCGAACTCGAGTCGGTTCGAAAATGGGGAGACACCTCGGCAGTGAACGTGAACTGGCACACCATTAAAGAATTTTTGGACGTGCTCCAAAAGCGGAAACTGGGCGTGAACTTTGGAACATTAATTGGCCACTCTACTGTTCGTCGGGCGCTTATTGGAGAAGTTATTCGTGATCTAACAGAAGGGGAGCTACGAGTATTTGAAAAGATTCTTTCAAGTTCACTTGAAGAGGGGGCATTCGGTTTTTCAAGTGGTTTGGGTTATGCGCACGCGCATGGTACGCCGTATTATGAAATCAAACGATTGGTTAGTGTCTTAAAAAATAAAGGCGGCATTTATGCCACTCATCTTCGTAATGAAGAAGCCGACCTTATTCCTTCTGTAGAAGAAGTTATTAAAATCGGCAAAGAAACAGGGATTTTTTCATATATTACTCACATGTGTCCGCTAAATGGTTACGAGAAAAGTTACGAAGAAGCTTTAGAACTTTTACATAAAAATTTTAAAGAAGCTGACGTATATTTTACGCTCTTTCCCTTTGACGTGAGCCGTATGCCTATTTATTCACTTTTGCCGAAGTGGGCGAAAAACGGCGGTTTTTCAGTCATGCTTGCTAATTTGGAAAACACGACGCTTCGCAAAAAAATTTTGCATGATATGGAAACTATGGATTTTGGGGAGATAAATATTACTTTTGCCCATGGCCACGATTATCTTCGCGGCAAGTCCCTTAAAGAGTTCGCCGCAATACGCGAAGTGAGTTGGCTTGAGGGATTACTTCTACTTATGCGTCTCACAAGATTAAGGGCGATTTTATCTTCAAAAAATATAAATTATCCATTAGCTGTCAAAACCTTGGCTCATCCGCAGGCTTTGATTGGCTCAAGTGGAGCAAGTTTTCCGTCTGGAACGCAAGGAATAGAGTGTCAAGAAACTTTTTCAAAATTTTTGCACCTTTCCCTTAAGGAGAATTTAATGTCTCTTGAATCAGCCATTAAAAAAATCACATCTTTGCCGGCAGAAAAATTCCATCTCAAAAACCGTGGCTTAATAAAAAATGGCTATTTTGCCGATGTTGTTCTTTTTTCAGCCAATGCCTTGGGTGAAATAGAGATAAAACACGTTTTTGTGAATGGGAAACACGCCGTTTCGCAAAAAGAATTAATAAGCGGTACTGGCGGCATGATAATGCAAAGTAGCTAAAATGGCCATTTTTTCTTTCAAAAGAAAAAGAAACGAAAAGCCCGACTATCTTTTTTTGTTTGCTTTCGGCGCGCTGCTTATTTTCGGACTGGTGGTACTCTCAAGCGCTTCTTCTGATCTCGGGAAAATAAAATTTAATGATACGTACTATTATTTAAAGCACCAGATAATTTATGGACTAAGTTTTGGACTGCTTGGTTTTTTTATCACCTATAATACCTATTACAAACACTATAAGAAAATAGCGTTGCCGCTGCTCATTCTAAGTATTTTAGTGCTTGGTGTCGTACTTTTTACGCCGCTTGGCAAAGCCTTTGGCGGCTCAACCCGCTGGCTTTTTTTGGGACCAATCACTATTCAGCCCTCCGAAATTTTAAAAGTTACATTTTTAGTTTATCTCGCAACTTGGCTTAGTCGTCCCGGAGCCGATAGAAAGAATAATATTATGAATGGTTTTTTACCTTTTCTTCTTATGGCTGGTCTTGTTGCTGTTCTGCTTATTCTTGAGCCGGCAACCAGTACGGTTTTTATAATTCTTTGTTCGGCGCTTATCGTATATTTCATGAGTGGTGCAAAATTTATCTATATCGTGCTTACTCTTCTTATTGGCGCTATAGCTCTAGCGGGTTTAATTTACGTAACGCCTTACCGTTTTGAGCGATTTACGAGTTTTTTCTCTCCCAATCAAGACCTTGAGGGCGGCGGCTTTCATTCAAACCAAGCTTTAATTACCATTGGATCCGGCGGGTTGACTGGGGTGGGCTATGGTCAGTCGGCTAATAAATATAATTATTTGCCCGAATCAATCGGCGACTCAATTTTCGCGATAATTGCCGAAGAATTCGGATTTATTGGTGCGGCTAGTTTAATTTTTGTTTTTTTTGTTTTATTATTAAGAGGATTTTTTATTGCTCGGGGTGTACGTGATGAATTTGGTAAACTATTGATGATTGGGTTGCTTTCCGAGATCGGCATCCAGGCGTTTATTAATATCGGCGCGATTTCTGGTCTTCTCCCCATTACCGGTGTTACTTTGCCTTTTATCAGCTACGGAGGAACCTCGCTGGCCGTTCTTATGACAACCGTCGGTATTATGGCCAATGTCTCAAAGTATGCGTAAACAGAAACTAACGACTAATAACGTAGTAAATTGTTAGTATAAAGTTTAAATTTTATGCTTAAAATTTTATTTACTGGCGGAGGCAGCGGTGGGCACATATTTCCGCTTGTCGCTGTTTCAGAAGAACTAGCTTGTTGTGAACATAACTCCGGATCTAAGCTCTCTCTACACTATTTGGGTGCGAGCGGAAAATTCAGCGTAGTATTAGAGAATAACGGCATTCTCGTGCATTCAGTTGCCGGTGGAAAATTTAGAAACTATTTTTCAATATTAAATTATCTAGATTTCTTAAAAATATTTTTTTCATTCATCCAATCCTTCTTTAAAATGTATTTTTTAATGCCCGACGTTCTTTTCTCTAAAGGCGGCACAAGCGCCTTGCCCGTAGTTATAGCCGCACGCTTCTATCGCGTGCCTGTCATTATACATGATTCAGATGCCATTCCGGGAAGAACTAATAGAATATCAGGGATTTTTGCTTCGCGTATTGCTATTTCTTTCAAAAACGCTTATAAATTTTTCGCTAAAGAAAAAACTGCGTTTACGGGTAATCCGATAAGAGCTGAATTTTTTAAGCCCGCCGAAGACAAAAATGTATTACTTCAGGAACTTGGTTTTAAAAAAGATATACCGCTTATTTTAGTACTAGGAAGTTCTCAAGGAGCAGCTCGTGTTAATGATTTTATATTCAGTGTTGCGCCTATGCTTCTAGAAAAATTTCAAGTTTTGCATCAAGTGGGTATGAAAAATATTCAAAGCGCCGAAATAGAGCAGGGGAGTATCATTCAGGGTTTAGCCGATGACAAAAAAGAATTGTATAAAGTATCGCCGTTTCTCGAAGATGATTATGCGACTGCGATTAAAGCTGCTGATCTCGTCATTTCTAGGGCTTCAAGCGGAGCTATTTTTGAAATCGCGGCGGCTGGCAAACCTTCTATTTTGATTCCTTTGCCCCTTTCGGCTCAGGATCATCAACGGGAAAACGCCTATGAATACGCCTCAACTGGTGCGACTCTAATTATTGATGAAGAAAATCTTTTACCCAACATCTTGTTCGAGCAAATTGTAAAAATTTTGGATGCCCCAGAAACCCAGGAAGCCATGAGCCGTGCCGCGCGTTCTTTTGCGAGGCCTGATGCGGCTAAAATAATCGCAGAGGAGATACTCCGCTTGGCTTTAAGAAAATAAAGATTTGTCGTAGTTATTGATTTCTTGGTTTGTCCAGAAAACTTATTTTTCTCGAACCGGCTGTCAACTTTTTCCTATGAAAAGTTGCAGCATTATTCTCTCAAGCAAAAACTTTTATCAACAAAAGACCAAACTTTTTACTTTCCGAGAGTTTATTGAAAAACAAGTTTCCTGGACATACAAACGGCACAAAGACTTTTTTTTGAGTTAAAACTGCGTTATAATAGGTCTATGACACTCAAGGCAGGTGCAGTGCGTTGTCGCATGGCCCCGTCACCGACGGGCCCGCTTCATTTTGGTACTGCGCGCACTACTCTCATTAATTGGCTTTTTGCTAGGCATAATAAAGGTGTTTTTGTCATGCGTGTTGAAGACACCGACATGGAACGGTCTAAACATGAGTTTGAAGATGATTTAATAACAGGCTTAAAGTGGCTCGGCATAGAATGGGATGAAGGGCCTGACATTGGTGGTCCATATGGCCCGTATCGCCAGAGCGAACGGCTTGATTTGTATGAGCAGTATCTTAAAAAAATGCTCGACGAGGCCCAGGCATATTATTGTTATTGCACTAAAGAAGAGTTAGAGATAGAGCGACAGGTAATGATGAAAAAAGGAGAGGCTTCACGCTATAGCGGTCGTTGCCGAACCAAACCTCCCAAGGGCAGAGAGTCACAGGTTATCAGATTCAAAACACCAGAGAAGAAGATTAGCTTTAACGATATTATACGCGGTGAAATAACTTTTGATCTCGCTTTTGCCGGCGACATAGTTATTGCTAAAGATCTAAGAAATCCGCTCTACAATTTTGCCGTGGTAATTGACGATTATGAAATGAAAATCAGTCATGTAATCCGCGGCGAAGATCATATTGCGAATACACCCAAACAAATTGCTCTCCAGGAAATACTTGGCTTTCCACAGCCGCGCTACGCGCATTTGCCCATAATATTAAATCCTGATCGCAGTAAGATGTCTAAGCGGTTTACAGAAACTTCAATGTTAAAATATCAAGATATGGGCTATCTTCCTGATGCTTTGGTTAATTTTATAGCGCTTTTAGGATGGCATCCTAAAAATGATTCGGAAATACTTTCAAAATCCGATTTAATCAGTCAGTTCACTATGGAGCGCATGCAGAAAGCTGGAGCCGTATTTGATGAAAAAAAGTTAAACTGGTTGAATTCTCAATATATAAAAAATGCTTCAGTTGATGCATTAACGGAGTTGCTAGCGCCATTTCTTAAGAAACATAATCTATCGCCCCAGGATGATTTATTAAAAAAAGTAATTAAACTGGAGAAGGGGAGAGCTGAAACCCTTGATGGGCTTTTAGCGGATGCCAACTTCTTTTTTAAATTGGAGGAATACGATGCAAAGCTACTTATCTGGAAAACAAGCACAAAAGGAAAAGCGAAAGAGAACCTACTACACTTGGTTAATATTATTCATGGTATTCCGGAAGCAGATTTTGAGACCGCTACTCTTGAAACAACTATCATGCCAATAGCGGATAAAATCGGCAGGGGAGACATGCTTTGGCCTCTTCGAGTGGCTTTGTCAGGCAAAACTGCTTCGCCGGGACCTTTTGAAATTATGTATGTTGTGGGGAAAGAGGCTGTTTTAGACCGTATTAAAAATGCCTTGGCAAAGTTATAACGCACCATGAATCACTGGCTAAAAAAAATAATTATAGCATTTGCAATCTTTAATTTGGCATCAATAACATTTATTAAAGGTGAAGATACACAAAATGTTCAGAATTTAAAAAATGCCATTGAGGATAAAGCCAGTGCCTTAAAGAAGATCAACGACGAAATAGCTAAAACTCAATCAGTATTGAATCAAACCAAAGATCAGGGTCGGTCGCTTCAGAAAGATATTAACCAATTAACCGGCAATATTAACAGTCTTAACTTAAAAATCAAAGCTGATGAAATAAGTATTGAAAAAAATGGCTTGGAGGTGGAAGAATTGAATGCCAATATTGAGAAAATAAAAAGTAATATCCGGCTTAAGTCAGACGGCGTTGCGGCTTCAATGAGAACGTTACAACAGGATGATTCGGAAAACTTTTTGATAAAACTGATAAAAAATGGATCACTAGCTACCAGCATAGCCGAGGCGCAAAATATCTATGATTTAAGCGCCAGGTTGAAGACGGATATTGACGGGCTTAAGTCATTAAATGATACGCTTAACCAAAAACTAGATGAGGTCTCTAATAAGTTGGAGTTAATCAAGGACGAGAAAGATAATCTTAACAATCGCAAAACTTTGGTAGTAGAACAAAAGGGAGAGCAGGGAAAACTTCTGTCAATGACCAAAAGCCAAGAAAAAGCTTATACGGAACAATTAAATAAACTAGCCAAAGAACAAGAAGAGATTCAAAAAGAAGTTGAGCAGCTAGAATCTGAACTCAGAACACGCATTAATTCTGGAGCTTTGCCCACGGCTCGTTCTGGAGTTCTTTTGTTTCCAGTTCCAGATGGTCGTATAACGCAAGGGTACGGCAGAACAAGTTTTGCTCTTGCTACTTACAAAGGCCAATATCATAACGGCCTTGATATTGGTAAGTACCTAGGAGCCGAGGTATTGAGCGCTGAAAACGGAGTAGTTGTTAATTTAGGCAACCAAGATAAATACTGTCCAAAAGCCGCCTATGGAAAATTTATAGTCATAAAACATAATAATGGACTTACCACACTCTATGGCCATTTAGCACAACAGAGTGTAACGATAGGAGAAACCGTAAAACGCGGCCAAATAATAGGTTATATGGGCAAAACCGGTTGGGTAACAGGTCCGCACCTTCATTTTACGGTATGGGATTCTTCTACTTATATCGTCAAAAGCAGTAAATATTGCGGTCCAATGCCGGTAGGCGGAGATTTAGATCCAAACATATATTTATAGGATTATGAGCCATCAAGCAAGCTGGAATGAACAGGTAAAATTTTTGGGCGGTTCATTTTTACAATCATGGGAGTGGGGGACACTTCAGGAAAGTTT
>Ga0209542_10006297_pt1 | contig 23147 bp, 24 predicted proteins | sample RifCSPhighO2_01_FD_184028 | JGI IMG/M metagenome (GOLD analysis project Ga0209542, IMG submission 184028) | Soil microbial communities from Rifle, Colorado - Rifle CSP2_plank highO2_0.1 (SPAdes) (version 2) | ecosystem: Environmental > Terrestrial > Deep subsurface > Rock core/Sediment ... | reverse complement strand
CCCCCAACTACGAATATGTACTTGGTTCGTTTCTGGTTCATGGCGCCCTTATTCTAGCGCAACTTCCTTTTGGGGCACCAGGGACGGGTCGGTCGGGATGGTGAAATGGACCGTGGTGCCCCGATTCAGCTCGGATTCCGCCCAGATCTGGCCGCCGTGCGCCTGGATGATGTTCCGGGCGATATAGAGGCCCAGGCCGGAGCCGTCCGCCTGGAATTTGACCGCGTTCGAGGCCCGGAAGAATTTACTGAACAGCTTCTCCATCTCCTCCGCCGGCAGGCCGATGCCGGTGTCCTTCACCCTCACTTCCACGTAGGGCTGGTCCGCCACCTTTTCCAGGGTGACGACTATCTGTCCGTTCGGCACATTGTAGCGGATGGCGTTGTCCACCAGGTTCGACAGGACCATGGACAGCTTTTGGACGTCTACGGTGACCTGGGGCAATTCCTCCTTGGGCCGTTCGAAATAAAGCTGAAGGCCGCTGCGGTTCGCGGCCGGCATGGCGTCCGCGAGGATCTTGCCCACCAGGGCGGCGGGGTCCGTGCTTTCGAACGAGTAACCGAACCGGCCCTCTTCGAGCCGGGAGACCGAAAGCAGGTCCTCCACGATGTGCAGCATCTTGCGCGCGGAGTTCAGGGCGTTCTCCGCGAGGCTCTTCATGTCCGCGGCGAGCCCCGTGTCCTGGCTGATGGTCTCGAGCGCCCAGTTCAGTTCCGTGATGGGGGTCCGGAGCTGGTGGGAGGCGACCGTGATGAATTCCTGCTTGGACCGGATGAGCGCGACCTCCCGGGTGCGGTTGCGGATTATCTTAAGGAACCCGCGCAAGCGGCCCTTGTCGTCCGCGAGCGGCACGGTGGTCACCCGCAGTTCCAGACCGGCCTCCGCGAAGGAAAGATCCGCGATCTGAGGATATTCCCCGGAACGGCTGCGGGGAATGAGCACGGGCGCCAGGGACGGGAAGATCACCTGGGCCAGGAGCTTCAGGGGCGCGACCTCCACGTCCTGGGGCCGGAGCACGCGATCCAGCACGTCCTCTTGCCGCAGGGAAAAAAGATGCTGGGCGGCGGGATTGAAAAAAGTGACCTTCAGATTCTGATCGTGGACCACGAGCGCGTCCTCCAGCCCGGAGACGATGCCCATGAGCTCGTTCTTCTCCAGCCGGGACTTCAGGTTCAGCCCCGATATCCAAGCGGAGGTGAAGTAGACCACCGCGCCCACGAGCGCGAGAAGCAGGCCGGCGAAAATGTTCAAAGGCGAGGCCAGGTAGAGGACGTTCAGGGCCAGGATGGCGAGAATGAGCGGGAGAAAGAACCAAAAAATGCGCATCTCCGCCGATCCGGGATCGAAATTCAGCTGGGAGAAGAGCTTGCGGAGATTGCCCATACGCCCTAAATGATATCACCTTTGGAGCCCTTCGTGCGATATCAGAAGATGCTGCCCTGCGCGCTCGGAGGCCGGTCCTCGTCTCTCCGGTGCGGTTTTCGGCTCCGCGCAGGCAGGTCCTTTCCGGCCGGTTCATCCTTGGCGAGCAGCCGCTTGACCAGACTCGCGAAGCCCAGCTCTCCCAGGTACATGGCGAGGGAAGCGAGCGGCGGGTTCGCCTTGAGTTCCTCGAGCGACCCCACTCCGGTTTCCGCGTCGGTCTTGAGCTCGGCCAAAAAACGGGACATTTCGATCTGTTCCCGAAAAGGAGCGAGCTTGCCGGCGAGCTTGGGGTCCTTCTTCTCCCCTTCCCGCCAGAACCGCTCCAGGGTCCCGAAGCTCTGGAGCACCGCGCAGGCCGTCTTGGGCCCCACTCCCGGCACGCCTTTTATGTTATCGGAGGCGTCGCCGATCAGGGCTTTATAGTCCAAAAGCTGATCCGGGCGGAGGCCGTAGCGCTCCCGGACCGCGGTTTCATCATAGGTGAAGGTGTCCGTGATGCCCTTGCGGAAGGTGCGCACCACGAGGTCGCCGTCCGAAACGAGCTGCAACGTGTCCAGGTCGCCGGTCAAAATGACTATCTTCAGTCCCTTTTCCTTCCGAAAACGGACGGCGAGCGCGGCGATCAGGTCGTCCGCTTCGAGGCCGGGGGTTTCGAAGGTCCGGATGCCGAACTCCCGGAAAAGCTGCGGGACCTCCCGAAGCTGGGATGCGAGATCCTCCGGGGTTTCGGGGCGCTGTATCTTGTAGTCCGCGTAGCGTTCCTTGCGGAAGGTGGGTTCCGGGCGGTCGAGGCAGGCCGCCGCGTATTCCGGTTTTTCTTCCCGGAATATCCGCAGAAGCACGCTTGCCGTTCCGTAGACGGCGTTCATCGGCCGGCCGTCCGACGCGGAAAGCGGCGGCAAGGCGTGAAAACAGCGGTAGACCAGCGAGCTCGCGTCGATCAAGAGCAGTTCCTTCATTTTCGTGCGCGTTCTTTCCGGGACCTTTCCGGCGTCGATCTTATCACGCGCTCGGAAGGATGCCTGCCGTGCCGGAAAAATATGCGCTTCGTTCCGCGCGGCAGGAGCTTCCGGACCCGGTCCGCCCATTCCACGACGATCACGTTCCGCGGATCGGCGAGCATCTCCCGGAAACCGAGCGCCTCGAGCTCCCGCTCCGAACGCAGGCGATAGGCGTCCAGGTGATAAAAATTCCGGAACCGGCCGCGCAAGGGCAAGCGGCGCATGAGGACGAAGGTCGGGGAAAGGATGCGGGCGCGGGAACCGAGCGCCCGGCCGAATCCCTGGGTGAAGGTGGTCTTGCCGCTCCCGAGCTCGCCTTCGAGCGCGAAGACCGCCGCGGACCTCCGGCGCGGAGATGCCCGGAGGCGCTTGGCCAGATCGTAAGCCGCTTTAACCGTTTCCGCCGAAGAAGAGCTCCGATAGTTCATGGTTCCGTTTTACCACGAGATATACGGCGAGGGCGAGCAGGACGCCCGTAAGCAGGGACAAGAGCAGTATCTCGGCCCCTGCCGGTCCGCCCGTCCGGAGGATTCCCGGTCCGGGACCGGATTCGCCGACCAAGGCGAGCAGGCCTTCGGATCCCGGGGAGGGTTCCGTGGCTATGATCTCCGTCCCCGAGCGGCTGAGGCTCAAACCTTCCGGCACCGAGCCGGGAAAAAAGACCTGGTCCCGGAGCGCCCCGGTTCCGTCGTAAAGGGAAAGTTTCTCGTCTTGGTTGCGCAGGACGAGCCTGGTCTCCCCGCGCCGCAGAACCAGTCTTTCTCCGGGAGCCAGGGTTCCGCCGAGCCGGAAAGAGCGCCCGGCCGCATCCGTAAGCCTCCAGCCCTGGAGCGGGACGCTCTCCGGGCCGGAATTCCAAAGCTCGATCCATTCGCCTTCGGCATCCGGACCGGCGGGATTCGGCAGCCATTCGCTGATCTGAATGGAATTCAGCATCAAGAATTTAGAATCTAGTCATGACTTATTCCAAAGGTCCTGTTCCCGGCTTCGCTCCGAGATTCTAGATTCTGAATACTGGATTCTGGATCCTAACTAGATAAGCTCTCCCGGCCGGCGCAGACCCAGGTGCTCGTAGGCGGGAGGCAAAACCACCCGTCCGCCCGGCGTCCGCTGGATGAACCCCAGGGTCATCAGATACGGTTCGTAGATGTCTTCGATCACGCCCCGCTCCTCGGACAGGGCGGCGGCGAGCGTCCCGAGCCCCACCGGACCCCCGTTGAATTTATGGATGATGATCGCGAGGAGCTTGCGGTCCTGCGGCTCCAGGCCTTTTTCGTCGATATCCAGGAGCTCCAGGGCCTTGCGGGCTATGTTTTGGTCGATCTCCCCCGCTCCCTGAACCTCGGCGTAATCCCGGGCCCGCTTCAAGAGGCGGTTCGCCACCCGGGGCGTGGCCCGCGCCGCGAGCGCGAGTATCCGGACCGCTTCCGGCGAGAGATCCGTTCGCAGTATCTCCGCGGAACGCGCCAGTATTTTTTCGATGTCCGCCAGGCCGTAGTACTCCAGGCGGAACGTCGCGCCGAATCGGGAGCGCAAGGGGTGGGATAAAAGGTTCTCTCGGGTGGTCGCGGCGACCAGGGTGAAGGGCGGCAGGTCCAAGTTCAGGCTCCGGGCGCTCGGACCCTTGCCCACCATGAGATGCAGTTTCCGCGACTCCATCGCGGGGTAAAGAACCTCTTCGATCGCGCGGTTGATGCGATGGGCCTCGTCGATGAAAAGAACGTCGCCGGCCGTGAGATTGGTGAGTATCGCGGCCATGTCGCCCATTTTCTCGAGCGCGGGTCCGGAGGTGATCTTCACGTTCGCGGCCATCTCCTTCGCGACCAAAAGCGCGAGGGTGGTCTTACCCAAGCCCGCCTGCCCGCAGAAAAGCAGGTGGTCCATCGCCTCGCCGCGCTTCTTCGCGGCATCGATGATGATCCGCAGGTTCTGCTTGATCTTGTCCTGGCCTACGTATTCCTCCCAATCGCCGGGGCGAAGGGCCTGATCGATGCCGGCATCCTCGGCCGGAACGGTTTTGGAGATGATTTTGGTCATTATGTATCGGAATCCTCCATCGGGCGCGTATTATAGCGCTGTGCGGGCCGGGTCTTGACAATAATTTTGTCTTGTGCTAATATACCACTCGCTAAGCTCATTGGCCGCCTCCGACCTGGGGGCAGGAATTATTTCTAGCTAGGACGGCTTGGCTCCGGCGAAGCCCATCCTCTGAGTAATTCTAACCTCTTTTAATCCACTTAAAAAGAGACCCTTCTACTTCTTTCGCACTTGCGGGAGATTTAGCCCCCAGATCAGAGCCGGCCACGAAAATACGCCCTATCCGGGCGTATTTTTTCACTCCAGGGTCGTCCTTCAGCTCTTGCCGTCCGGTCCGGCCTCCCAAACCATCCCGCCGGTCGCCTTTTCCACTTCTTTGAAGGAGGTCATGCCCGAGATGACCTTGAGCACTCCGTCCGCCTGCATGCTGACCATGCCCTGGCTTTTGGCGAGCGCGCGCAAAGCGACCTCGGAGGCGTCCGAGAGGATGGTCTTTTCCATCTCCGGGCCGCCGATCAGGAACTCGAATATGGCCACCCGGCCCCTATAGCCCAGGTTGTTGCAGGCGGCGCAGCCGACCGGCTCGAATATTTTGACGTCCCGGTAGACGCTCTTGTCCACCCGCGCGGGCAGAGCGGCGAGATACGCTTCGATGCGCGCCTTCTCCTCCGGAGAGACCTGTGCCGGCTTTTTGCACTCCGCGCACAGCCGCCGCACCAGCCGCTGGGCGATGACGAGCGACAGGGACGACCCCACGGTCTGGACCTTCACGCCCAGGTCGACCAGACGCGGCACGGCGCCCACCGCGTCGTTGGTGTGCAGGGTCGAGAGCACCAGGTGGCCGGTCAGGGACGCCTGAAGCGCGATATCCGCCGTTTCCTTGTCCCGGATCTCGCCCACCAGAACCACGTCGGGATCCTGCCTTAAGATCGCCCGCAATCCGTTCGCGAAAGTGTAGCCCACCTCCGGGTTCGCCTGGGTCTGCTCGATGCCCCCGATGCGGTATTCGATCGGGTCCTCAATGGTGATTATCTTGACCTCCGGATCGTTCAGCTCCTGCAAGAACGCGTATAGGGTGGTGGTCTTGCCGGAACCGGTGGGGCCGGTGTTCAAGACCAGGCCGTTCGGCTCCTGGAGTATCTTGCGCACGATCGCGAGATCGTCCGCCCGGAGCCCCAGCTCCGCCAGATTCACCCGAATGGAATCGGGGTCGAGGAGGCGCATCACGATGGTCTCCCCGAATTCGGAAGGGATCAGGGACACGCGCACCTCCACTTCTTTGGAAGGAAGATTGATGGTGAACCGCCCGTCCTGCGGCTCGCCGTGGATGTTTATCTTCAAGGAGGACAGGAGCTTGATGCGGGTGATCAGGCTCTCGTAATTCTTCACCGGCAGGTTCTCGTAAATGTCGTGCAGCAGCCCGTCCAGGCGGAAGCGCAGCCGCGCGCCGGTCTGCTCCGCTTCGAAGTGGATGTCCGAAGCCCGGTTGTTCAGGGCCCCCGCGAGCACCACCTCGAGAAGCGCGGTGGTCGTGGCGTGGATCGCCTGCTCCATTTCCATTTTGAGCGCGGGCAGGTTGGACAGGCGGCTTAAAAGCTCCTCGAAGTGCTTCTTTTCGATCTCCACCCGCCCGGTTATCTCCTTCGCTTCGGCGGAAACATATTTATAGAGCAGCCAGGCCTGCTCCAGGCTGCTTTTGGACACCACGAACATCCTGGCCGCGAATTTTTTCCGCTCCAGTTCCGCGAGCACCTTCCCGACCGCGGGAAGCTTGGGATTGTAGACCGCGAGAGCCACCTCGTGGGTCTTGAGCTCGATCGCGGCAAGGAGCGCTTCCCGGGCCTGCGCCTCCGGGACGAGCCGGATGGCTTCGAGCCCGACGGGCACCTTGCTCAGGTTCGCGTAGCCAAGGTTCGCCGCCTTCGCGCGCCGCTCCGCGTCGCGCTCTTCCGCGTCGCGGTTTATCTGGCTCAAGCGCCGCGTGAGCGCTCCCGGGGGCTTCTCGATCATTGCCTTTAAGTTTAAATCAGGGCCTCCGGCCCGGCAAACCGCATAAAAACAGCCCAAAGCCCTTTATTGACAAAAATGGTAAAATTTGCTATAATGTATAGGTTAGTGTGCGTGCTGCACCTCGTCAAAAACCGCCCCAAAAGGGGCCTTATCCGCCCCTATGGGAGGGCATCATGAAGAAGATCGCATCGGTCGTTCTCGTTCTCGCGCTCGTCCTGCTCGCGCTCCCCGTTTCCGCGGAGGCGCAGGGTCGGATCCCGACCTTCTCGCGCTCGCGCGGCGGCGCGCAGACGACCGGCAAGGCGACCGCGCGCAAGTCGCCGGCGCCGAGCCGCAAGCAGGGCTCGCAGGACAACGGCAAGTTCCTGTCGTCCGGTCGCAGCTCGTCGGGCGGTCGCTATCGCTCGGTCTACTCGCCCGGCACCACGGTTGCGGTCGTGAACCAGACCGGCCGCTACCTGGAGGTCTCGGCCGTCAACATGGACGGCCAGGCGCTCGCGACCTACGCGGTCGCGCCGGGTGCGACCTGGACGAACCGCGAGCGGCCCGGGATCTTCGTGGAACGCACCAACATCGCGCTCGCGTTCAGCACCTGCGAGGCGATGGACGTCCCCGCGGGATTCCTGCTTCCGCCCGCCTTCACCGGACTCTCCGAGGAGTTCCTGCGGACCGCCACCCGGTCCGAGGTGGAAAAGAAGGTGGAGGAGCTGAAATCCGAGATCGAGAAGTCCGACCGGTTCGGCTCCAGGGTCCAGAAGAAGGAACTGGATTCCTGGTGGGATGCGTTCCGGAAGACCGACGGCCTGGCCGTCGGCGCGCCGGTCTGCCTGGGACGGATCCCCGTGCGCGGCAGCGCGCGCGTGCGGATCCGGCCGAATCCCACCCGCGGCGCGGAGGTCTTCCGCGTGACGGGCGAGCCGCTCCGCGGATTCCGCGTCACCCGCGGGTCCTGGTAGGCTCCGTAGACCCCATTTCGTAGTTTGCATCCCCGAGCACAACGTGTGCCCGGGGATGTCGCTTTTTAGGGAGGTTTTTGACTATAATTCAGTCGGGTTTCGGCATGATTCCCAACTTACGACTACCCACTACCGACTCCCGACCGCCTTTTACCACTTACCACCTCCTACTTACCAACCAATGTCCGGACACTCCCATTGGGCGGGAATAAAACACAAGAAGGGCGCCGCGGACGCGAAACGCGGCGAGGTTTTCGGCAAGCTCCTTGCCGCGATCACCGTCGCGGCGAACGGCGAGCCGAACTCGGATTTCAATCCGCGCCTGCGCACGGCGGTCTTAAAGGCCAAGGAGGCGAACGTGCCGGCGGACAGGATCGCGGCGGCGATCACGCGCGCCTCGGACGCTGCGGGCGGCCTGGAGGATTTGATCCTGGAAGCTTACGGTCCCGGCGGCGCGGCGCTGCTCATCGAAGCCGCCTCCGCCAATCGCAACCGGACCATCCCGGAGATCAAAAAGATACTGGCCGATCACGGCGGCAAGTGGGCGGAGTCCGGCAGCGTGCGCTGGGCGTTCGAGCCCTCTCCGGACGGGAATTGGCAGGCAAAATTTCCCCAGGGACTGGGCCCGGAGGATGCGGGGAAACTCACGGAGCTTATCGCGGCGCTCGAAGAGCATTCCGACGTCCAGAAGATACACACCAGCTCCAAATGACGTTCTTGGGCATCGACCCGGGAACCAGGCGCATCGGCTACGGCCTGGTCCGCAAGGAGAACGGCTCGCTCACCTATCTCGCCGCGGGCATTCTTGACGTCCGGAGCGGAGAGGACAACGAAGCCCTCCGGGAAACAAAGCGGGAATTGGATGCGTTGATTCAGAAGTGGCGGCCGGACGTGCTGGCGGTGGAGCGGCTTTTCTTCGCCAAGAACGCGAAGACCGCCATCGGCGTCGCCCAGGCCCGCGGGGTGGTCCTACTCGCGGCCGCAGAGCGCGGCCTGTCCGTCCGGGAGTACGGCCCGAGCGAAATAAAAATGGGACTGACCGGCTACGGCTCCGCCGACAAAAAGGCGGTGCTGAAGATGCTGCGGCTGATCCTTAACAAGCCCTCTTTGGACCTTATAGACGACGCGAGCGACGCATTGGGCATGGCCGTCTTCGCCTGTCAGGACCGCACGCTTCCCGGATAGCGGAGCGAACCCCTTGACAAGGCAAAGATGTAACCTATACTTTTCGGGAAAGTCGCATTTAAAACTGCGAAATCAACCCAAAGGTCGTTTATATCAGACCACCTCATGAGCGAGTTACTAGAGATGGCCTTTCGAGGGCTGAGCGACGAAGAGGAAACGGAGGACGGAGGCTTCGGCATAGAGCCGGCCGCTCCGGATGCCGAGCCTGCGGAGACGGAAGAGGAAATTTAAATCGCAAGTTGTTCCCAAAACCGTCGTCTCCGGAGACGACGGTTTTGATTTTGAAATGGCTTCGTATATCCCATTATGAGATAATGCAAAAGGTGTCCAGACGTAAAATTCCCTGGCTGACGGTCTTGGCTTACGCCGCGGGCGCCGGCGTGGTTTTGCTTTTCTTGGGAGGTATTTATCTCCTGGTCCTCGCCCGGGACCTGCCGTCCTTCTCGGAGATCAAAAGCCGTCAGGTGGACCAGTCCACCCGCATCTATGACAGGGAGGGCAAGATCCTTTTATACGAGGTCACCTCGGGCCAGAAACGGACCGTGGTCCCGCTCTCCGAGATTCCGGACGAGCTGGAGGCGGCGATCATCGCCATCGAAGATCAGAATTTTTACAGCAATCCGGCGTTCGACTGGCGCGGCATCGTCCGGGCGGCGCTGGTGAACCTTCAGGAAGGCCGGGTGGTCCAGGGCGGTTCCACCCTTACCCAGCAGGTGGCCCGTACGGCGTTCCTGTCCACCGAGCGGATCTGGAGCCGAAAGATAAAGGAGCTGTTCCTGGCCGTGAAGCTCTCCCGCCAGTATTCCAAGGATGAGATATTGGAATTTTATTTGAACGAGATACCCTTCGGCCCCAATCTTTCCGGCGTGGCGGCCGCGAGCGAGGCCTATTTCGGCAAGCCGGTCTCGGAGTTGAACCTGGCGGAGTCCGCCTTGATGGCCGCCCTGCCCAAGGCGCCCAGCTATTATTCGCCGTGGGGCAGCCACGTGGACGAGCTCCTGGAGCGGCAACGCCTGGTGCTGCGCAAGATGAAAGAGACCGGCAAGATAAGCGAAGCTGAAGCGAAGGAGGCTTCCTCTTATAAGTTCGTTTTTCAGCCGCGCAAACAGGGCATCCTCGCCCCGCATTTCGTGCTGGCGGTACAGGATTATTTGATCAAGAAATACGGCGAGGACATGGTGCGTACGGGCGGGTTGTCGGTCGTGACCACCCTCAATATGCGCCTGCAGGAAGCGGCGGAGACCGCGGTCAAGGAGGGCGCGGCCCGGAACGAGGAACTTTACGGCGGCAAAAACGCGGCCTTGGTCGCGGAAGATCCCAAGACGGGCCAGATCCTGGCCTTGGTCGGTTCCCGGGATTACGACGCGGAAGGATACGGCAGCTACAACGTCCCCCTGCAGGGCCTGCGCCAACCCGGTTCGGCTCTGAAGCCGTTCGTTTATCTCACCGCCTTCGAAAAGGGATTCACTCCGGATACGGTGCTCTTTGACGCACCCACGGAATTCGTGCCCCGGAACGAGAACTGCCCGATCATTCCCGATTTCAACAACGACGATCCCCAGTGTTTCCATCCCCAAAATTTCGACGACAAATTCCGGGGGCCGGTCAGTTTGAGGGTGGCCCTGGGCCAGTCCTTGAACGTGGTGGCGGTCAAGGTCCTGTATCTATCCGGCATGCGGGACACGGTCCGGAATCTGCAGTCCTTCGGACTTGAGACCTTGGATGATCCATCCCGCTATGGGCTGTCCGTGGTGCTGGGCGGAGGAGAGGTCCGGCTGATCGACATGGTCAAGGCTTATTCCGTGCTCGCTTCGGACGGCGTGCTCCGGGAACAGACCATGGTCCTGGAAGTGAAAGATGCCAAGGGCAGGGTGCTTGAAAATTTCTCCGACACCGGAGGCGAGCAGGTGGCGGAACCCCAGTATGCGAGGCAGGTGAACGACATCCTGACCGACATCCAGGTCCGCACGGGCCTTTTGGGCGCGAACACCTCACTCACCACATTCCAGGGCCACGAAGTGGCCCTGAAGACCGGCACCACCGAGGACTACCGGGACGCCTGGGCGATGGGCTACACGCCCAATCTGGCGGTGGGGGTTTGGGCCGGGAATAACGACGGCGCGCCCATGCACCGGCGCGGTTCTAGCATTCTCGCCGCCATTCCGATGTGGAATAGATTCCTGGCCCAGGTCATGCCGGAGTGGCCTCCGGAGACATTTGCCCGCCCGGATCCCTCTTCTACCAGTAAGCCTGTTCTCGCGGGCAACTACATGCCCCAGGGAGAGCTCCATTCCATCCTTTACTATGTGGATCGCGACGACCCCGTCGGCGCTCCCCCAAGCAACCCCTCCGCCGATTCTCAATTCCAAAACTGGGAAACCTCCGTGCTTGCCTGGGCGGCGGAGAACAATATGCCCACACCCAGCCTGGCGGGCGTTCCCGCAAGCGGACAAAATCCCGCGCCGCCCTCTTCCAACATAATCGTCCGAATGGTCGCGCCGCGGCAGGGCGAATTCCTGCGGGCGGAAACCGCGGTGCTCGCGGAGATCTCCGCGCCCACGTCCCTGGCGCGGGTCTCGGCCTACTTCAACGGCCGCAAGATAAACGAGGTCTCCGGAGATCTTCCCCAAAATTACTATTTCGCTTTTTCGTTCGCGCCGTGGGATGCGGGGCAGCAGAACTACCTGGAGGTGGAGGCGGTGGACCGGAACGGCGGCGTGAACCGCGGCGGGGTGATAGTTTATAGATAAATCTACGCCTTAAGGATGGGCATCAGCACGTAAAAATACGATGCTTCCTTTGGGGATTTAAGGAGTGCCGGACGATTCTCCTCGTTCAGGCCCCAGAATACCTCGTCCGTCTTTATCGCCTTAAGGCCGTCGGTCAGATATCTCCAGTTGAAACTGATCTCGCGCGCCTTGCCCTGAATCTTGGCCGGCAGGAGGTAGTTGTTCTCCCCCACGGTTTGGTCCACGGAAAAAACCTCGATGTTCTTCTTGTTCTCGGGGATCCTTATCCGAACTTCGTTCACCCGGCTCGAGAAAACCCCCGCCAAACGGAGGGCGTTCAGGAGCTCCTGCCTGCTCAATGAAACCTGGGTTTCAAAGTCTTTGGGGACGATCGCTCCGTAGTCCGGGAAATTGCCGTCCACCAGCCGGGAGATCAGTTCTGTTTGTTCGGTCCGGAAAAGCACCTGGCTGGCGTCTTTTTTTATTTCCACCTCTTCGTCTTCGGGCAGTATGCGGGTAAGCTCCTGCGCGGTCCTCAAGGGAATGAGCATCCTGGAGGATTCTGTTTGGTTCGTCTCGAACTGTCCGGCGGGAATGCTTTTTTCCGAAAGGCGGAAGCTGTCGGTCGCGGCGATCTTTATCTCGTCTATCTTGAAATCCCACAGGACGCTGTTCAGCTCCGGCCGCAGTTCGGAGAATTGGGCGCTGACCACCACCTGGGTCAGGGCGTCCTTGAGCGGACCGCTTTTCATCCGAACATACTGGTTGCCGTCTTTTATTTTGGGCACGATCGGAAAATCTTCGGTCGGCAGCCCCTGGATGGTCGCGTGATAGTTGTCCGTCTGGATCGAAAGGCCTCCGCCTTTCACTTCCAGGGACACTCTTTCGCTCGGCAGGTTTGAGACCAGTTCCCTTAGGACCGCCGCGGGGACGGTGATGTTGCCCTCTTCGATCACCTTGCCCGGAACGGTCGTGCTTATCGCGATCTCCAGGTTGGTGGCCACCAGGCGAATGGCCCCGCCCACCCCTCCCAACCAAACGTTCTTAAGGATCGGGAGGTTGGCGTTCTCGCTGGTGGCTCTTTCCACAACCCCCAAGGCCTCTTTCAGGTTGTTCTTAATAATAACCAGATTCATATTAATTAAAGATTATTACTGTTATTACTGAAGCGACGATTTTTGGGGAAAAGTCCGCGCTGATACGGATAAATTCCTTGTTTTGTTTCATTTTGTTTTTGTTTGCGGCTGGGTATGGGGTGTTATTAAGTTTTAAAAATAACTTCTTTAATCAGGTTTATTTTCTGGTTAAGTGCGGAGTTTTTGGCTATCTCTTGGTTGATCTTTTCCACCGCATGTATCGCGGTGGTGTGATCCCTCCCCAGTTTTTCCCCAATATACGGATAGGAAACATCCAGGATCTCCCGCATTAAAAACATGGCCACCTGCCGCGGCTCCACCACCTCTTTGCGCCTGCCTTTTTCGATCAGATCGCTGATGGAGATGTTGAAGAACTCCGCGACGGATTTCAGGATGTGGTCGTCGCTCACCTTGCGCGCGAAGTTTCGGATCGATTTTTCTATGATCTCCTCCGCTATTTTTTCGGTTATTTCGGTCTTTTTGACGTCCTGATAGAAGATTATCTTATTCACCACCCCCACCAGCTCCCGGATGTTCTTTTTGACCTTGCGGGCCACCAGGTCCACGATCTCATCCCGCAGTTCACGGTTCGACTCCTGGAGCTTGTTTTTGATTATGGCCATGCGCATCTCATATTCCGGATACCCGATGTCTGTGATAAGGCCGCCCTCGAACCGCGAGCGCAGCCGCTCTTCAAGTGTGGGAATGGACTGCGGAGGGCGGTCGGACGAGATTATTATTTGTTTGTTGTTTTCATACAGGGCGTTGAAGGTGTGGAAGAACTCCTCTTCCGTCTTCTCCTTGCCGCCAATGAATTGGATGTCGTCGATGATCAAAACATCCACGTCCCGGTATTTTTTCTTGATATCCTCCATACGCTTGTTCCGGATCGCCCACACGATGTCGCTGGTGAATTTTTCGGAGGAGACGTACCTGGGCCGGATCTTGCCGCCATAGAGGGCTTTTATCTCGTTGCCGATCATCTGGACCAGATGGGTCTTGCCGAGACCCACTCCCCCATAGACGAAGAAGGGATTGTATTTGGTCCCCACCTCCTGGATGATCGCCGTCGCCGCGCTGTAGGCGAGTTCGTTCGAGGCGCCGACGATGAAATTCTTGGCGGTATAGCGGGGGTTGAGATTGCTTTCCGGATCCACCTTGAAGTCCAGCTCTATCCTGTTCTCCGCCCGATTCAGGTCCGCCACGGTCACCTTCTGGGGCGCCAAGGTCTCCGCGGAGCCGCCCCCCACCACAAACTCCAACTTTTTAACCGAATAGTCGTGATTCCGGAGGATGCCCAGTAGGGTTTTTTGATATTTGGCCTCCACCCACTCCCTGGCGAAATTATTTGGCAGGGCGACATAGAAAACCCCCTCCTTTTTATCCACCAAGCGGCTGTTCTTGAGCCAGGTATAAAAATTGGCCCTGGAAATTTGCAACTCGATCTCATTCAAAGCCACCATCCAAAGCTGTTCCAGTTCCATACCCACCATTGTATTGGCCGCGGCGATTTCGTCAAAGCGGCTGAGAAACGGGAACTGGGGACTTTCTGTTCATAACTTTTTTAGCCCAGGTTTTGTTTACAGCTTCCGGTCGGCGTGGTAGTGTAAGGCGATGTCCCAAACATATAATCCCAAAAAGAAAAAACGCAAGAAAGCGCACGGTTTTCGCAGCCGACAAAAATCCGCGACCGGCAGAAAGGTCCTTGCCCGTCGCAGGGCGAAGGGACGCCGGAGACTGGTCGTCGGCTGATGCCTGTCGCTTCCCGCAAGGTGGAACCCGTCCGACTTCTTCGGACAAAGCCCTGGTTTCGGGGCGAATATCTGTCCGTGAGGTCCGCTCCCAATGGTTTGCGCAAGAACCGTTGGGCGGTTCTGGTCTCCAAGTCGGCGGTCAGGCTCGCCTCCGACCGCCATCGCATAAAAAGAGCGGTGCTCGGCCGCGCGCGGGGGATCCCCAATATGGGGCAGGACTTCTTGGTGGCGGTTTTAAAAGGGAAAGCCTCCAAAAAAGAACTGGATTCGGAATTTTCCCGGATCCGGATTAAAATTGATAAATAAATGAGCTGGCTTTATCATACTTTTTTTCACGACCCTCTGCTGAACGGCTTGGTGTTCCTGTACCAAACCGTCGCCCTGGAAGATCTGGGCTTGGCCATCATCCTGCTCACCATCCTCATCCGGATAATCCTGTTCCCGGTCTTCCAGAAAAGCGTGCGCTACCAGATGGCCATGCAGGAGATCCAGCCGAAACTGAAAAAGATACAGGAGACGCACAAAAAGAACCTGGAACAGCAGTCCGCGGCGATGATGGCTCTGTATAAAGAGCACCGCCTGAATCCATTCTCGGGTTTCTTGCTGCTCTTGGTGCAGCTGCCCATCCTGATCGCGCTTTACAGGATATTCCTGAACATTTCCAGGCCGGGGGCCTTGGCGGGATTATACGGGTTCATATCCGTTCCGGCGGAACTGCACACCTCGCTTTTAGGCTTGATTAATCTCGAGGAAAGTAATATGGTAATCGTGGTTTTGGCGGCGATCGCCCAGTATTTACAAGGGCGATTCAGTATTATTCGCAGGGCTCCCAACGAGGAGGCCGGCGCGGCGGAGAAAATGACCCGCCGCATGAATCTGATCATCCCCCTCCTTACCCTGCTCATCTTCTCGGGACTGCCGGCCGCAGTGAGCCTTTACTGGCTCACCTCATCCCTCTTTTCGATCGGCCAGCAGGTTTTGGTGAACCGACAAATCGCCCATGGAAAATTGGCAAGAGACGCTCAAAAAACTGATTGAACTCATCGGTTTCGACGACTACACCCTGGATGTCGATCCCGAGCACAGACACGCGCGTATTTTCATCCACAACGATCCGAATCTGGTCCGCGAGAACCTGCCCGTCATCGTTGAAAGCCTGAATCATCTGGTTCAACTCATCGCCCGCCAGCACGACCAATCCCCGCTTTATATCGACGTCAACAATTATCGGAAGGAACGGGAGAACCTGATAGTCGAACTCGCCCGCGCGACAGCGCGGAAAGTGGTGGCCACCAAAAGCGAGATCCCTCTGCCGGTGATGAATTCCTACGAGCGCAGATTGGCGCACTTGGAACTCGCCACCCATCCGGACGTGTTCACGGAAAGCGTCGGCAAGGGCAAAGGACGCTATGTGATAGTGAAGCCGGTGGGAGAAAAGCCGCCCTCTCCGCCCGCGGATCAATCGAGAGGCAGCGAATAAACTTTGCGGTCCAGGCGGTTGATGAAGTAAAGGCGGTCGCCGAAGACCCGCGGGTTTTCCACGTCGAATTTTTGGCTCAAGGATATCGAACGTATCTCGCCGGTCCGGAAATCTATCCGGAAGATGTCATCCGAGGTGTATAGCGCCCGTTTCAGATAATCGTCCGGGAGCAGCGCCCGGACGAGTTCCTGCCCCCGGGGAACGCCGCAGAATAGAAATTCATTTTTTTGAGGCACCCCGGAGGCGGTGGAAGTGGCGGTCCCCGCAAGGGTGCTTGTTGAAGCGGAAGGCGTGGAGGACGACGGGGAGACGGCCACCTCTCCGAATCCGCATTTGGAAGGAAGGGTGAGCAGGCTGAACCTCCGCAGGAGATTGCCCGCTCCGTCCACCAAGCTCAACCTGCCTCCCCGGCGGTCGCTTTGCCAAACGACCCCGCGGGTCGCGTCTTTATTCCATATCCCCCATAATCCCGGCTGGTCCTGCATCACGACCGAGAGGGATCCAGCTTTGAGGTCGTAGGAAAGCAGGGACCCGGGCTGTTCCAGGCTGGGAAGCTCCCCGATCATGATCTTGTTTCCGGCGGGCCAGGCGAGGACGGGAGATTCGAACCTGAGCCGCAGGGCCAGGCGCGGCAGATTCTTGGACGAGGACAGGTCCCAAATGGAAAGTCCGGGGGCATCGCCCTGGTTCACGAAATAAGCGAGTCGCAGATCGGACGGAGACCAGGCCACCGCCTCGATGTTCGCCGGCAGGGATTGCCATATCTTGGTCGCCGTGTCGAATACCGCATATTGGACCACCGGCGAACCGAACCACACCACCACCCGCGATCCGTTGTAAGAGAACGCCGCACCGCCCACGTCCGAGATGGGGGCGGAGGAAAGGGTCTCGGTCTTGGCGGGAAGGTTTCTAAGTATCCGGCCGTCCGGGGCGACCAGGAGCTGGGTCCGGGAATCCAAAACATAAAAAGCCACGGCCTCGTCGCTGGATTTTTTCTCTTCGACCGCCGCGGCGGGCGTGCTGGTGGTCAAATTTTCCCCGATCGGCGGCAGGATCCCGCCTATCCCGCCATCCTCGCCGTCCAGGGGTTCTTCCGGTCCGGTCCCCTGATATCGGAAATAATATCCCGCTCCGAGGACCAGGCCCACGAAGATCAACACCGCGATCAAGATCAAAAACCTCTTCATCGTTGTTTAAAGTATAACATTCCGTTCAGCGGGACGGTCCGATGATCGGCCCGGCATCGAAGCAAAATCCGGAATTATAGGACCTTTCGGCGGGCGCGCAGACCTGACCGGCAGGGCATCCGGCGGGCACGTTCATCGGCCGACAGAAGGTGCGGCTGGGGCCGCTGACGGCCCGGCACTTTTCCAGTCCCAGGCCGCGGGAAGTGTCGCAGTAGGGTTTGTCGGCGGGACAATCCGGCTTGCCCGGCCCGCATTCCGATTCCGGCATAAGCCCGGACTCAAAGATGTCCGAATAGTTTTTTACGCACTTGCTGTTCTCCCCGCCGCAGCTTTTAAAGCACAGCGGGCGGTCGCTGGGGCACTCTGACCTGCCGCCGGGGCATTCATTCCCGGCAAAGGTCAGATTGATGCAGCCGTCGCCCCAATCCGCGGGGGAAGGCTTCTCGACCGCTTCCAGGTCGGGGAGCTTGAAATCGGTGAGATTGGGATTCACCACGTTCAAGATGAAGAATATACCAAGGAGCATAATGATCCCCAGGAACGCCTGGGTTATCTGGTCGCGGGCATCGGTCCGGCCGCCGGGATTTCCGGCCGCAAGGGAATAGCGGATCGCTCCGTAAACAACCGCCAAAAATCCCAGAAGACCCGCACCCAGCAAGGCGAAATCGTATATGTTCCGCACCGCGCGACCCGGATCCGGAACGTCCACCAACTGCCCTCCGATTTCGACCTGATAGACCGCCAAGGCGGGCGCGGTATATAAGACGAGCGCCAGAACGGTGAGTAGGATCCGGATGATCATGGCGAGTAAATGAAGGTCCGTCCGCCGGTTACCCGTTCGCCGTTGCGCCCGGAGAGCATCAAATATACCTCCGCCTTGAATCCCGGCTTCATGTCGCCGGGAAAGCGGATCACCAGGCGATCGGGGTCCTCCACGTTCTTGGGCGAAGAGCCGTTCACGTTCCAGCTATAGCTCAGGCCCGCCGGTATGCTGTTCAGGAAATATACCAGGGAACCGATCTTGATCTCCGATCCGGAAAATCTGCCGCCAGGGAAGGGTCCGTCGAGGACCACCTCCGGTGTCGCCACCGGCACTTCCACGGTCTTGACCAGATAGCCGTCCGAACTGTTCGGGACCTCCACCCGCAGGTCCATGAAGCCGCCCGCCCCCTCCGGTATCTGAAAGGTCGCTTTTTTAAGCCCCCGTCCGGACTGCAGAAGGTCCGAATCGAGGTACCAGAATATTTCCTCCCCGGAAACGTCGTTCGCTCGGCCGCCCCGGATGAGCTCGAAAGAAGCGGTGACCACCGAACCGGGCACCGGCAGAGGCCGGCCGGCAAAACCCGGCGGGACGTAGTTGTGGCTACGCCAGGTTATGAACATGCCGGGATCGATACCCTGTATCTGCGCCCGGACCGGGACGAAAGACAGGAGGATCAGAGACCCCAGAATGAAGATAAATGTTTTTTTCATGACGTTTGCGCCGCGTTCCGCAGGTCGACCTCGTTCGAATCGTCGTCCACCACCGCTCCTCCGGCATCCCCCCCCGGCTGTTCCCAGGGCAGTTTCTCCATTGATTCCCGGAGGCGGTCCCAGGGGGTCTTGTCGAATTCCTCCGCCGCCTCGGAAAATTTTTCCTCCGCCGTTTTCCCGGCGGCGCCCGTCGGGCCCGCCTCTCTCGCCGCGCCTCTCTCGGCGGCCCGGCCGGCTCCGGCCTCCCCCGCTCTTATCGCGCCTCCCTCGGCCGCCCGCGCCGCCCCGGTTTCAGCGACCCTCGCCGCGCCCCGTTCCGCGACCTCCACTGCCGCTTTCTCCCCGGCCGCGAGCGCGCCGCGCGCGGCGGCGCCGGCAACATTCCCGGCCCCCGGCGCCACGGCGGTCAGGACCGCCTGGGTGACCAGGAACTCCACCAGTTTATTCTGCATCGCGATCCCCAGGATGAGTCCCAGGGCCGTCGTGGGCAGGGGCAGTATGACGCCCAAGAAAAGAACCAGCTTGGGGAATATCCCCTTGAGTTTCGAAAAAAGACCGCCCAAGACCATCAGGCCCACCAGGTAATGCACCAGAATGATCGCTCCGGCTATGGCTATGCCGATCCCCGGGATGGCGACCGCGATCATTCCCAGCCACAAAGCGTCGGAAAATGCGGCAAAGACCAGGGACATGATTATAGCCGGCCCGAAATAATCTATTTTCTGGTCCTCCCCATCCATGGCCTAATTATACCCCATCATCGCGGAGCGGCTACTGCGCGGCCGAACCGCGTTCCTCGAGAAGCTGCTGCGGGTCGGTGGTGATTATCTTATCCTCGAAAAAGGAGGGGATGATCTGGATCTCCACGTGTTGCCTGCCGGCGAAGAACAATCCGCCTCCCCGCTCGGTGGTGAGCAGGAAGGTCCGTTCGTTCTCCGTAAGATCGAACGCTTTGGCCACGATATCGATGGTCGCCGGCGCCTGCTTCAGGAGCAGCTGCAGGGAGGAATTGGTGATGATCGGCCGGCCGTAGGGCGAACGAAGGAAGTCCTCCACGTCCTGGGTGATGGTGGTGAGTCCCAGAAAATACTTGCGGCAGCGCTTGGCAAGGCCGAAAAGGAAAGCGGCGGAGGTCTCGTCCTTCATCATCCACCACGCCTCGTCCACGATCATTATCCTTTTGCGCAGGCGCGCCCGGATCAGGTTCCAGATGAAGTTCAAGATGACGTACATCGCGATGGGCCGCAGCTCGTCCTCCAGGTCCCGGATGGAGAAGACTATCAAGCGGTTGTTTATGTCCACGTTGGTCGGCTGATTCACGAATCCCGAGAAACTGCCCTTGGTGTATTTGTACAGGCGTTCCGCCAGCACCCGCCCACCCTCCAAATTCCGGAGGACCGTTTCCAGGTCCTCCAATAGCGGCGGCTGGATCTGGCTGAAATCCTCTCCGGGGATGATCTCCCGGGAGGCGTAGGTTTCGGTGATGGCCCGATCGAGGATCGCGTCCTCTTCCGCGCCGAGCTTCCCGAGCATCAGTTTCAGAAGTCCCGCCAGGTTCACGATGTGGGAGCGGAGCACGTCCGCGGGCAGTTCCCCCTCCGGAACGATGGGAATGTCGAAAGGATTGATGTGCTCGCTCGAGGACAGCGAGATGTTGAAGAAACTGCCGCCGAAGGCCTCCGCCAGACGTTTGTATTCGTTCTCGGGGTCGATGACGATGACATCCAAGCCGAACATCAGGGAGCGGATGATCTCCAGCTTGGTCGCGTAGGATTTGCCGCTGCCCGCCTTGGCGAACACCACCTGGTTGAAATTCTCGAGCGAAAAACGGTCGAAGATGACCAAGCTGTTGTTGTGCAGGTTCACCCCGTACATGATGCCTTCGTCCGAGGTCAGGTTGTCGGAAACGAACGGGAAAAAGGAGGAAATGGGACTGGAATTCATGGGAGTGGTGACCATGAGCTTATCTTCCGCGGTCGGCAGGACCGACAGGAACCCCTCCAGCTGTTCGAAGAGGGCGGGTTTCACGTAGACCAGCTGGGTCTCCAAGAGGGAACTCATCTGGCTTTCCAGCTTCCCGAGCTCTTCGAGCGAATCGCCGTAGATGGCGAAATAAACGCCGGTCGAGAAGAGGCGTTCCCGCGCCTGTTGCAGAGTATCCCGAAGGGTCTCCACGTCCTGCAGGGCGGTTTCGAGCATGGGATCGCGGACCAGCCCCTTGTCCTGCATGTCGCTTATCTGGGATTCGATCTGGGCGGTCTTTTTGCGCAGATTCTTCAAGGCGATATTGGTGTCCACCGGGTTCACGAATATGGATATATCGAAGAGGTTCGGCATGTTGATGATCGGCTCGAACCAGCCCGTGGACAGGAACCTGGGATAGGAGAAGATGAAGAACGACTTGACGAACTTATCCCCCACTTTGAGATGGTTGGAGTTCACCTCCGCCCCCGCCGGGGCGATTATTTTCTTGATATCGGAGAATTTAGGCATGTCAGCCTTCGGGCGCCTGGATGGATTCCTTTTCGACCGACTCCGGATTGTAGAAGTTATAGAAAAGCTCCGCGATCGCCTCTTCGTTCAGAACCAGGGTCTCGAGCCCCAGGCTGCCCAGGCCGTCCTTGATCTGGGCGGTGCGCTGCCGAAGTTGGGATACGTTCTCCTTGAAGACCTCTTCCCGCTTCGCCGCTTCCTGTTCGATCGCGCCGGGCTGTTTTTTCCCGAAAGGCAGGAAGGAAAAAGCGCCCTTTTTCGAGGCGGGCATCAGGGACACCGGCGTGAAGGGGACGACCACGAAAAAGGTCTTGACCATGATGGCATGCTCGCTCACGAACTGCCGCACGAATTCCCGGTACTCTTCGATCTGGTCCTGGAGCAGGCCCGAGGATTCCACCTGCTTCCTCTCCTCCAGCTGCTTCAGATAGTTTTCGATGTTTATCTTCCGGGAATGGATGATGATCTGGATCGGGAAGTTGAGCGAATTCAGGAAGTTCTGATAGCCTCCGATTATCAAATTCTGTTCCCCTTCCGATTTCAGGGAGAAGTTCACCCCGCCCACCATGACCACCTGGCGCAGGCTGCCGTCCTTAAGCAGGACGACATCCTCCCGGATCTCGTCCACCGACACCAGGTCCTGCGCGCTCGCGAAATTTCCGGGCATCCTCGTAATTATAGCTTAAATCCGGCTTCAGTCGGAGTAATCGACCCGCTTGACCGCCCGCCGTTCACCGGTCACCCGCGTGAACACCTCGTAGCGATCCTTCGCTTTTCCGGGAGCGGGTTGTTTTTTCACGGCAGCTTGCCCGGTCTCCACCTGGTGCCAAGCCCGTTTGAGCGCCCAGCCCGATATGAAGTTCTCGAGCGAAAGTCCCAGGCCCAATGACCTAAGGCTGGTTTCCGTCTTGGGCAGGCCCGGATCCTCGGGGTGCCACAGGTATTTCTGGGGATGCCAATAGAAACGGGCGGCCGAAGCCGCCAGGCGCAGAAGGGGTCTGCCGTTTATCTTGATGAAAGCGAGCGCCGCCCCCGCGCCCACCGCGAGCACGGTGATGATAAGCCACAGCCAGACGGGCAGGAGGAAATAGGTCACGAAACTCACCCCGCCGCCGGCGATGAGATATAGGAATTGGCGCAGGGATAGCGGTCCTACGATCTTGTCTTCGGTTTCGATGAATTGAGGTATCTGAAACTGCATGCTTTGTATATTAAAGCATGAAAAACAGGCGGCACGAAGGCGCCCGGAGCCCTATTTTTTGAGGGCGGGAGGAGGCGGAGGCGCGGCCGGAACGGCTCCCGGCTTTGACGGAACGGGAGGGGCGGAGGCCGCGGCGGGCGCGGGAGCGGCGTAATTCACTATCTTCGCCGCGGGCGGAGGAACATCCTTCGCTAGTTTCTGGAGAAGGCCGGAAACGAAGCCCTTGGGCGCGGGCGGCGGAGGCGGCGGAACGGCGACCTCGGAGACCGTTTTAAGAGGTTTGAGCGGCGGAGGCTTGGGCGGAGAGGATGCGATAGGCCTCGAGGGTATGGGCGGCTTGGGCGCGGGCGGCAAGTTCGACGGGATTATCGGTTTTCCCGGTCCGGGCGGGGCGGGCGGCGCCGGCGGGCGGAAGGGCGCTGTGGTTCCGCTCGAGGGCAGATTCATGAAAGGCATGGGTCCGGATCCGGACCCGGCGGCGGACGGACGCTCGGGACCCGCGGAATAATTCACCGGACGGGAAGGAGGAAGCGGCGTGGAAACGGGTCCGGCGGGCTTCTTTTCGGTCCGCATGCCGATCTCGAGACGAGCGGGCTTGGAGGGCGGCGGAGGCGGCGTCCCGACCGTGGGAGAGGCGTTATTCCTCCAAAAATCCAGTCGCAATCCGGATTTGTTCTCGACCGGCTGAACCTCCGCTCTTTTTTGAATGAGCATCGGAGCGGGAGTTCCGGCGCCGGAAACGGGCGGTGGAGGAATCGCGGGCTTGGCGATCCCCGCCGGGGAACCGCCCAGGGCGGACAAATTCACCCGGGAGAGGTCCTTCATGGGGGTGGGGCCCGCTCCCCCGGCGGGGATCGCCGGACGGAAAGCGGGAGGCATGCTCATATTCCCCGGGGGCGCCTTGATCGGACCGGCGGGGACCGAGACCGAAGGCTTCACCGTGGAAGGCATCGCGGAAATGCGGGACAGCCAATTCGCCCCCTCCGGTTTTTTGATCTCTACGACCGGTTCCGGCGCCTCCTCGCCCGGCAGGGCGTAGACCTTGGCGATGTCCGCCGTGAATTGGGCGAATATCTGGCC